>Ga0316201_10000447_pt1 | contig 23208 bp, 19 predicted proteins | sample CS6wburrow_MG_FD_204516 | JGI IMG/M metagenome (GOLD analysis project Ga0316201, IMG submission 204516) | Coastal sediment microbial communities from Delaware Bay, Delaware, United States - CS-6 worm burrow | ecosystem: Environmental > Aquatic > Marine > Coastal > Sediment | place: USA... | reverse complement strand
CGAGGATGTCTCTCCGCGCGTGGCGCTGCGGGTTGATACATCAAGTGCCGATGATACGATCCAGCGTGAGAGCATTAAAATGGAGGCGCAGGAAGAAGTCGATATGCGCTCAGCGTTTGTAAATAGTAATGATTCTGTGCCTGCGTTGCAGGGACCTGATGAACGGCCTGCTTTTACGCCGTCAACTACGGATAATGAAGTCAGCGTCAATTCACAGGAAACGCTGCTGAACCCGGATTATACTGTTATGCAAAATGAAATTCCATCTCTGGTTGGGCAAGAGGCGTTGGATATTCATGATGAGGAGGCTTTGTTGGCTGCTATGGAGCGTGACCCTGATAGGCTGGCAGAGCGCTTGAATGAGATTGAGCCTTCCAGCTTGATGCAGGGCGACCGGATCAATCCGGATGTGTCTTCTGCTGACAGGGTTGAAAATACAGCTGGCGTTCCGGTGCAGAAAAATAAGATGTCTCACCAAAGGGCAGATGATTTGATATCACAAATAAAACCAGATCCTGATTTGCCTGAAATCGCTAAAAAAATTGAAACGCAGGCTTTTGAAGGCGTTCCAGAGGCGCAGCATGATATGGGTGCGATTTATGTGGCTGGGCATGGGCAGGCCAAGCAGGACGTCGATCGGGCTGTTGCCTGGTTTGAGGTGGCTTCCGTCAATGGGGTGGCCAATGCCAAATATAATCTTGGTGTGATGTATCACCAGGGCATGGGCGTTGGAAAGGATCTAGACAAAGCGCTATTGCTTTACGAAGAAGCGGCTGCAATTGGACATCCGGAAGCGCAATATAATCTGGGGATTGCCAATATTGAAGGAATCGGCGTGCCGTATAATCCGCAGAAGGCTGCCCATTATTTTGAAAGTGCTGCACGCAATAATGTGGTTGAGGCTGCGTATAATCTCGGTTTGATTTATGAAAATGGATTGCTTGGGTCACCTCGACCTGATGAGGCTTTGATGTGGTATAAGGAGGCTGCCGATAAAGGTAATCCTGAGGCTAAAGCTGCGTTATCACAGCTTGCGGAGTCGATTGGGGTTCGTTTGGATGATGTAAACCGGATTGTAGAGAATGTACGCAAGGAAAAGGGGTTGCCTGCGAGCACTGGGCTGGGAAGCGTACAGCAGAAGCTTGTCTCTCAAATCCAGCATGAACTTATGCGACTGGGGCTTTATCCCGGTCCGGTTGATGGGCAGAATGGGCCGATGACGGCCGATGCGATTCGTAGTTATCAAGGGTTTGCCGATATGATTCCTGATGGGAAGCCTACTGAAGATCTGTTGTTGACATTGCGCGCTGAGATTGAAATTGAGCAGGGGTCACGGGAATAAAGTGTTGCTGTTGCGAAGTGTGCCGGTTTGAACCCACCATTGCGGATGGTCATGCTTTATCTCCTTAAATGCTTTTTGAGCCTGTGTTTTGTTTTTAAAAAGGCCGAAACATGTGGCGCCGGAGCCTGACATGCGGGCAAGGGCGCAATCGGGGTGGTTTTTTAATGTTTCTATTATATGTATGATTTCGGGGATTTTTTTTGCAGCAATGTCCTGTAGGTCGTTGTTTTGTTTATCTAAAAATGAGATGAAGTGATCGGGGTTGCTAAGATGTTCCGGTATATCCAAAAGGGGTTTATGGTTTTTTTTGTTTTCATCGTAGGCATTGAAAATAGCTGGTGTATGGCACGCTCGCATTGGATTAATTAGTATCACCGATAGTTCAGGAAATGTTGGCGCGCGGTCTGTCTTTTCTCCTATGCCATGTACGCGGGCAGGTTTGCTCGAAAAGCAAATCGGTGTATCGGCTCCTAGAGATAGGGTCAGTTCTGGTAGATAAGGTTCATCCTGCGCAATGTTCCACCATTTCATAAGGCCCCTTATTGTCGCAGCAGCATCCGCTGAACCGCCACCGATGCCGGCGGCCACAGGAAGGTTCTTTGTCAGCGTGATGCGGACGTTTAGTTCGTTCCCTGATGCCTTAGCAATGGCGTGTGCTGCATGGCTTACGAGATTTTTAGAATTGTTAGCAAGGCCTTTGGAAAAGGGGCCATCAACTTGATAACAAAAACTCTTGGCGTTTTCTATTTTAAGCAGATCTCCGATATCGGCAAAGGCAATCAAAGTGTCTAGAGTATGATAGCCGTTGTCTAGCCGGTCTGTTATGTGCAGATACAAATTGATTTTGGCCGGCGCAAAACAATTCAGTGTTTGAGGGGCAGCAGGGGCCATGGAAAATGTATTATGGGTTGAGTTTTCGTTCATTTATGACGGCAAGGGATGATGGTGAATTGAGGCCGTTGGCTAGTTTTTGCTCGATCTCCCGGAGCAGTTTTTCCTCGGTGCTATGGTTTTTTGCGCGCGTCCATTGGAAGCGTGCTTCGAGTTTTCGTCCAACTCTCCAGTAAGCATCACCGAGATGATTATTGATCACGGGATCATACGGCAACAGCTCAACAGCCTTTTCCAGCTCTGGTACGGCTTTTTGGTATTCTCCCATCTTGTATAAAACCCAGCCCAGAGAATCGGTTATATAGCCATCGGATGGTCTTAGATTGGATGCTTTTCTAATCATCTCCAAGGCCAGTTTTAGATTCATATTGCGATCTGCCCAGGCATAACCCAAATAATTCATGATATAGGGGTGTTCAGGGCGGTATGCCAAGGCTGATTTGAGTTCTTTTTCTGCTATTGTCCAATTGTTTGCGCGCTCATGGGCCATTCCAAGCACGTAATGTAAATGCCAGTATTGCTCTGGAATTTCTCCTCCCATTTGTCTAATCGCCATATTGTAAGCATCGATGGCCATGCCGAATTTTTCCTGGCGGCGATAAAGATCGCCAATTTTTATCATGGCATCCAGGTTTCCCTTTTCCTTAGCCAGATCGTAGAGAATATTCAGGGCGTCCTGATTTTTTTCCTCCATTTCAAAGATATCGGCAATTTTCAGCTGTGAGTCTATATATTGTGCGCTGTTTTTGGGGATGGATCTGTAATACCTTACGGCTTCCTCGTAACGCTCATGTCGTCCTGTGATGTGTGCCAGAAGGAGTTTGGCTTCGGTCATGTTAGGGTTGAGATAAAGGGCCATATGGCCAAAAACACGGGCGCTTTCATCGCTATATTCGTCAAAAAGAATTTTAGATATCTCAAGGAATGCTTCGGCCAATCCATGCTTTGGGTTGTCTATTTTTTTAAAAAGCGGAGATTTCTTGTTTTTCTTTGCCAGTTCTATTTTTTCGTTAATTTTTAGATCATTAGGCCACTTTTCTTTGACTTTTTTATATAAATTCAGGGCTTTTTCCGGTTTGTTGATGTGCGCGTAGATATCGGCAATGCGTTCCAGATCTGCTGTGGGGATATCTTTGGCTTGTTCTGCTTGCTGGAGAAGGATTTCAATCTCTTCGTGTTTGCCTAAATAGTCAGAAATCAAAATGGCATGATAGAGGTGAACGGCGTTGTCTTTAAGTCGGGATATATTGATTTCCCCTTGCGCCGCATCGCTCCACCCCTCCAGCAAGGGTCCTATAAAGCTGGACATACCGTCTTTTGGCATTTTTTTTACGAGGCGTGCTGTTTCATTATGATCGCCACGGTCAAAAGTATCCATAATCATGAAAACCAGGGCAACGGTGTTTTCTTCTATAAGTGGCTGATTGGAGGCTTGCTGTTCTTTCATAACCTCTTTTGCTAAAGACACGGCCGAGGCGACATCACCGGAGCCCATGGCTAAAATCATCGCACGTTTGCGGATTGCAGGGTCATCGATTCCGGTCATTAGAAGATTGCCGATAAAGCTATTCGCATTTTTCCAGTCATGGTGTTTTTGTGCGTACAAGCTTGAAAGGTAGTCGCCAGCATGTATGGCGGGTTCGTCTTTGTTTGATGATGTTGTTCCAAGCGCTGTTTCAATGTTGGCCAGTTGGAAGCCTGAGGTGGGTTTGCGCTCTGTATCCACGCATGCTCCGATCGTGCAGGCGGCAAGGATAACGGCAAGGCTCTTCATCTTCATTCTTTCTTACTTCGCGCAGTGTTGCATTCTGGGCAGTCTAACATTTTGCTAGCGGATTTGCAGCCTAATCTTACATGTTGGGGTAGTTGGGCCCGTCTCCGCCTTGTGGTGTGGTCCAGTCTATGTTTTGCGATGGGTCTTTGATATCGCATGTTTTACAGTGTACGCAGTTTTGCGCATTGATCTGAAAGGTTGGCTCACCTTTTTCGTTTTCAATGATTTCATATACTCCGGCGGGACAATAAAGCTGTGCGGGTTCACCATAGGTCTGAAGATTGACGGCAACCGGGATATTAGGATCTTTGAGTACAAGATGGCAGGGCTGCTCTTCGATATGGTTTGTGTTGGACAGTTGCACTGATGTTAGTTTATCGAATGTAATCTTACCGTCTGGCTTGGGGTAGAGGATCTGTTTGCGGTCTTTGGCCGGGTCGAGTTGTTTATAATCGGCATGGTTTTTTAGGGTCCAAGGTGAAGTTCCGCGCGTGAGAGTTTCCCAAATGGCATTGATCATGCCCCAACACAACCCTTTGTGGAAGCCAGGGCGAACGTTTCGTACACTTTTGAGCTCACTCCACAGCCATGATTTTTCTATATTCTCAGGGTAGGTTTTGCATTCTTCGCTTCCGCTTTGTTGTACGACGAGCATATCAAACAGACTCTGTGCGACCACCATGCCGGATTTCATGGCGGTGTGATTACCTTTGATTTTGGGAACATTCAGGAATCCAGCACTATCTCCGATTAAAACCCCGCCTGGAAAGGTGAGTTTTGGCAAGGACTGAAACCCGCCTTCAACGAGTGTGCGTGCACCGTAAGAAACCCGGCGACCCCCTTCAAAAAGGGGCTGGATTTTTGGATGGGTTTTGAAGCGTTGCATTTCATCATAGGGGGAGAGATGCGGGTTTGTGTAGTCCAACCCGATTACAAAGCCAACAGAAACCATATTGTTTTCCAGATGATAGATCCATGATCCGCCATAGGTTTTGCGATCCAGAGGCCAACCAAGCGTGTGCACAATTAGGCCCTTTTGATGTTTTTCCGGCTCAACTTCCCATAATTCTTTGATACCCAAACCGTAGGTTTGCGGATCGCTGTTTTTGCGTAAATCAAAGTCCCTGATCACTTTTTTACTCAGAGAACCATGGCAGCCTTCAGCCAGAACTGTTTGACGGGCGTGTAGTTCCATGCCGGGTTCAAAGCTCTCGCTTTTGCCGCCATCTTTGTTCAGACCCATGTCACCAGTGGCAACACCAATCACGGTCCCTTCTTCATTATACAGAATTTCGGCGGCCGCAAAGCCCGGAAATATTTCAACACCAAGGCTCTCGGCTTGTTCGGCCAGCCAGCGTGCTAGATTTCCCAACGAAATAATATAATTTCCCTTGTTGTGCATTTGTGGCGGCAGAGGTAGGGGGAATGCTCCGTTTCTGGTCAAGAACATCATTTTGTCTTTGGTCGCGGGCGTATTGAGAGGGGCGCCCTTTTTTTCCCAGTCCGGAATCAACTCATCTAGAGCGCGTGGTTCAAAGACGGCGCCGGAGAGAATATGTGCCCCAACTTCCGATCCCTTTTCGAGAATGCAGACACTGAGGTCTTTATCGTTTTCGGCGGCGAGTTGTTTAAGCTTGATGGCACAGGACAGGCCTGCAGGGCCGGCGCCAACAATAACCACATCGTATTCCATGTTTTCGCGATCATCTCTAAGCGATTCTGGCATAGGTGTATCTCCGACTTTCTTCGTGACCATTATTGACGATATGTCTGCTCTATTCTACCCTATTTTTTATAAGAATCTCTCAGCAAGCAGGATTTTTTTGTCTATGACAGATGCGCACCCCGTGCCCATACAAAAAGCCGTTTCTTCAGCCCTTGAGTGGCTGGCGGATCAGGGCGTGGATTGTTTATTGAAGGATGTGCCTGAAGACCGGACACAAAGCTCTCCAAGCATAACAGCGGCACTTATGGAGCCAAGCGAGCGGGGCATGGTGGATCGGGCACAGCCTTCTTCCCCTGAGCCGCAAATTCAGGCAGCAGCGTTTTTGGGGGTTTCTGATGCGCGTGCGGAGGCTGTGAGGTTGGCGGGAGCGGCACAAACATTGGATGAATTATGCGAAGCAATAGCCGGGTTTGATGGCTTGGCTGTGAAAAAGACAGCTTCACATATGGTGTTTTCCGATGGTCATCCGGAAGCGCATGTCATGTTAATTGGTGAAGCGCCGGGGGCGGAAGAGGATCGTCAGGGTAGGCCGTTTGTAGGCGAAAGCGGACAGTTGCTGGATAGGGTTTTTAGTGCGATGGGTTTTGATCGTCATAGCGCATCTCCCGAAAAAGGTGTGTATATCTCTAATATTTTGAACTGGCGGCCGCCGGGTAACCGAACTCCCAGTCCGGCCGAGGTTCAGATCAGTCTTCCCTTTATTGAGCGCCATATTCAGCTTGCTGCGCCTCGCGTTTTGATCCTGTGTGGCGGTGTTTCTGCCAAAGCGCTCTTGGGGCAGGAGGTTGGCATCTCACGTTTGCGGAAGATATGGCACGATTACCGGCCTGTCACGCAGGAATTGGGTGTGCAGCAAAGCATTCCGGCTCTGGCCACATATCATCCATCTTATCTATTGCGTACGCCAGTGCAGAAGAAGCTTGTATGGTCTGATGTCATTGAAATATCACAAAAAATAAAAAATATGTAAAATATGCTGGCTGAATTAGTGGACAAAATGCTCTTTTTCTTGTATCACTTTGCCCGTCATGAAGATGAAATGCGTAATTAAAAAGGGTGCAGGGACGCTTGCTCTGGCTGTTGTGGCCGGGGCTATGCTTGTCCCTTTTCAGTCAGCGGTCTCTATTCCTGTCCCAGTGCACAAGCCTGCAGCAAGTGAATATACGCCTACGGCAGCTTCCTACAAACAGGCCTCTTATCAACCTTTTAAGATGAGCAGTGAGTCCTATACTGTACCGGCTCAACGTGCGAAAACAACCTTTCGGGGATTTGTTCTGTCTAAAGCGAATTTGGGAGAAAAATACGGCGCATTGTCCGATGGTGGTGTGCTTTCTTCTTCTGATGCCAATATATATCGAGCTGTTTTTGCGTTACAAACACATGGCAAGATTTCTGAGGCTGATGCTGCCCTCAGAAGCCTTTCAGACGACAGTCTGATGGGGCATGTGCTCTATCAGCGCTATATGCATCCGGCAGCGTACAAGTCTACATACAAGGAGTTGGAACGTTGGCTTGTTCTATATGCGGACCACCCGGGGGCTAGTGATATTTATGATCTGGCGTTAAAGCGCCGGACATCTGCTGATACGCAGGGCCTTGCCAAGCCAAGGTTGAACAAGAAGGTGGCCCGGATTAAAAATCCGACCATTCACTATGCGAAGGCTTATGTGCCGCAAGTGAACAGGACGTCTGCGCAGGCTCTGCGCGTTAAAAAATTCTCAAGAAGGGTGCGGGCACTTGTGCGTTCTGGGCACATGCAGGAGGCGTTGGCACTTTACGGTGACCTACAAGAGCGCAAATGGATGGGGTCCGGTGAGCTGGACCGTTTGCAAGCGCATATAGCGTCAGGGTTTTTCTATGATGGTGATTATGATCTAGCCTACGCGCTGGCTTCTCAGAGCGCGGCGCGCTCAGGAGTGAAGGCGCCGTTGGCCGGATGGATTGCCGGGCTATCTCTATGGAAAAAGGGCGAATATGCGTCTGCACCGCGCTATTTTAAAATGACCGCTAATTCTGCTTATACTTCGGGTTGGATGGCTTCTGCCGGGGCATTTTGGGCAGCGCGCAGCTATGAGAAAATTGGCAGCAAAGTGCAGCAGCGTACTATGCTTGCAAAAGCGGCCAAACATTCCCGTACATTCTATGGTCTTTTGGCAGGACAAGCTTTGGGACAGAATTTTGATTTTAACTGGTCCTTGCCGGCTTTTACCAAAGAGCACAAAAATATCATTACAAAAACAAAAGCAGGTCGCCGGGCTTTGGCACTTGTGGCTGCGGGGCAGAACGAACGTGCTGAAAAAGAGCTTTTGCGCCTACAGTACAAGGGCAATAACAAATTACGAACTGCCGTTTTAGCGTATGCGAACCGTGTTGGGCTTCCCGGCATTGCAATGCGGCTTGGGCGTATGATCAAGCTTCCGGGTGACAGGTACTATGATTCTGCGCTTTATCCTCTTAGCCCGTGGTCGCCGGAGGATGGGTACGCCGTTGATCCGGCACTGGTCCATGCGGTGATCCGTCAAGAATCGCGGTTTGAAACTGATGCAAAAAGTCATCGCGGCGCACTTGGTCTGATGCAGATTATGCCCGATACGGCCAACTATATGAGTAGTAAGCGTTCATTCTCTGGGCCACAAGGGCATGCTGTCCTTTCTATCCCGGCAGTGAATATAAAAGTCGGGCAGGATTACCTTTCTTATCTTCTTAAAACAACTATGGTGCAGGGCGATATCGTGTCTTTGGTTGTCTCCTACAACGCCGGTCCGGGCAATTTGCAACGCTGGAAGAAGCGTAACGGCATGGATGACCCGCTTTTGTTTATTGAGATGATTCCTATTGGCGAGACTCGTGAATATGTAGAGCGTGTCTTATCAAATTACTGGATTTACCGCTTGCGTGGGCAGGAGGAAACACCGACACTGACGGCGCTGTCTGCTGGAAAGATGGCGCGCTATGCGCATATGACGCCGGAGAAAACGCCATACAAACTGGCGTCGGCGAACAAGTAAACATAAGGCTTCGTTATTCCGCGTTTGTAATCAAAGCCTGCGCTTCTGGCCATAGGGATACATTTCCGACAGCGATCACTTGCCCATCTGATTTTAATGTCAGAGGTTTGCCGCTCCAGTCACTGATATGGCCCCCGGCACCCTGAATAATGGGAACGTGCGCGAGATAATCATAGGGGTGCATGTCGGCTTCGATAATAACATCAACAAACCCGCTGGCCATTAAGCCATAAATATAACAGTCGCCACCCCAAGCTAAAGTATGTCCGCGAGGGAGGTTTTTATAAACGGGGCCTGTATCACGAAACATTTCGGGCGTTGTTGAGGCACATCTTGCTGTATTTAAAGACTGGCAAAGATACGTTCTAACAATTTGATCGTTAAACCGCGTTTTCTGACCATCGCCGATCCAGCGTTCTTTTAAAATTGGCTGGTCAATTATGCCTAAAACAGGTTTGTCTTCTTCGCATAGGGCGATGAGTGTGCCGAAGGTTGGTCGGCCAATCACAAATGATTTTGTCCCGTCAATCGGATCCAGTACCCATACAAGCCCGTTCTGGCTTTCCTTGATGCCGAATTCTTCGCCCAGTATGCCATCTTCTGGGCGTTTGCTTTCAATGATTTCGCGCAGGCGTTTTTCGACTTCACGATCAGCGATGGTGACGGGGCTATCATCGTTTTTTGTTTCGACATCGAGGGCGCTGCGGTAATATTTGCGCACAATATTGCCTGCTTCATCGGCTAACATATTGGCAAGTGTGATAAATTCCTGCATAACTATGACCTTAAATATAAACTGTAGACCAAGATAGATAATGACCATGAAAACAGTCAATGATATACGCGCGGAATTTCTGAATTTCTTTGAAGGGAATGAGCATGAGGTTGTGTCCTCCTCTCCGTTGGTGCCGCAAAATGATCCGACATTGATGTTTACAAATGCCGGAATGGTACAGTTTAAAAATGTTTTTACGGGAGCAGAGCACCGCGACTACAAACGCGCGACGACCTCTCAGAAGTGTGTTCGGGCGGGCGGTAAGCATAACGATTTGGAAAATGTAGGCTATACGGCGCGTCATCATACGTTTTTTGAAATGCTGGGGAATTTCTCCTTTGGCGATTATTTTAAAGAAGAAGCCATTTCTTATGCGTGGGAGCTGGTTTCAAAGAATTTTGGTGTATCGCAGGATAAGCTGTTGGTGACCGTCTATCACGAGGATGAAGAAGCGGCGGGTTTGTGGAAGAAAATTGCAGGTTTTTCTGATGATAAAATTATTCGCATACCGACCTATGATAATTTCTGGATGATGGGGGATACGGGGCCGTGCGGGCCTTGCACAGAGATATTCTATGATCAGGGCGAGACATTGCAGGGCGGGCCGCCGGGAAGCCCAGATGAGGATGGAGACCGGTTCCTGGAATTTTGGAATCTTGTCTTTATGCAGTATGAGCAAGAGCCGGACGGGCAGGGTGGGTATATCCGCAAACCTCTGCCACGCCCGTCTATTGATACTGGGATGGGTTTGGAGCGTATGGCTGCCCTGATGCAAGGCAAGACGACCAATTACGATATTGATCTTTTGCGCGATATAATTGAGCATAGCTCTGATCTGACTGGTGTATCACCGGATGGAGCACAAGCGGCTTCGCACCGCGTGATTGCTGATCATTTGCGTGCAAGTGCTTTTCTTTTGGCTGATGGTGTGATGCCATCCAACGAAGGGCGGGGGTATGTGCTGCGCCGGATTATGCGTCGTGGGATGCGCCATGCGCATCTTCTAGGCGCCAAAGAGCCGCTTATGCACCGCCTTGTGCCGACATTGACCGGAAAGATGGGTGAAGCTTTTCCAGAGTTGCGCCGGGCCGAAGCCATGATTTTGCAGACTCTGGAGACGGAAGAAAAACGTTTCAAAACGACTTTGGATCGGGGTTTGAAAATTTTGGATGAAGAGATTGGTAAAATTTCTTCAGGGGCAAAATTTCCCGGTGATATGGCGTTCAAGCTTTATGATACTTTCGGGTTTCCTCTAGATTTGACGCAAGATGCCCTGAAAGGCCACGGCATAGCAGTGGATGAGGAGGCTTTTAATACGTGCATGGCTGAACAAAAAGCCAAAGCGCGCGCGGCGTGGTCTGGTTCTGGTGATACGGGTACGGAGAAGCTGTGGTTTGACCTTTTGGATGAATATGGCGCAAGCGAATTTCTGGGTTATAAAACCGAAAACGCCGAAGGAAAAATTTTGGCGTTGGTAAAAGAGGGGACGCTTGTCGAGTCAATCCGTGAGGGTGATGAGGCGGTTATCCTGACCAATCAGACCCCGTTTTATGGCGAGTCTGGTGGGCAGGTTGGCGACTGCGGCGTGTTTTTAAGCGAAGAGGGCGCTGTTCTTGAAATTACCGATACCAAAAAACAATTGGGTAAGCTGCATTTGCATGTGGCGAAATGCACAAAGGGTAAGCTAGCGTTGGGGCACGTGGTGGAGATGAAGGTCGATCATGCGATGCGCAGTGATATTCGTTCTAACCACTCGGCGACGCATTTGCTGCATGAGGCGTTGAGGCGCGTTTTGGGTGAGCATGTGGCGCAAAAAGGCTCTTTGCAGGATCGGGAGCGCACACGCTTTGATATCTCGCATCACAAGGCCGTCACGCTGGAGGAGCTGGAGCGGGTGGAAGAAATTGTGAACGCGGAAATCCGTGCCAATACGCCGGTGGAAACTCGTTTGATGCCGTTGGAGCAGGCGCGTGAAACCGGTGCGATGGCGCTATTTGGTGAAAAATATGCAGACGAGGTGCGTGTGGTTGTGATGGGCACGCAAAGTCCCGGTGCCAACAAGCCCTTCTCGGTGGAGCTTTGCGGGGGTACGCATGTGAAGCGTACGGGCGATATTGGTTTGTTGAAGATTGTTTCCGAAGGGGCGCTGTCTTCGGGGATCCGCCGCGTGGAGGCTCTGACGGGCACAAATGCGCTGGTTTATCTGGAAGAGCAGGAACAGCGTGTGCAGGACATCGCCGCGCTTTATAAATCCGGCCCGGCGGATGTCGTTGAACGCACGGCAAAATTGCTGGAGGAGAAAAAGGCGCTTGAGAAAGAAGTGAAGACCTTGCGTAAACAAGTGGCTCTTGGCGGCAGTGGTACGGCTAGGGATAGCGCTGAAGAGGACATTAAGGATGTCGGCGGGATTAAGTTTACAGGTCGCGTGCTGGCTGGTTTTCCGCCCAGAGATCTCAAACCGATGGCCGATGATTTGAAAGCCAAGATCGGCTCGGGTGTGATTGTTCTGGTCTCTACTGATGAGGGAAAAGCCTCCATCGTGGTCGGGGTGACGGATGATCTGACGGACCGGATTAGTGCGGTAGATCTGGTGCGCGTGGGCTCAGAAGCTTTGGGAGGCAAAGGCGGCGGCGGCCGTCCCGACATGGCACAGGCGGGTGGGCCAAATGCGGGCGCGGCCAATGATGCAATTGAGGCAATTGAGGGAAAACTGGCGGGGTAAGTCGGCTTGGTTCTATTCTATCTCTGGTTTCTGCGTCACTAAAGGTTGCGCATGATCCGGGAGCACAACGTTGTATTCCTTTTCAAAAAACTCATGGTAGTTGCCCAGAATTTTATCAGAATCATTTATGAGAGCCGGGATGTCGTCCTTGTATGAATAATTATAGGTGTTAATAATTGTTTCTACGAGGGGCTTTAATTCTTCAGCTTTCTCTCTGGCTTCTTTTTCATTTCTGGAAGCGGGTTTATGGGTTGCTGTATAGTTGACCATGTCCATAAGGCCGAGGGCGTGTGTTTCGGCCTCGTAGAGTGCATTAATATAATCACGCAAGGGGTAGATTAATACCCGTTCCTGATCACTCCAGAGGTTCTGGTTTTCTCCTTTGTCTACTTTCACGTGTTTTTCTAAGGCGCGCATGACTTTGTACGATTCTCTACTCATCATATACGGATACATCATGCTTATATCCGATATCTGAACTTCCTGATCTTCCGACCATGCTTTGTCTTTTGGGCCTTTGCAGCTAAAATTCAAGTGAAAGGCCCTGTAGCCATGCGGTTTTGGATCAGCCCAATGATTGTCTATTTTAATTTTTATCCCTTCTTTTTCCCATTTTTTACGCAGGGGATGCTGTGGGCTTTCAAGCTGTTCAACTTTGCGCATGATTTCCGCATCGCTGGTCCATTCCTGTATACCATGGATGTCATGGGTGTCCCTGTCTTTTATGTCTTCTTTTTCTATCAAACGCTCTCGTTTTTTAAGGCGCGTAAAAATGATACAATCCGGATTCCCTCTATCAAGAAGAGGAAGGTGCTTATATATTTTGCCGCACAATAGTTCTACATCAATAGATTTACGGTCTTTAAGCCTAAGAACGTTTTCTAAAGGTTGTCCTTTGTATTTGTGCTCCGTGCGAATGCCAAGATACTCATTCAGGTCATCAAGGATCTTTTGGAAGCCACTTCCGCTGAGTTGTTGGGCATGGCCAAGACGTCTGTCTACGTGACTTTTGGTACCGCTGGCACCAGTAAATTTTTTTTTGATTGGCTTTCCGCCTTTATTCTTTTTGTGTGGCATTACACTTCACCCATATACTCTTTTTATTTCTGTCTTACGATCAGATCATATTATCGTCATATTTCGCAAGGATTTCGTGAATTTCCGGTTATGGCGGCTTTTGAGGAAGGCCGAAGTAAAGCGTGGCTTGTGCATTCAACACATAAGCCTATTACCGGCCAATCGAAATGATTATAGTGCTACGCTGCTTCTTCGCTTGAAACCTTGACCTTCGGCAGGTTGAGCTTGATGTGCAGGTCTTTGAGCTGTTCGGCGCTGATTTCGTTTGGTGCGCTCATCATCTGGTCTTCATATTGCCCGTTCATCACGAAGGCGTAGACTTCACGTAAATTCGGCTCATCGGCCAGCAGCATGATCATCCGGTCAATTCCAAAGGCACAGCCGCCGTGCGGTGGCGCGCCATATTGAAACGCACTGAGCATGCCGCCGAACTTGTCTTCCAGTACGTCCTTGGAATAGCCTGCAATGGCAAAGGCTTTTTCCATGATGTCTGCGCGGTGGTTCCGGATGGCCCCGGAGGCCAGCTCAAAGCCATTACACACGCAATCATACTGCCACGCATACACATCGACTGGATCTTTATTCTCCAGATCCGCCATCCCGCCTTGCGGCATTGAAAACGGATTATGAGAGAAATCAATCTTCTGCGCGTTTTCATCGAACTCGTACATCGGGAAATCAATGACCCAGAAGAATTTGAACACACCGCGTTCACGCTGCGCTTCATGGCCTTCGGGCAGCGCATCACAGATGGCATCACGCGCTGCGCCAGCCAGTTTCTCGGCTTCGGAGATCTTGTTGCAGATAAAGAACACTGCATCGCCATCTTCCAGCCCGGCAATTTCTTTGAGCTGATCCTGCGCGGCCTGCGGGACAAACTTGGCAATCGGGCCTTTGCCTTCACCCTTATCAAACAGGATATAGCCTAGCCCCGGCGCACCTTGGCCTTGCGCCCAGCTATTGAGCTTATCAAAGAAGCTGCGCGGTTGATCGGAAACTTTCGGAGCCCGGATCGCACGGACCACACCGCCTTTTTCGATGGTGCCCTTAAAGGCCTTGAATGCGACATCATCACGGGCGAAGACGTCGCTCACATCACAAATCTCAAGCGGGTTGCGCAGGTCTGGCTTGTCCGAGCCATATTTGAGCATCGCGGTCTTGTAATCCAGATGCGGCAGCCATTCGACCTTGTGCTGTGTGCCGGTGAAATCGTTAAACTCTTCGAACACGCCCTTGATCACAGGTTCCATGGTGGCAAAGATGTCATCCTGCGTGACAAAGCTCATCTCCATATCGAGCTGGTAGAACTCGGCGAGACGATCGGCGCGGCCATCTTCGTCCCGGAAACATGGTGCGATCTGGAAGTATTTATCAAAACCGGACACCATCAAAAGCTGTTTGAATTGCTGCGGCGCCTGTGGCAGCGCATAAAATTTCCCGGCATGCAAGCGTGAGGGAACCAGGTAATCGCGTGCGCCTTCTGGTGAGCTGGCCGTCAGGATAGGCGTCTGAAACTCCTGAAATTCCTGCGCGTGCATGCGCTCGCGGATCGAGTGGATCACATCGTTGCGCAAGCATATATTCTTCTGCATTTTCTCCCGGCGCAAATCGAGATAACGGTAACGCAGGCGGATATCTTCCCCGGCCCCATCATCTTCGGCCACCTGAAAGGGAATAACATCGGACGCCGATTGCAGGCTCGCCTCGTCAATGTAAATCTCGATATCACCTGTTGGCATGTTGGGATTGATCGTCTCGGGTGTGCGCGCCTTCACCTTGCCGACAATTGTAATCACGGATTCATTGCGCCATGTCTCTACAGTCGCCAGCAGCGGTGAGTTTTCTTCAATCACGCACTGGGTCAGGCCATAACGGTCGCGCAAATCAATGAACAGCACACCGCCATGATCACGCACACGGCTAATCCAGCCGGACAGCTTGACCTCTTGTCCTTCGTGGTCTTTTCGTAGTTCACCGCAAGTATGTGTTCTAAAGCTGTGCATTGTGCTGTTTTCCTTTTAATTCTTTCGTCAGTCTTTTAACCATATAGAGGCGCAGACTCCAAGTGTTTTTCCAAATTACAGATCAATCTTATTCTCTAGCGATCTTCGCTGGACAGGCTTTCGAGATAAGATTAAAACAAAGCCCATGCTTATTACTGATCAAAAACAATTCGAAGAGTCATGCGCTGCTCTGAAAAAATGTGAATTCATTACCGTTGATACAGAGTTTTTGCGTGAAAAAACCTATTACCCCAAGCTGTGCCTTGTGCAAGTTAGCGGTCCGGATAAGAATGCTTTTGCGGTGGATCCGCTGGCCAAAGGTATTGATCTTACACCGCTTTTTGAGCTGCTGGAGAATGAAGATGTCCTGAAGGTCTTTCATGCAGCGCGTCAGGATTTGGAGATTTTCTATCACCTGACCAGCAAAGTCGTGGCACCGTTCTTTGACACGCAGATTGCGGCTATGGTCTGTGGTTTTGGTGATTCGGTGGGTTATGAGAATCTGGTGCGCCAGATCACAAACAACAGCATGGATAAAAGTTCCCAGTTCACAGATTGGTCACACCGTCCTCTGAGTGAAAAGCAGCTCAAATATGCGCTGGGTGATGTGACGCATCTTTGTGATATTTATCGCCACCTTTCAGAAAAGCTGGAAAAGCGCGGGCGTACGGCGTGGGTCTTACAGGAAGAGGAAATACTGGAAGATCCCGCAACTTATGAGAATGATCCGTACGAGACTTGGCGACGTATTAAAATTCGCTCTCCCAAGCCAAAAAGTCTTGCGATTTTGCGCGAGGTTGCGGCATGGCGCGAGAAACAGGCTCGAAAAAAAAATATCCCAAAGAATTGGGTTATTCGTGATGATGCGCTATCGGATCTGGCAGGGCAATCCCCGCAAACGCCAGACCAGCTCAAGAAAATTAGAGGTGTCTCGGCGGATATGGCTGCAGGGCGCACAGGAAAAGCTCTGCTGGGCTGTGTGCATAGTGCGCTTGAGAGTCCGCGTGAGGACTGGCCTGTCCCGGTCAAAAGAAAGACTTTGCACCCTAGTGTTATGGCCGCAGTTGATATTCTGAAGATGTTGCTGAAAATCCAGAGCGCTGAACATGAGGTAGCGGCCAAGCTGATTGCCTCGCAAGCTGATCTTGAATTGATTGCACAAAATGACGCGGCGGATGTCCCTGCTCTTAAGGGGTGGCGACGTGAGATTTTTGGGGATGATGCGCTGGCCTTGAAAAACGGGAAATTGGCGATCGGATTAAAGAACAATAAAATACAAAAATTCAGAGTCTCTGATTTGTCCTGATCAAGATCAACGGGGAATATATGCGTATGGGGAAAACACTTTATCTTTTACGCCATGGCATGGCGATGATGGCACAAGGCAACGATGATTTCGCGCGTGTTCTGGCACCTAAGGGTAAAGAGGATGCGCTGGCGCTGGGTAAGGTGATGAAGGCTGAAGGCTATGTTCCGGGCCGCATTTTATGCTCTCCCGCGGTGCGTACCAAGCAAACGCTGGAGGCTGTGAATGCATCGCTTGAAATTCAAGAGGTTCAATATCCGAAGACCTTCTATAACGGTGGGGCAGGAGAGCTTCTTCATCATATTCAGCAAAGTGACGATCATGAAACGGCGTTGCTGGTCGTAGCGCATAACCCGGGCATTCATCAATTAACGGTGCTGCTGTCTGGACAGGGGCCAGAATCAATGATCCAACGGTTGGCCACAGGGTTTGCGCCTGGGACGCTGGCGGTTCTTTCTTGCTCGTGTGAAAACTGGCAGGACATTCAGCCCGGTGAGAATGCACTCACCGCTCTTCTTGATCCAGAAGATTACAATGCTCCGGCAAGGCCTACACGGTGGATGTGACTGCTAGCCTGGAATGTGATCAGAAAAGTCTGGAAGAACCTGCGCATCTTGCTTTCTGATAGCGTTTTCAAGCTCTGCTCCGAGAAGTTTAACAAATTTATCTAGGACATAGGCGGCTATTAGCTCATGTTTAGGAAATTTTGCAGCCTTAGCGTGCTTACAAAGTTCGTTTATCGTTCGCATTTCTGGAATATCACCCCAAAATTCCTCTCTAGACGCCCAATAAAGATCATTCATTTCTTGCGCTTCTTCAAAAGTTCGACACCTGGCGATGTTTCAGCCCCTCGAGAGCACCGCTTCAATATTATTTAACGTCTTGTGTCTTTAATTCTTAGATTCGGATCATGCCTTATTTCACTGATTTCTTCTTCAAGAGCTTCGTGTGTCCTCTCAACAATGTCCTTTAAGATTTGCATTCTTTGCATTTTATACTCCCTGCATTTCGCTTAAAACTTTGCGCATCAACGGCACCGAGATACGGCGTTTTTCTGCCAGTGCCAAATGATCTGCTTTTTCCACCACTTCTTTGGCCGCTGCGAAGGAGCGCTCTATGCGCGGCAGGAGATAAGAGATTACATCGTGGCTGACGTTAAGCTGGCGATCGGAAAACAGCTTGATCAGTACCGAGCCGAGCAGCATATCATCGGGGGGCTGGATGCTGACCACCGGCGCGGCGCGGAAGCGCGAGGCCAGATCAGCAATGGAAAAATCCCGCTGTCCCGGCGCCATGCGCAGGGTAATCAGCATGCTGCGCTGTTCCTCTTTGAGCAAATTATATAGATGAAATAGCGTGGTTTCGGCGTCCCGCTCGCCCAGCCATGGGTCCAAACCGTCGAGCAGCAGAGCCTGCCCCATCTCAAACAAATCAATGGCCTCATGCGTCAAGAGCATCTCCGGGCGGATCACAGTAGCTTTTGATTTTTCTTTCCAAACTGTGCCCAAGTGACTCTTGCCGCTGGCGGCCGGGCCGTGCAGCATCAAAACAGGCGCAGGCCAGTCGGGCCAGCGATCGATCCAGCCTACGGCCGTTGCATTGCTTGCGCCAACAAGGAAATCACCGCGCCTGAAGGCAGCGCGGCCTCCCAGATCAAGAGGCAGTTGGGAAGCTTTAGGCGCTGTGGCTTTTACCGCTTCGCTCATATCAGGCTTTCTTCTTGGCTGGTGCTTTTTTCTTTTTTACCGTCTTCTTGGCTGCTTTGGCCTTAGGCTTGTTTATCTTTGGAGCGATATCGGGATCTTTGTAATACGGGCTTTGCTTGTAGCGGTAAATCGCATAAGAGAGCAATACCCCGATCACGGCGGCCAACGGCACTGCTAGAAACATGCCCAGTATCCCTAGTAAGCTGCCGCCTGCCAGAAGGGCGAAGAATACCCATAGCGGGTGCAAACCGACACTGTCGCCGACTAGTTTGGGTGTTAGAAAATTTCCCTCGATAATTTGTCCGGCAATGAAAATCCCAGCGATAATCAGAACAAAAATCATATCGCCGCTTTGAAACCAGGCCACAGCGACGCTAACGACCAGTCCTACAGCAGAGCCAACCATAGGGATCACAGAAAGAAATCCGGCACCCAGTCCAATGAGAAATCCGTATTTCAAGCCAGCGATTGATAGGGCCAGTGCATAACCGATGCCGAGCATAACGGCGACGCTGATCTGTCCGCGTACAAAGCCTGAGAGTTTTTGATCTATTTCTTTGAGTAATTTCATAATGACCCCTTCCGAGTGACGCGGCATAAGTTCGTGCACCCATTTTGTGATGGCTGGCCACTCAACCATCATGAAATAAGCGACGATCGGCATAAAGACGAGAACGGAAACCATATCTACGAGGGCTTGACCGCCGGCTGCGATTTTCTTAAGCGTTAAAGTGGCAATTCCGGCCGCGGAGCTGCTGTTATTTTTTAAAACCTCTGTCAGGCTTTCTTGTCCGGTTTGTCCTAAATAGTACTCGATATATTCTGTTAGAGGTGTAATAAGTGCTTTTCCTTTTTCAAAATATCCCGGCAAATCTTGGGCAAGCTCTAAAATTTCGCGATGCAGGATCGGGGTGAGTGTGCTGACAAAAACTGCGATTAGGATTAAAAACCCGGAAAGAATCATTATTGTTGCAGGCTTGCGGGCGAAGCCGATTTCACCCAGCTTGTTCACAACTGGATTGAGCAAATAGGCTACGGCTATCCCTAAAACAAATGGCAGCATAGCGCTTTTGAAAAGGAATATTGTCGCTATAAACAAGGACAGCGCGCCGCCCCAGAAAAGCAAATGTGTTGATGTTTTAAGCGGTTGAACCGTCATATTATGCTCTTGTCTGATGAAAAAAATGGTTGTTAAAATGTCTGGGTGCCGAAGTCCCCACCGGCAGCTGGCATGACATTATTTTGGAAAAAACTATCGGTGCGCCGTTTACCCCATAGCAGATCATAGTAGTGAGATGGTCCTTTGGCGCCGGCGCCGGGGTTTTTAAAGCGTTCTCCGCCGCTTTTTGGCTTAGGTGCGCTCAGATTTATATGCGCTTGCGACAAGACCTGCCGTAGCCGTCTCTCATCACCGCGGAAGTGAAATTCAATATAAGCTTCTCGCGGGGTTAGCGATAAAATAGATACGGCGCTGATTCCGGAGGTACTGCGTAAGAGCTGTTGGATTTGGACCCATTCTTTCAAGCCCGAGAAGGGCACGCGTGCGTGAACTCGGCTTTGTTCTGTGCTGCTGGCGGCTGTTTTGCGTTTCCAATCTTCCTGCAATGCGCCATGTGCACGTTTCACGGCCCGGTCATAAAACTGGGCGCGTGTTTCGCCTGGCTTGGCTTTGATGCTGAAATCCTGCATCAACTCAGGCCTGCCACGGTCTGTGCGGTAAACGCTAATCGATAATTGTCCTCGCGCATTATCGTTTTCGCTTTTTACGCTGGCCAATTGCCCGTCAGGAACCGCCAGCATGAGGGCTGCCTCTTTGGCGCCGTAACGCCCTAGCATCGCTTTAAGCCGCTGTGCATTGTAATTCAGCCCTTGCGCTTCGCCAAGGTCGGCGACATCCATCAGGTCTCCAATCGGCACTTCGATGGGGACAAGACTGCGCGGCAGGCTGGAACGGCTCCAGGCTTTCATCCAGCTATTGCCTTCTGACCAGATGACGACCCTTGTCCCTTCACGGAAGAACGGCAGTACCAGCAAGGGTTTGCTGCTGGTGTCCGTATAAGCAACTCCGGTGCCGGAGAAATAGCGGCTGATGGCGTCTTCTTTAAAACGGATCGTGTAGGTGCCGATATAACGCACGGATGAAAGCTGCTCGTCCGTGATCTCAAAATCCTGTATCAGCGTTGAAATCATGGCAGGATCAGGGGCTATACTGGATTGTTGCTGACCACTGGTTAGCATGCGTTCAGATAAGATTTTAAACGCCTCGATTTGTGCTTGCACAAAGGCTTGATCACGCGCGGTAACCGAGTTTTCTGCCGTGACGTCAACTTTGACCTTCTCAACAACAAATAAATCGTCGTAGGCTTGTGCGGGCAGAGAAAAAGCCGCAAAAAGAACAAGGAAAACCGCATAGAAAACTATACGCTTGCAGTCATAAACCGGATAGGGTATGCCCATAATGCACCTGATATTTCTTCATTTATATACACGTTTTATAACGATCACGGGCAAAAGAGCAACATGAAAGAGAATATAAGACAAAGCGCATATAAGGGAGCCGGAGTTGATATTGACGCCGCAGCGGAACTTGTCGAGCGTATTAAACCCGCCATCAAGAATACAACGCGTAGCGGTACGATGTCTGGAATAGGTGGGTTTGGCGCAATGTTCGATCCCAAAGCGGCTGGCTATAGCGACCCGATTCTTGTGTCTTCGACAGATGGGGTTGGCACGAAGATCAAAATTGCGATTGATTGTGACATCCATGATACGATCGGGATTGATGCCGTGGCGATGTGTGTGAATGATCTGGTGGTGCAAGGGGCCGAGCCTCTGTTTTTTCTTGATTATTTTGCGACAGGTAAGCTGGAAAACGATGTTGCGCAGGGCGTGATTGAGGGGGTTGCACGCGGATGTGAGATTGCCGGGTGTGCCCTGATCGGCGGGGAAACGGCCGAAATGCCGGGGCTTTATGCCGATGGAGATTATGATCTGGCCGGCTTTACCGTTGGTGCAGTCAACCGCGATGCTGTTATTACCGGGGAACGTATCCAGCCTGGTGATGTGATTTTAGGGCTGGCGTCCAATGGGATTCACTCCAATGGCTATTCGCTGGTGCGTAAAATTCTCAGTGATAGTGCTGGTTTTGATTATGATAGCGCTGTGCCTTTTGAACTGGAGATTAAACATCAGCAGTCGTCGGGCATCGATGCATCAACAAAGATGCCTGAAACAATAGCGCAAGCTTTCCTTGCACCCACGCGCATCTATGTGAAAGCGCTATTGGAGGCTCTAAAGATCAAAGACAAGGATAATTGTCTCGCTATTCATGGCATGGCACATATCACCGGCGGCGGTATAACGGAGAATGTGCCGCGTGTGTTGCCTGAGAATATTTGCGCGCGCATTGATATGGCCAGCTGGGATCTTCCGCCTGTTTTCCAGTGGCTCAAAACACAAGGAGCGCTGCATAATGATGATCTGGCGCGTACGCTTAATTGCGGGATAGGCATGGTTGTTATTTGCGAAGCTGATCGTGCTGAAAAGATAGCGGAAACCCTTAGTGCGTCTGGTGAAACCGTCTATAAGATTGGCAATACGGAAATATATAGCGGTCCGGATGAAAATATATTTTTAGAAAATATTGATGCATCATGGCCTTAGATTTGTCTAAAGCAGAGAAGCTTAAACTTGCTGTTTTTATCTCAGGTCGGGGCAGTAATATGATGGCTGTGCACGAAGCATGTCAGCGCGAAGATTTTCCAGCTGAAATTGTTTTGGTCTTGTCCAATCGCCCTGATGCAGCCGGGCTGGACTATGCCAAAGAACACGGCATTGCGACGGAAACTGTTGATCATAAGGGCTATGACGGTCGGGAATTCTTTGAAAAAGCCATGTTGGAGCGTTTGTCCCACCACGATATTGATTACATTCTTCTGGCTGGCTTTATGCGCATTCTCACACCATTTTTTGTCGAGAGTTGGACAGGAAAAATTCTGAATATTCATCCGTCTCTTTTGCCTGATTATAAGGGTGTTGATACACATGCGCGCGCTATTGCTGATGGGAAAAAGGAAGCCGGTTGCAGTGTTCACTATGTGGTGCCGGAGCTGGATAGTGGCCCTGTTGTTGTGCAAAAACGCGTTCCTATCATGGAAGGCGATACGCCTGATATGCTGGCTGCGCGCGTTTTAGAGCAAGAGCATATTGCTTATCCAGAAGCTATTGAAATCATTGCTGCAAACAGAAAAATAGCATAAAATAGAACGATAAAAGTGGCAGGAGGAAATATAATGGCCAACCATCATACCCCGGTTGATGTCGACCCGAAAGAATTGGAGCGTGCTGCGCAGATGTGGAATGCCTTCGTACAGGGCGGGAAATATGTGACAATCGCAACGATAGCTGTGTTGCTGTTTCTTGCTCTGGCTTTTATCGATTTCTCATAGGCGATAGCCAAACGACGATAAGAACGGTATGCGCTGGGACTGTCCTGAACAACAGAACATAGGGGGTGGTCGTTTGGAGCCTGCAAACTCTAAAGCAAACCTTAACTATTTTGAGGCAGAATGCGCGTATGAATCGCTTGTTTTTCTTATGCCGTAATTTTTTTAGTCAAATTTCTTGTTTAGGGGATGATGCAATACAAAAAAACAATGTCCCGCCTGTTTTATAAAGGTTTTTCAAAAGCGAAGAGAGTATCTCTTGCGCTCTTGATTGGCTTTGTCTTTTGCATGTCAGTAGCGAGCCTGGCGCATGCGCAAACCAACAACACATTGATTTTGGATAGTACACAAGGTGTAATGCCTGTGGGGCCATACAGTTATGTTACGATTGATGAAGAAAAGAAAATTACCGCCCAGCTTTTGGTTTCTAGAC
>Ga0316201_10000446_pt1 | contig 23215 bp, 20 predicted proteins | sample CS6wburrow_MG_FD_204516 | JGI IMG/M metagenome (GOLD analysis project Ga0316201, IMG submission 204516) | Coastal sediment microbial communities from Delaware Bay, Delaware, United States - CS-6 worm burrow | ecosystem: Environmental > Aquatic > Marine > Coastal > Sediment | place: USA... | reverse complement strand
ACGCTGAAACACGAACTGGAGGCATTGCCGAATGTCGAGACCGTTGCCTACTCGTCCCAGGTACCGTACGAACAGAACAACTCGCAGCGTGGTGTTTCGTTGCAGCCCGGAGACGAGGCAGGTCAGATCAATCTGCAAACGATGCAGCTAACACCTGATTTTCTTACGGCTTATGACATTCGCATTCTGGCCGGGCGTAACCTGGACGAGAACATCGCCAATGATGCGCAGGAGGAAGATGACGAATCGCTGAATGTCCTGATTAATGAGCTCGCGCTTGATGCATTGCAAATAGCCTCCGCGAATGACGCAATCAACAAGCGCTTTTATCTCCTGAACGACGATGGCCCCGACACCGAATACATCATTGTTGGCGTCGTGCCGACGCAGAATATTATCGGCCTTTTCAACCAGGAAAAGCCGTGGATGTTCACCTACGACCCCAACTCGCTTCGTGTTGGTTCGGTACGTATCAGTGGTGGCAACATCATGGATACGGTCGAGCAGGTCGAAGACGTATGGGATCGCGTGATTCCGGAGTACCCGATGCAAGGCCGTTTCCTTGATGAGGTGTTTGACGACGTCTACGACATCCTGAAGTTCATGAACATGGCGCTCGCGGGCTTCGCTTTCATCGCGTTCGCGCTCGCACTGATCGGCTTGTTCGGGCTGGCGGCCTTCATGGCCGCACAGCGAACCAAGGAAATCGGCATGCGTAAGGTACTGGGCGCCAGCACGACGCAGATTGTTCGCTTGCTTGTTTGGCAGTTCTCGACACCTGTGCTGTGGGCGCTTGTCGTAGCGCTGCCTGGGGCATACTTCGCATCGACCCTGTACCTGAACTTCTTCGCCGAACGCATCGAGTCGCCCATCCTGATCCTCCTGGTTTCAGGTGCGCTCGCCGTAACGCTGGCGTGGAGTACGGTTGCCGGGCACGCAATTCGTATCGCGCGTTCCAATCCGATAGTTGCGCTGCGTTACGAATAGCAGGTGTACCAGGATTCAATTTCTACGTTTTATGCAATCGAGTAAATGGCGCCTGTTTTTTGCCGTCACCTCTAGCTCGCCGCGAACGTGAATCTCGATTCACCGATTGCTTCGCCGGTGCTGTTGAACCGCCGTTCCGTGAAATGCCAGTTGCCATCCTTATCAGCCAGCACGACAGTGGTACAACGCGTGCCGTAGTCAGGCATGACGATGAATGGCGCGGTGATTGCGTGCGCCCTTGCATAGTCGAGTCGGCCTGTTTCGACTTCCGATGTCGGCGCCCTGATACGGTCATCCATCAAGCGCATGAGGCTGGTCTCGTTAACTTGCCCCGTGGCAAGCAGTGAAGACAATTTGTCTCTGCTGCTTTCGACCTTGTGCCACGGACCATCGAGAAGCGCGTTGCTGAGGCCATAGGTACCGGGAGCAAGTTCGCGCGTTCCTTCCTCGCGGTTCGAGAGGTAAGCCAATTCACTTGCTGTGCCGACAATCAGGTTGAACCCGGCGTAGGCGTCTTCGTCAATCGTTGCAAGATAGTCTTTCGGTGAGCAGTCGCTCTCAAGAAACCCTGTCACAAGGTGGCCGCGCGAGCGGTGCTTCGGTGATGGTGCCTGTGCGTCACGGAAATTGGTAACGGTCGCAAAGCGGCCGCCATTTTGCAGGGCGAGCCACGTGCCGCCGGCCTGCAGATCGCGGCCACCGACGACGTCAGGTCGATCTGGCCACCAGTGCGCCTCTTTCGTTGGCCGCGCGTGGAATTCGTCGCGGTTCGCCGCGAGAACCAGTGGGTAGTCCGGATGTTGCCCAAGGCTCAGGACGATAAGGCACACCGTCAGGTACCGTCGATGAAATGGTCAACGAGCCGCCTGGCGATCGAAATGCGGAAAGGCAAGCCGACCTCGCCCGACTTCAGCTCATCTCGAGTGAACCAGCGCGCATCCTCGAGTTCGCCATCATTGAGGACAATATCTTCCGACATGGCCTCGGCTATAAATCCCAGCATCAGCGCCGATGGAAACGGCCAGGGCTGCGAGCTGTGGTAGCGAACTGTGCCAACTCGAATATTTGTCTCTTCGTAGACTTCACGCCGGACAGCATCCTCGAGACTCTCACCGGGCTCGACGAAACCCGCAATCGTTGAGAAACGCCCCTCTGGCCAGCCAGCCTGCCGGCCAAGTACGCAACGGTCGCCGTCGGCAACCAGGACGATGATCGCGGGGTCGGTGCGCGGAAATATTTCCGTATTGCAGTCGGGATTGCAGCAGCGCCGCGTATTGCCACCTGCCTCTGGTTGAGACGCTGAGCCGCACTTTCCGCAATACAGGGTTAGCCGGTGCCACAACACAATTGCGCGGGCGTGTGCGGCGAGATTGGCTTCGTCGGGAGGCAGCATTGTTCCGAGAAAGCGCAAATCCTTGAATTCACCCAGCTCAGCAAACGGCGCGTCGAGCTCGCGGCTTATCGCGATGGCAAAGGCAGGCTGGTCGCGGAACAAGCCGAGGAAGATGACGTTGTCTTCGCGAATGTGGCTGTCGACCTGTTCGCGTTCGAGCAAGACAGCACCCGGAGGGTCGCCACCTACCAGGCACCGATCACCCCAGACAGGCACGAAGCGCGTCTCGTTGCTCGAGAGCGCTTCGGCCAGCCAGTCTGGGTCCTTGCGGCGTTCGCCATTACGGTCGACAAAGGCACCGGCGAAGACGTTGTGGTCTTCCATGAAAAAGAATTCTGGCCCCGAGGGGCCGCGACTAATTCTTGGCGAGCAGGTCGCGAATTTCGGTCAACAGCGTTTCCTCAGCCGATGGCTTGGGCGGCGCTGCAGGCTTCTCTTCTTCTTTCTTCTTTAACGAGTTGATTCCCTTGATCAACATGAATACGGCGAGCGCAACGATCACGAAGTTGATCACTGTGTCGATGAATATGCCGTAATTGAGCGTTGCGGCAGCGTCGCCTTCGCCGAGCGCGATTGCCAGGTCGCTGAAGCTCACGTTGCCCATGATCATTCCGATCGGCGGCATGATGACGTCGGATACCAGTGATGACACGATCTTGCCGAACGCGGCGCCGATGATGATACCGACGGCCATGTCGACGACGTTGCCTCGCATCGCAAACTCTTTGAATTCTTTTAGCATTTGGTCTAACTCCCTTGGATGTCATTCTTGTTATTGCACGACAGGAGCGTGCGGGATCAGTGTACCGGAAGTTGTACTAATCTCGCAGGTTGGGCAGGTCCTGTTGTCGAGCGCATAGGCATCCTGCACATAGCGGGCATCACAGCTGTCACACACTGCAAGGTAGAGCTCGTCGTTGTACGAAATGCACTGGAGCAGGTTCCAGGCCCATTCAAAATTTAGCTTTGCGTCGCCATGCAACAGGAGGTAGGTCTCGAAGGCCCGGCACAGGCGGTGCCCGAACTCGACATCGGGTCGAGGCCAACAGGGGTGTACCCGGTTGCCCCGGTCGATCCGTATGAGGAAGCCCGCACAATACAATGCGACGAGCGTGGTGGCCTGTAGCTGGTTCACCGGGCTCTTGACGTAGCGCTGTACCTGGCGTGGCGACTTGCCACGGCGGCGCTTGATGTCCGTCCGCCCGCTGTCACGAAAATATCTCGCGTACAGTTTTCGAATCCGGTCGTCTGAAAGGCCTGTGCACTCCCTGATCGTGCGTGTGCGCGCTTCGTGTCGAATCATTCTGAGTGCCAGCTCGAATTGGCTGCGTTCCCCTGCGTAGCGATCGTCGGTGAGTCTCATTTTTTGCTCTTTGTGATAGAAAAAGACCATATATAGTATTACGATACCCTATAACATCCATACATGGTCCGACAATCACAAATAGCAATAATTCGAAAAACGGACGAAAAACGGGCTGAGACTGTGAGCAAACCGCACACAAGGGAGGTTGTATGGAGTACGAGGGACTAACTCAGGATGATCTTGCAAACGTCCGGGCGCTAAACCGAGCCTGGCTCAGGTGTCGGGGTGGTGGCGATGTCCTCGCCCAAAGCCTGACAGCCCGGCGGCTGGAGCGGCTGGCCGCCGCACCGTTCCTGTTGTTTTCATTGCGGGAGCAGGACGATAGCTGGTGGCACGGGCTACTCGAAGACCAGCCGCAGCGGGATCTCCTCCGGGAGCCTCCGCCATCCAGCGGTGGGCTGCGCGAACTGCAGTCGACAGGACTGGCCTTTCTTTGGGGGCTCGCGCGACGGAACCCCTACGTTGTTCGTATTGTCAGTGGCGCACCGTCGCATTGGTGCGAGCAAATTGCGTCCGCAACGCTGATGCAGCTGCTCGATCGGTCATCGTGTTGCGAGCTGATTCAGCCACGCTTCGAAAATATTTCGAAGATGCACAAGAGTTTTGCGCAAATCGGCGCGTTGCAGTCGATGTTGACCACGGGGCAGCCGGCACGCGACGGGCGTCTGGCAGCGGCGGCTTGTCGCATACTTGATACTACGCGCCAGGTCGCAGACAAGGTGTGACTTTGCCAGCGCGCGGTTACAATACGCCGCCTCATGAACGCGCTATCAATCAAGAATCTCACCAAGACTTATGCCAATGGCAACCAGGCGCTGAAAGGCATTGACCTGACCGTCGAGGCCGGTGATTTCTATGCACTGCTCGGTCCGAACGGCGCAGGCAAAACCACGGCCATCGGTATCATCTCGTCGCTCGTCAATAAGTCTGGTGGCGAGGTCGAGATTTTCGGACACAACCTCGATACTGAACTGGAAGCTGCCAAGGCCTGCCTCGGGATTGTGCCGCAGGAGATTAATCTCAATCTTTGGGAAACGGTCGGCAATACGGTCATGAACCAGGCCGGCTACTACGGTATCGGCGGCAAGCTCGCCAAAGAGCGTGTAGAAAAATACCTGCGCGAGCTGCGCCTGTGGGATCGTCGCAACGATACCTCACGTAGCCTGTCCGGCGGCATGAAACGCCGTCTCATGATTGCTCGTGCGCTCGTACATGAGCCGAAGCTGCTGATTCTCGACGAGCCAACAGCCGGTGTCGATATCGAAATTCGACGGTCGATGTGGGACTACCTGCAAAAAATTAACAGCGCCGGCACGACGATCATTCTCACCACGCACTACCTTGAGGAGGCTGAATCGCTGTGCCGCAACATTGCGATCATCGACGAAGGCACGATCATCGAAGACGCACGCATGAGCGAAGTGCTGCGCAAGCTGCAGCGCGAGGTATTCATCCTCAGTCTCACGGAGGAAATCACGGTGGCACCGGAACTGCGAGGGTTCAAAACGCGCTTGCGTGAAGACGGTGAACTCGAGGTTGAGAAAGGACCCGAGGCTGATCTTAACGACCTGTTCGGCCAGCTCGATGAAAAAGGTATCCACGTGGCAAGTCTTCGCAACAAGGCAAACCGGCTCGAGGAAATGTTCATGCACCTGGTCGAGAGCAAGGGGACAAGCGCATGAACCTGGCCCTGAACCTCGTCGCCGTCAAGACCATCATTCGCAAGGAGATGGTCCGGGTATTGCGTATCTGGGTGCAGACAATCGTACCGCCCGCGATCACGATGACCTTGTATTTCATTATTTTCGGCAACCTGATCGGCCGACGTATCGGGGTCATGGACGGCTTCGACTACATGCAGTACATAGCACCGGGCCTGATCATGATGTCGGTCATCACCAACTCCTATGGCAATGTCGTGTCGTCGTTTTTCGGCGCGAAATTCGGTCGCCACGTCGAAGAGATGCTCGTCGCACCAATGTCGTACGCTACGATCATCATCGGCCATGTTGCCGGTGGCGTGTTGCGTGGCTTGCTCGTCGGGGTGCTGGTCACGATCATCGCGCTGTTCTTCACCAAGCTGCACGTCGCGCACCCGTTCATCATGATTTCTATTGTGCTGCTGTCGTCGATCGTGTTCTCGCTGGCCGGTTTCATCAATGCCGTATTTGCGAAGAAGTTTGATGACATCTCGATTGTGCCGACATTCGTACTGACGCCCCTGACATATCTCGGTGGCGTTTTCTATTCGATTTCGATGCTGCCCGAGTTTTGGCAGAATGTTTCGAAGGCGAATCCGATTCTCTACATGGTCAATGCATTTCGTTACGGAGTACTCGGTTCGTCGGATATCGGTATCGGGCACGCCTACACTATCCTGATCGTGTTCGTTGTCGTCCTGTTCTCAGGCTGCATGTTCCTGATGCAGCGAGGCATAGGGATTCGGGAATAGCGCTGTGTGCGGTCGTTTCGCGTTCTACTCACCGAGCGAAGCTGCTGCTGCCCTGTTTGGCGTATCCGCATCCGTCGAGGTTCAGCCGCGCTACAACATCGCCCCGACCCAGTTCATTGCCGCGATTCGAGACGATGACAATAAGCAGCGCGAACTCGTCATGCTGCGTTGGGGGCTGGTTCCGTTCTGGGCGAAAGACCCATCGATAGGCAATCGCATGATCAACGCTCGAGCCGAAACTGTTGCCGAAAAACCGGCGTACCGGGCCGCGTATCGTCACCGTCGCTGCATCGTGCTCGCCGACGGTTTCTACGAATGGCGCAGGGAAGGCGACGTTAAGACGCCGTATTTCATTTCGCTGGCAAGTGGCGAGCCGTTCGCTCTGGCGGGGCTGTGGGAAAACTGGCACGACAAGGACAGTGGTGACTCGTTGCAGACGACGACGCTCATCACGACCGAAGCCAATGAGTTCATGACCCCCTTGCATCACCGGATGCCCGTCATCCTCGAGTCGAACACGGCGGGAGAGTGGCTCGCAGGATCGGACGAATTGCTCGATGATGTAGCTGCTATTACACCGCCGCTGCAGGCATGGCCCGTGGACCGGCGCGTCAATAACGCACGTAACGAAGGTGAAGAGCTAATTGGCGCTGCGGGCGACATCCTGCGCTGAGGTATACGGCCGAATTGACGCGAGCAACGTGCCGGGCCCACCGTGAACACCGATACCGGTACCCAGGCCGGTCACAACGAGTTTGCGAATGTCCGGCACAAGCTCGCGTATGTAGTTCTCGAGCTCCAGTGCCTCGTCCTCGCAGATTGCCTGTCCGATGCCGATTTCGACGGGTCCTTTCGGTGCTCGTCTCGCAACGTACCTGGCAAAGCGTTTGGCGCGGTTGTATGAGCCAAACATGAAGCCGCTCAGGCTCACCTTGCCACCTGGAGTTGTGCAGATAATCGGGTAGAGTCGCAGCAAATCGGCAACCGACTTAACCCAGCGCGGCAGGCGACCGCCGCGCACCGCGTAGCGCAGGTCGCTGAGGACAGCGTATGTCCTCGTTTCGGCAACCTGTGCCCGAACAGCCGCCAGCGTCGACTCGACACTGAGGCCTGCCTCGGCGCACTCGGCGGCGAGCACGACCAGCTGTCCTTGTCCGAGCGATGCGTTGCGCGAGTCGACCACGTGGATTCTGCCCGGCGCATTGGTGCGTGTGGCGGCAAGCTCGGCCGCCTGGAACGTGCCGCTTGCGGCGCTTGTCAGGTTAATCGAGATCACGTCATCGAAATGGCTCGCGAGGAACTGGAACTGGCGACGGAAATCGCCAGGTGCCGGCTGTGAAGTCGTCGGATGGTGTGGATTCGACTCCAGTTCTGCGTAGAACTCATCGGTTGTGATGCTTACCTTGTCAAGGTAGCCATGATCGCCGAACTGTATCCTGCACGGCACCATATGGATATCGAGCCGCTCCATGTCCGCGTCACTGATATCCGCGCCCGAGTCCGTGATGACCGCGAAACGACGCTTGCTGTTGTGCGTGGCGTGCTGTTGGCGGTGCATGTCATCGGCTTTCTCGGCGCTGAGATCGCCGAATCGCCTGGCCGTGTCGAACACGTGTTCGGGTTCGTCGACATGGATATGAATTTTCGCCTTGCGCTTGGTACCGGCAAGGACGAGAGAGTCGCCAAGCTCAGTTAGCGCCTCGCGCAACTTGCGGCGATCGATATCAAGTCCCGTGACGATGCACTCGGTGCAATATCGATACCGGGAGTCGTTGTCTGCCTCGGCGAAGTCGACCGCCGGTTGTATTTCATGTGCGATCGAAACGTCGGGCATTGGTTCTATTGTGCCGTTCTCCACGTATCCGGCCATGCCCGCGACGAGTTCGGCAAATCCCTTGGCTCCTGCGTCAACCACGCCGGCTTTGCGCAACACCTCGAGTTGATTCGGTGTGTTCGCGAGCGCTTCTTCCACGCGCTGAGCCGCGGCACCGATGATCGCGGGAAACTCGCCCTCGCGCACCGTGTTGACCTGGTGCGTGATGCTTTCGGCAAACGCGGCGATGACCGAAAGAATCGTTCCCTCGCGGGGTTTCGACAGCGCGTCATGCGCGTAGTCGTTGCCCATGCTGACGGCCTTACCGAATGTATATGTCGTGAAGCGCGTGATGTCGCCCGCCGAGTCGCTCATACCTTGAAAGAATTGGGCAACGATCGCGCCAGAATTGCCGCGGGCGCTGTCCAGCAGGGCATCTGCCATTGCGGCCAGCATCATGCCAAGGTGTTTTTCCCCAGGCTTGTTCAATACGCCCAGGGCCGCGCCCAGTGAAAGGCTCAGATTGGTGCCCGTATCGCTGTCGGCAACGGGGAATACATTGATGCGATTCAGGAGTTCCTGTTCGGCCAGGACACGATGGATTCCTGATGTAAGTGCCGCCGCAAATGCGTCGCCATCCAGGTGTTTGGAGATCGTCCCAGACAAGTGCGGTGCGCTCTAGTCCCGCGGTAGCAGGAACGACGTGCCGTTCTGGCTTAGCACAACGCCATCCGGCGTGATTTCTTCGACGAGTGGACCCTCAGCAAGTCGCGAGCCCTCGTTGTGCTTGTTCATATTGATAAAGGCGAAACGGTCTTCGGGCACCTCACTGTAAACATGAATGTCGACATGCAGATCGGGTAGCGTGAGGGTCCCGTCGGCGCGGATTTCATGAATCGTCGGTAGTGTCGCTGTATTCATCGGTTTGTTTGATACCACAACGGAAGACGTTCGTGTCGGCTTGACTGCGGGTTCCGTGGTTCTCGCGCCCGGTTCCTCACGCGGTGGCACGTTCTGTTTGGCTTCAGCGACCTGATCGGCGAAATCATGCGCGGCAATCGGCCTTGGTTCTTCGATGGCGATGACCGGTGTCGCCGCGGGGCCGCCTGCTGGCCTGAAAAACAATCCCACGAGCACGACAAGATTGACGACCAACAAGAACCCGAGTGCCCACAACCAGCGTGGTACGCCCTGCTTACCGCTGCTGGTCGGTACGCCGGCAAACTCGGCTGACCCCGATTGCTGGCGATCCGTTTCCGATTTTTTCAAGGCGTCGAGTATGAATGACATTCCTTAGTCCTGTGCGAGTCGAGGAGTGGACAGTCGTGGCGTTCCTTCGACTGCGAGCAAGGAGTTGATGATTATTTGTGTTTGCTGGCCGGCGAGCCCGTCGATATCGAGCCGATGCTCTCGCTGAAACGTGCGCACGATTTGCTCGAGTTCGGCATCGAATATTTCCGACCGCGGATCGGTGCTTGCATACTGCCCGTTGATTGCGGCCAGGCTGCTGCGCAACCAGGCGACGCCTGGGCCCTGCGAGCCCGGGCCGAGGGAAACAGCGGCCCCGGTCGGTGGGCGCCACAACAACATGAAATGGCCAAACCACAGGCGTGTAATATCAACCACCGGATGAACGACGCTTACGCCGCCTATTGAGAGCTCGGCACTATCGTCGATAATCGCGGTCAGCACGACTTCGTGACTGTTGCCATCATCATCGACGAGCGTGAGGACTGCCGGTCGGTCCATCTGCTGAAGTCCGGTCCACGATCCTTTTTGGTAGAGGCAAGTCAGGCCCGCATCGGCCGCCTGGGTGCAACCGTTGCGACCGCCTGTCCGGTACTCGAGCCCCCAGGTCTCGAATAATTCGGCCAGCGCATAGTCGGTGCGTGTCAGTTCGCCGGCAAGCTGAAGTTGCTCGTTCAAGGTCGGTGTCGGTTCGGGTTCTTCAGCCGGCGCAGCCTGCTCGACGATAAGCGGTTGCGGTTCGGGCTGTGTGACGATGACAGGCTCTTCCGCTACTGCCACGGGCTGAGTCTGTATCTCCCGCTGCATCAGGGACCAGATGCTGGAGGCAATAATGGCAACGCCGACCAGGCCTGCGGCAATGGCGGTGCGCCGGACCCAGAGAGAGCGTTCGAGTTGTCCTTTGACCTCCGCCGCGGCCTGGCGAATCAGTCGTGCGTTGATGCGCCGCGATTCCTGCGCGTAGCCGCCGAGCAGAGCACGATCACAAATCACGTTGATCAGGCGAGGAACACCTTGTGACAGTCGGAAGACTTCCTTCTTCGCACCATTGCCGAATATTTCGCCCACCGCGCCGGCTACCTTGAGGCGGTGTTCGATATAGCTTGCTGTTTCGTCACGCGACAGTGGTTCAAGGTGATAACGCGCCGTGATGCGCTGCGCAAGTTGTCGCAGATCATTACGGGCGAGTAAATCACGCAACTCGGGCTGCCCGATCAGGATGATCTGCAGCAACTTCTGTTTGGATGTCTCCAGGTTGGTCAACAAGCGAACCTGTTCGAGAACAGCCGGCGAGAGATTCTGTGCCTCGTCGACGACGAGGATGGTTCGCTTGCCCTGGGAATGTGCGCTGAGCAGGTGCTCGTTCAATGCATCGGTCAGCGCCTTGGCGCTGCCCTTGTTGTGCCGTACTTCGATGTGCAGCTCTTCGCAGATCGTGGCCAGGAACTCGATGACCGATAGCTGCGGGTTCAGCACGACAGCGACGTTGGCGTTGTCCGGCATCTGATTCAATAGCAACGAACGCACCAGCGTCGTCTTGCCCGTGCCGACTTCGCCCGTGAGCTGAATGAAGCCGCCGCTTTCCGTGACGCCATAAACAAGATGCGCGAGCGCTTCCCCGTGCCGTTCGCTCAGGAACAGGTAACGCGGGTCAGGCGTTATCGAAAACGGTTTCTCGTTAAGTCCGAAGAAGCTGGTGTACATGTTTCCTTGCCGGAGGTCAGGCGAACTCCCGATTCTACCCCAATTCAGCCGCGATCCAGCGTCCTTGCGCGTCCCAGCACATCTTTGCCAAATCGGTCGCGGATTTCGTCGACGGCCCTGTCGACAGTGGAGTCGGTGCCGGCATCGGCAAAAAGGTCGGGTTGTTCGGCTGGCGCGAGGTCGCTGCCGCCGACGCCAAACAGCCGAATTTTCGCGCCCGGGTTGCGGCCCAGCCAGGTGCCAAGCAATTCCCGCACCACGGCATAGATCTGGTCCGTGCCGTTGGCTGGCGGGCGTACACGGCGCTGCCGCGTGTACGTCTTGAAGTCGGATTGACGAATCTTGATCTGTACAGTGCCCGCGGCCAGGGCGGCCTTGCGCAGCCGTGCGGCTGTTCGTTCGGTCAGGCGGAGCAGCTCGCGATCCATGTCTTCCCGTGTGGCAAGGTCTGTGTCGTAGGTCTCCTCGGCACTGATCGACTTTTCTTCGCGCGCCGCAACGACAGGTCTGTTATCGATGCCCGCGGCCCGATCGCGTGTTTTCTGCGTAAATCGCCCAAAGACAGGTTCCAGAATCCGCGTCTCAGCGACGCGCAGGTCGCGAATTGTCCTGATGCCAGTTCCGGACAAGCGCTTCAGGGTCTCGCGGCCGATCCCCGGCAGGACCGCAACCGGCAGCGGGTCGAGCCGCCTCTCATAGTCCTGGGGGTAAACGACAGTCAGGCCGTCTGGCTTGTCGAGGTCAGAAGCGATCTTTGCAACAAGCTTGTTAATCGCGACCCCGACTGATGCGGTGAGAGACGTCTCATCCAGAATCCGTTGCTTGATGGCTGCCGCGATATCGATAGGGGCGCCGAACAGCGCCACGCTCGCCGTGACGTCGAGAAATGCCTCGTCGAGCGACAAGCCTTCGACCAGTGGTGTGAAGCTGCGAAATATATCGAATATCTGCTTCGACACTTTCTGATAATCCGACATGCGCGGTCGAACTCGCAGCAGTGAAGGGCAGCGCCGGTACGCGTCACGCATGGGCATCGCGGAGCGCACGCCGAACTCGCGCGCCTCGTAGCTTGCTGCGGCCACGACGCCGCGGTTCGTGGTGCCGCCCACTACCAGCGGCTTGCCACGTAGTTCCGGATTGTCGCGTTGTTCGACCGACGCGTAAAAAGCGTCCATATCAACATGCAGAATACTGCGTGCTGACTGGGTCATCGGACTATTGGCCGCGTTCGACGATATAGCGTGCCAGCCACTCGAGCGGCCCCGCCGCGCTGCCGAAAGCCCCCAAATTGGCGAGGGCGCTGGTCAGGAGTTCGTCGCAGCGTTTGCGCGAGGCAGCAACGCCGAACAGCGCCGGGTAGGTTGCTTTGCCGAGTTTCTCATCCGAGCCCGATGGCTTGCCAATAACATGGGTCTCGCCTTCGACATCAAGGATGTCGTCCTTGATCTGGAACGCGATGCCAATGTCACGCGCGAAGGTATCGAGAGCGGCAGTGGCGCTGTCTTCCAGGCCGTCTCGCAATATGCAGGCTGAGACGACCGCTGCGTGAATCAATGCACCGGTCTTTAACGCGTACATGTGCTCGAGTTGACCGACAGTCAGTGTCTTTCCCTCCGCAGCCAGGTCAATTGACTGCCCGCCCGTCATGCCGACCGAGCCGCAGGCATCTGCAACGAGCTTGACGAGTGCGTTTCTGGACTTATCCGACGTGTGCTCCAGACCGGCGAGCACCGAGAATGCGAGCGGCTGCAGGGCGTCAGCGGCAAGGATGGCCGTCGCTTCGTCGTATTGGATATGCACAGTTGGTTTGCCGCGGCGAAGATCGTCATCGTCCATGGCCGGCAGGTCGTCGTGCACGAGCGAGAATGCATGGATCAATTCGATCGCGACGGCAGGAGCGTCGAGCAAGGCTGGATTGACATCGAGGCACTCGCCCGCCGCGTAGACGAGCAAGGGGCGCACGCGCTTGCCGCCATTGAATACGGCGTAGCGCATGGCTTCATGCAGGCGCTCGGGCGCCAGAGACGGCGGCGGCAAGGCGGCATCAAGGCGCTTGTCCACGCGCTCCTGGTATGCCGCAATGCGGTCCTTGAACTGGTCGGGCAACGTAATGTTCCTGCTCTTTCTGGCCATGTAGCCTACACCGAAACGAGCCACTGTGCGCGCGCTCTGCTGGGCTATAATTCGCGTCCTTTCCGGAGACATTCAGGGACCAACACCGCATGCAGGGAACGGCGATTGCACAACCGAACATTGCGCTGATCAAGTACTGGGGCAAGCGGGACATTGAGCGGAACCTGCCCGCCGTAGGTTCGATCTCGATTACTTTGCGTGATCTCTATACGCGCATGCACGTCGAGTTTGACGACGCGCTGGCTGCCGATACCCTGAGCGTAAATGACGTGCCTGATGAGAAGATGTTGCCGCGGCTGTCTGCGGGTCTCGATCGGGTCGCGGGAAAGGACAGGCTTCGGGCGCGCATCCTGAGCACCTGCAACTTCCCTATCGCCGCCGGGCTTGCCTCCTCGGCATCGTCTTTCGCAGCGCTAACTGTTGCTGCCGCCGAAGCGGCTGGCACTCCATTGACGACGGCGAAGCTCGCGAGCCTCGCAGGCCAGGCGTCGGGATCGGCAGCGCGTTCGCTGTTGGGCGGTTTCGTCGAATTGAAGAACACAAATGATGGTATCGAGGTCGGCAAGCTGTGTGCGGCGGACGAATGGCCGCTCTCCGTTGTCGTTGCAATCACGGAGGCCGGGCCAAAGCCGGTTGGTTCGACCGAGGCGATGGAAATCAGCCGTAAGACCTCGCCGTTCTTCTCGAACTGGGTCGAGCAACAGGAGCACGATCTCGGAACTGCGCGGGCGGCTATCGCGAACCGCGACTTCCAGTCCCTCGCAGCCATCGCTGAGCACAACTGCCTCAAGATGCACTCGATAATGTGGGCATCTCGGCCGCCGATGGTCTACTGGAATGCGGCGACCATGCGTTGCCTGCAGACGGTGCGCAAGCTGCAGGGGCGAGGCATTGATGTGTTCTTTACGATTGATGCCGGGCCGCAGGTAAAGGCAGTCTGCCTGCCCGGACAGGTAGCCGAGGTCGAAGCGGCGTTGCGGGCTACTCGCGGCGTGACCAACATCATGACGACGGGACTCGGTGAAGGTGCACGCCTGGAGCGCAGCGGATGACAACCGTCGCGAGCGCGCCGAGCAAGATCGTGCTGTCCGGAGAGTATGCGGTGCTCGACGGTGCTCCGGCCGTATGCATGGCCGTGAACCGCCGGGCCGTCGCGACGGTCGCGGCGAGCCCCGATGGCGACATTCATTTATCGACCCCCGGGTTTTCAGGAGACGACAGGTTTCGCATTGTCGATGCTGTTTGCGGTGGAGCCCGTCCCGCACGAAGCATTGAGCTGGATACGCGTGCATTCTTCGAAAATGACAGGAAGGTCGGTATCGGATCCAGTGCGGCGCTGACTGTTGCGCTGGTTGCCGCACTTAACAACTCGGACGATGTTTTTGTGAAAGCGTTGCTCGCGCACAGCGAGTTGCAGGGTGGTGCGGGAAGCGGGGTCGATATTGCGACAGCCGCGCATGGCGGTCTTATCGAATACCAAATGAAAACGCGTTCCGTCTCGCGAATCGACTGGCCGGTGAACCTCGCCTGGCGAGTTATCTGGACCGGTGTTTCGGCGAGCACGGAAGCGAAGCTCGCAAAGCTGGCAAGGCGCGCAGTCGGCCCGTCCCGGTCGGCACTCGGACTTGCGGCGCACAGCATGGCCATGGTTTGGCGTACCGGTGACGCTGACAACATCCTCGCGGAATACGTTGCCTACATCGACGTGCTGCGGCAATTCAGTGTTGACCACGATCTCGGCATATTCGATGCTGGCCACGAGCAGCTAACGGATGCAGCGATGGTTGATGGACTCGTGTACAAACCTGCCGGCGCTGGCGGCGGCGATATCGGGGTATTGTTTGGCCGCAGCGAATCGGAACTTGACGGTTTCGTCGCAGAGTATGGCGAACTCATTCATACAGTGTTGCCATGTGAACTGGATTTCGACGGAGTGCGCCTGGAGCAGCAATGAGCGATTCGCGCATTTCAGGGCTGTACAAGCTCACCGTGACCGAGCGGGTCGCCCGGTTGCGGGACCTCGGCTGCTTGTCACCGGAGCAAGCTGCCCGGCTGCAGGGTGGCTACCATGTCTTGTCCGCAACGGCTGCCGATCACATGATCGAGAATGTCATCGGCATATTCGGCCTGCCGTTTGCGATTGCCCCCAATTTCATTGTCAATGGACGTGAATGCCTGGTGCCACTCGTGGTTGAGGAGCCGTCAATCGTCGCTGGGCTGAGTAGTGCTGCGGCAATGGCCCGGTCGCTGGGCGGTTTCGAGGTCGAGAGCAGCGGCTCACTGCTGATTGGACAGGTTCACATCACCGATGTTGCTGACGCAGACCATGCCATCGCGGCCCTTGAGACGGCGAAGCCGGCGTTGCTGGATGCTGCCAATGCCGTACATCCGCGACTGATCGCCCGCGGCGGAGGCGTGCGTGAACTCGAACTGCGGCTCTTCGAGCTGCCGGATGGCAAGCCTCTGATCGCGGTCCACGTGCTCGTCGACACTTGCGATGCGATGGGCGCGAATCTCGTCAATTCGATCTGCGAGGCGATTGCGCCCGATGTCGCGGCAGCTTGCGAAGGAAGTGTCGCCCTCCGGATCCTGTCGAACCTGGCCGACCGTTCCTTGTACACGGCGCGAGTGCGCTACGCGTTACCCGATGACGTTCGCGACGCGATCGTTACCGCGAACGACATTGCGCTTGTCGATCCCTATCGGGCTACTACGCACAACAAGGGCGTCATGAACGGCGTTGACGCCGTCGCTATCGCTACCGGCAATGACTGGCGCGCAGTTGAAGCCGGCGCGCATGCATACGCCGCTGCAACGGGCCGTTACCAGTCGTTGACGCGCTGGGGCGTCGCCGAGAATGGAGACCTGCTTGGCGAGATGACCTTGCCACTTAAAGTTGCCACGGTTGGCGGCACGCTAAAGAACAATCCTGCCGCAGCGCTGGGGCTCGCAATTACAGGTGCGAAGTCCGCAAGAGAGCTCGCCGAACTCATGGCCGCTGTCGGACTTGCCCAGAATTTTGCGGCGCTGCGCGCATTGGCAACGAATGGCATCCAGGCGGGCCATATGAAATTGCACGCTCGCAGTGTCGTCGCTTCGGTTGGGACGCCAGAGGCATTGTTTGATGAGGTCGTGGCGCAGTTGATCGATAGCGGCGAAATCAAGGACTGGAAAGCGCGAGAGATACTAGTCGCCCTGCAATCCGCCTCCACGCAGACGGGTACGCATGCCGGAACGGCGGCGGGCAAAGTCATCCTGCTGGGTGAGCATGGTGTGGTGTATGGAAAACACGCGCTGGCGTTGCCGATTCCGGATGCCGTCAATGTGACTGTCGCTCGTTCCGGTGATTTGTCGCATGACTTGCCCGACGAATTCGTTAACTTGTTGCTCGACGAGCTGGGCATCGATGACAGGAACTGGTGCATCAGCGTTGAGTCTCGTTTGCCCTTTGGCAAGGGCCTCGGCTCGTCAGCGGCCATCGCCGTGGCGATTGTGCGTGCTTTCGACAAGGCCCTTGGCCTTGGACTCGACGACGAGCGCATCAATGCGGTGGCATTTGAGAGCGAGAAGCTCGCACATGGCACACCATCCGGTGTCGACAACACATTGTCCACGTTCGCGAAGCCGATGCTGTTTCGTAATGATGGTGCATTACAAATCGATTCGCTCGATATCAGATTGTCTCCACCGCTCGTCATTGCCTGGGGAGACGAGACGGGCAGGACGAGCGAGCAGGTAGCTGGAGTACGCGAGCGTCATGAGCGGTTTCCTGGGCAATTCGACGCATTGTTTGATGAGATGGACAGGCTAAGCCGGCAGGGCGCGCAGCTGCTGCAAGCTGCGAGGTGGGAGGAACTCGGTGCACTGATGAACATTTGCCATGGTTTGTTGAATGCAATTGGAGTGTCGACGCCGAGCCTGGAGCGCATGGTCTCGTTGGCGCGCCAGAGCGGCGCGGTCGGTGCGAAACTCACCGGGGCAGGCGGCGGCGGATCGATAGTTGCGCTTTGCCCGGGCAATGCCGACGCGGTTGAAAGAGAGCTGCGTCGCGCTGGTTACCAGACCATAATATTGGCGGGGGAGCAGGACTCGTGAACGACCTTCACAGAATCGTTTCGTCCGAGAGCGAGCAGCTCATACTGGTCGACCGCGACGACAATGAGATCGGCTATGTCTCGAAAGCGGATGCGCATGATGGCGCCGGCATGTTGCACCGCGCCTTTTCGCTGTTCCTTTTCAACGATGCCGGCGAACTGCTGTTGCAGCAGCGCGCGCCCGAAAAGCGCCTCTGGGGTGGATACTGGTCAAACAGCTGTTGCAGCCACCCGCGTCGTGGCGAGTCGCTGGACATCGCAACGTCACGCCGTTTACTGGACGAGCTGAATTTCGAGGCCGATCTCGAGCATGTCTATCACTTCTGCTACCAGGCGAGCTTCGGTGATGCGGGATCGGAGAACGAGCTTTGCCACGTGTATCTCGGCAAGTCGACAGATGATATGCGGCCCAATGACAGCGAAATAGCAGGTGTCCGTTTCGTGTCACCCGCGGCGCTTGAGGCGGAATTCAAATCTTGCGCAGACCAGTTCACGCCCTGGTTCAAGCAGGAATGGCGGGAGCTAAAAAGAAATTATCGCAAGCAGCTGGAACGCTATTGCAGCCTGACCTGAAACATCAGGCGATGTACTTGTAGTACTCGATACCGAAGTCCGTGAAGTGGCGCTCATCCGAGCCACCAACGCGATCGATGACAAACTCGTTATTTGGCACGTAGTCGAGATCCGTGGCCCGGCGTCCATCGTGCAGCGCCTTGTATTGCTCGAAGCTGAGGTCAACTGCAAACTGCATGGCGTCGCCGAATTGAATCTTCTTTGTGGCCTCACGCCAGCCTTCGGCCATAAAGAACGGAATGACCTCGGCCGCGTCGCCGCTGCCGTAACCCAGAGTGAGCACTTCCTCACCCGCTTTGAGGGAATCTTCTTCGAGCGCCTGCTCGAAGCCAGCCGCCATCCACGCAGGCAGCGCCGCTGTGTACAGGTTGCCGAGGTCAAGCATCGTGTCGCTGCCCAGTTTCATCTTGTCCAGGATCTCGCGACGGAAGTGGCGAGACGCGCGGAATGACCGCAACGCTGCCATCGTCAGCGGATAAGCCTCGTAGCTATGCATCTCGGAGTTCGCCAGGCTGGCGACTTGCGGCTTCGAAGCCATTTCTTCGAGAACCCTGTCCACGTCCACACCGGCTTCGTAGCAGTAAGACGCGAGCTCAGCACGGTCCTCGCTGTCTCCTTTGCTGAGAGCGAACAGGTAAGAAACTGCCCAGCCTGTTTCCGGCATGCGCCGATACGGGCGGTGCATGAACACGGTGCGCAACGATCGCAGGTATTTGCCCGGGTCGAGTTCGCGCTTCTCGTACATGTCCTGCAAGGCGTGCAACGTTTCGTCGATATAGCAGGTCGTCGAATATTTGCCGTTGAATACCGGGAAGTCCTGGACCTGGTGCGTTTCTGAACGATCCTGGCCACAGAACCGCGCCATCGGCTTACGGAAGTCCATGATGCGGTAGTCCGATGCCGAGCCGGATCCGATCAGGTCGACGATCGCGAGCTGCGGGTCTTCCTCGAGCAGCATGGCGACAGCGCCGGCGCCCTGCGTCGGTTCACCCGAGCTGCCACGCGCGTACTCTGCGATATCAGCGCACACTACGATGGCCTGGCTGCCCGCACCGTCGAGCGCGAGGTGGCGAATGGCGCCCTTCATGCCGTACACGCCGCCGAGGCAGGCGTGCTTGAACTCAGGGACTTCGCAGCTGCGCGAAATTGGTGGCTTGCCACGGGCGATCAGGGCCTCATCGACCATGCCCTTGATAATGATCGCACCGGCCGAGTTGTCCGTGCTGGACTCTGTGCCCAGCCCGAGGAATTTAACGCGGGTTGGATCGACATCGTACTGATCGATCAGGCGAATAACAGCGTTTGCGGCCATCGTATAGACGCTGTGGTTGGGGCCACGCACGCGAAAACTGCGCCCCACAACCTCGCGAATCTTCGGCCACTGGTTATTTGTCCAGTCACACCAATCCTCCAGCCATACCCGGTAAGGCGGGATATAGGCGGCGAGGCCGCTGATTCCGATCGATGGTGTGTTATTGGATTTTTTCATGACGTAAGTTCGCTTAGCCCGGCGATTTTAGTGTGGTGGGCCGTATCACTCAACATTTTATTTGAGGTGGAGCGTAATCGGATCAGACATAAGTAGAGTGTCATCCCGGATGTGCAGGGGGTCAATGACCCTGATCCGGCAGGTCCGCAGCAATCAGCAGGGCCGAATTAACAGGAGTATTTGCCTTCATTGCGGTACCTCAGCTTGCCCTAGACCGAAACCAGGGCGAACAGCAGTGCGCCCAGCATCGTAAACATCACGCCGATCGAATAGGCCACCGTCATAGTTATGTACTTCGTAAACGTCATGAAATGACCCTGACCATATACATGCCGCATCGCCTTGTAGAGATATACGGGGATATAGAAGGTTGCAGCGACGATTATCAGCACCGATATCGGCTCTGGCAGCCGGATCAGGCCGGCCAGGCGCGAGAACAGAATCTCTAGCGTCAGGATCAGGAAGAAGAATGCGTGAAAATGCACGAAGAACAACAAGTGCTCGACGAAGTACCTTCGCGAAAGGGGATACAGGCCCTTGAGCACCAGCGCCATAAACGGCAAGAGCACGATCAGTGCGACCGGTATGTTGTCGATTAGCAAGTCCGTGAAGGTCTTGGCGCCATCGGCTGAAATCCGCTCGCAAATGCCTTCGAGCCGCTTTTGAGTCAGGCGCTTCTGCACCCACTGGGGCATCTCGCTGAATCCTGCATCGTCTAGCGTGCATTCGCCCGTGTCGGGATCGATCTTGAAGGCTATGCCGCCGTCTTCGTCATCGCCGCCGAGAGTGAAATGCGCATCTGAATCGTCTATTGCGGCAGCCTGGTCTTCTGAGATGACGCCCTCGGCAGCAAGTTCATCGAGAACCTCCTTGGCCTCGGCTTTGGCCGCGGCGTCACGCTCCTCGATTTCTTCTGGCGGTGGTTCCGGTTCGGGCTCGAACAACAGGCTGAGGTCATCGCGCGGATCAAAGAACGCTACGACGAAGAAGACCACACTGAGCACAAGGTACATGCGAAAAGGCGGCATGTAGCGCGCGCGTCGTCCCTCGAGGTAGTCGCGCGTGAGTTGGCCCGGCCGGATGAGTAACGGAATCAGCGTACGCCAGAGGCGCGAGTCCAGTTCCAGCAGATCTCCGAACGCTTCACTCAGCAGTTCCCAAAGGCTAATCAGCCGGTTGCGGGCTCGCTGACCACATTTGCCGCAGTACTGGCCGCGAAGCTCCGTGCCGCAATTCAGACACGTCGAGTGCTCGGGCAGTTGCGCGGCGTCCTTATCCATCGATCAGGTTTTGGTGGTCTTTTTCTTGCTGGTCTTCTTGCCCGCGGCCTTTTTCTTCGCGGCCGGCTTCTTCTTGCTGGCTTTCTTCGGGGCCGGAGGCGAGCTGTCAGCTGGCCGCCGAACCAGATCTTCCGGCGCGAAGTCGTCGACATCGAGCAACGCTGACACTTTCTCGTGGTAGTCGCGCAGGCTGTTCGCTTCGGCTGTGCTGATCACCTGGGCTTTTTCGGCCTCATCGATCTGCAGTCCTAGGTAGTCGGAATCTATCAAACCCTCTTTGCGGGCCTGGCGCAGGCGTTTCTCGAGCGGCGCCTGTTCCTTGGCGAGTTCGAGCGCTTCCTGCAGCTTGCCGAGCGGGTTGGTGGGCTCGAGCGTCGTATAAGCGAACTCACTCAGGCGCTCACGCGACTCGCCGGGCGTAGTTACCAGTTCGACAACGCGCTGGCCGATTTCATCCGACGGTGTTTTGTAGGTGCGGCCCCGCGGGAAGATGAAGAAGCGCAGGAACCAGGCGACCCAGCGATTGGGGAAGTTAAGCAGGAACGCATGCAGCGACTCCTGGGCCTGGTACATGAGCGTGCGCACCGACCACTCGACGAGCGGCAGGTCAGTCGCGCGGCGGCCCTGGTTCTCGAAATGCTTGAGCACGCAAGACGCCAGGTACATCGAGCTAAGCACGTCGCCAAGCCTCGCCGACAGCAGTTCACGTTTCTTGAGTGAACCACCCAGTGTCAGCATTGCGAAGTCCGACGCCAGGGCGAACGCTGCACTGTAGCGATTGATGTTCTGGTAGTAGCGACGTGTCGGTGTGTTCAACGGTACGCGGCTGAACTTCGCATGTGTCAACGCGAGGAAAAACGAGCGCGCCACGTTGCTGATGGCGTAGCCGATATGGCCGAACAGCGCATCATCGAACTCGATCAGGCCGCGATCATGGTCCTCATCGCCGGCTGCCTGTAACTCGCGCAGCACGAACGGGTGGCAGCGGATCGCACCCTGACCGTAAATGATCAGGCTGCGCGTCAGGATATTGGCGCCCTCAACCGTGATCGCGATCGGTGTCGCCATGTAAGCGCGCCCGAGGTAGTTGTTGGGGCCCATCATGACGCCTTTGCCGCCATGCACATCCATAGCGTCGTTTGCGACTTTACGGCCGAGCTCGGTGCAGTGGTACTTGAGGATGGCCGACGGCACCGCCGGTTTCTCACCCTGGTCGATGGCGCCCGCCGTGACGGTGACCGCGGCGTTCATGATATACGTGTTGCCGGCAATACGTGTGATAGCCTCACCGACACCTTCAAATTTCGCAATCGAGGTGTTGAACTGTTTGCGGATCGTGGCGTAGGCGCCCGTTGCATAGCTGGCCGCCTGGCCACCGCCTGATGCCGTTGATGGCAGCGTAATGGCCCGCCCGACCGACAGTAACTCGACCAGCATCTTCCAGCCCTTGCCGGCCATGTCCGGCCCGCCGATTATGCAGTCGAGCGGAACGAATACGTCTTTGCCCGAGGTCGGGCCGTTCTGGAATGCGACCGTCAGTGGATAGTGGCGACGACCGACCTCTACTCCTTCCGTGTCCGCTGGAACAAGCGCCGCGGTTATTCCGCGTTCGACCTCATCGCCGATCAAATGATCGGGATCGTATAGCTTGAACGCGAGGCCGAGCACGGTCGCAACCGGTGCGAGGGTGATATACCGCTTGTCCCAGTTCAGCTTGATGCCTGTGATGGTCTTGCCTTGCCATTGGCCCTTGCAGACGACGCCACTGTCAATCAGGGCTGCGGCATCGGAGCCGGCTTGCGGCGACGTCAGAGCAAAACATGGAATCTCGGTCCCGGCGGCGAGGCCCGGGAGGTATCGTTCCTTTTGCTCGTCAGTGCCGTAATGCAGCAGCAGTTCTGCCGGACCCAGCGAGTTCGGTACACCGACCGTGGACGAGGCCGTCGCACTGCGGCTTGCGAGTTTCTGGATTACAACCGAGTTGGCGTAGGCCGAAAACTCGAGACCGCCGTACTGCTTGGGAATGATCATCGCGAAGAATTTCTTGTCGATGATGTAATCCCATACTTCCTTCGGCATGTCAGCGTGTTCGTGGCAAATCGCCCAGTCGTCGATCATGCGACAGAGTTCTTCGCAAGGTCCGTCAACAAAGGCCTGTTCTTCTTCGGAAAGCCTGGGTGCCGGGTAGGACATGAGTTTGTCCCACTCCGGCATGCCTGAGAACAACTCGCCGTCCCACCCGACGTTGCCGGCCTCGAGCGCTTCGCGCTCGGTTGCGGACATCGACGGCAGCATTTTGCGATACATCGCGAGCAGAGGCTTTGTGATTTTCTCGCGGCGTACTTCGACGAGGTTCGGCACTACCATGAGGCCGAACGCGACCCACAAGATAATCAGCCACCACCATGCACCACTGCCGAATACCGTGTATGCCGCGAGGGCAATACCGGTCGCGATCGTGGATGTGCGCAGATCGATGCGTTGGTAAGCGAGATAAATGCCGCCGCCGATAAACAGCAGCGCCCAGAACAAACTGACGATCAAACCGGACACAACGGAAATCCTTTTAGCTGAAGACTCGCAGCAAAACCTGCTGCTTCATACTTTATAGGAGTTCTTCAATCGCAGCACGTTCCTCGCGAAGCTCGGTTTCGGTCATATCCATGCGCGCGCGACTAAAGTC
>Ga0316201_10000445_pt1 | contig 23230 bp, 25 predicted proteins | sample CS6wburrow_MG_FD_204516 | JGI IMG/M metagenome (GOLD analysis project Ga0316201, IMG submission 204516) | Coastal sediment microbial communities from Delaware Bay, Delaware, United States - CS-6 worm burrow | ecosystem: Environmental > Aquatic > Marine > Coastal > Sediment | place: USA... | reverse complement strand
ATAATGTCCCGGTAGAAGAACCTGCCGATGATTTCGATGACTGATGTATACTGTTAAATCCTTTCAGATAGCTCAGAGCATCAATATAAAGGCCGTCCGGAATGCGAATATCACTACTTTGGTCTTTAGTGACAGCGACGAGCTGTTTTTCAAGCTTAGTGACAAACAGTTTTTATATGTGTTTCAGTTTGGAATTGTATGCTTTTTCAACGTGGATCATAGCGCGATTCAGAAACATATTGAAAAAATAAAACCTTTCACCAAAGGGGAAACCAGAAGTCAGCTCACGGAAGATTTCATTGTATACGTTAAGAACAGTTCTTTTGAAGTCTCTTTTAAAAATGTAACACTGCCCGATTTCGATCCGGAAATGATTCGCCTGGTCATGCTGCACACTTCACAAAGTGTCGCCCTTGACAGATATGCAGAAGTTACCGAATCACTTCTCGAGGAGGCGGGGCATTATACCCTGAAGCTCGAACAGAGGGGAACTTTGAAGATCTCAAAAAAGAAACTGAAGCAACTTATTGGAAGAAATCTCACCTTGAAAAACGGAATCTACGAAAACCTGTACATATTCGATGCCCCTGAAAGTACTTGGGATGACCAGCAACTGGCTAGTCTGGACCTACACCTGAAACGAACTTTCGACCTTAAAAACCGGTATCGATACATACAGGATCGTATCAATATTATTAAAGAGAATCTCGAATTGTTCAAGGATATTTGGGATCATAAAGAAAGCAGTACCCTGGAATGGATCATTATTTTGCTGATCTTTGTTGAAATAGTAGATCTATTCGTTAGTAAAATATTTGGATAATTAGCTGATTTTAATACCGACAAAAGTTATGGAATCAAAATTTCACATATCGCTACCCTGTAAGGATATCACCTCTACCCGAAGGTTCTATGAGGTAATTTTGGAATCCGAGATAGGTAGAAGCGCGAGCCACTGGATTGATGTTAATCTCTTCGGAAATCAACTCACATTTACCAAATCCGGAAAATTCACTTTCGACTATCCGAGCTACAGTTTTGAAAAAACGGTTTTGCCGTCATTTCACTTTGGAGTAATCCTTCCTAAGGAACAATGGATTAAAATGCATTCGAAACTGAAGAAGAATAGCCTTATGTATATTCCTGAAACCAACTTCTTAAAAGGAAAAATGGGAGAACATACTTCGTGTTTTGTTCGTGATCCAAATGGTTATGTTATCGAATTTAAGTGCTTTAAAGAGCAGGGAGAAATTTTCAGATCAGGGACGGTTTTGTAGGCAGCCCTTTTCTTATCCTAATTTCCCAAACCGCATAGCCAATTACCACTGCGTATTCTAATGCCACCAACCACAAATTCTCAGAATATCCTTCAGCCCCATAGGCCGAATAACTTAAAAACACCATTCCGCTCCAAAGAATAGGAAAGCGGTATTTCGTGAAGAGACAGAGCAACAGGGGTGTTGCCGCATACCAGGGGTGTACCGTGGTAGAGAGCAGAAAATAGAAGGAAACCGCAAATAACATGGCTGTAATTAAATTCCTTGTGGAACTATTCTTTCTGAAAAACGCCAGGATCAGGACGAAGCAAATAACAATGAGTGGTAAAATTTTCCCGGCTGTCTGAATGGGATCCCAGCCATTTATTTGAAAGCCGATCCACCGAATTATGTAGAACACACTGGCATTGAACTCGAAATCCTGGAACCAGAGAGAAATTGTTTTTGCGAAGTTGGAAGCAAATTCATTAGAATAAAAAGGGAGGAATGTTAATACAACCGTTCCTATTACCGTCCAGAAAAATTTCTTCAAGGTCCAGAATCCCTTACTGAATAATCCTTTATCCACGAAGTAATGATAGAAGAGCGGTAAAAAGATGAGTGGAATTAATTTCACGGATATAGAGAGGGCCATCAGTATAGCCGCAGGAAACCATTTCTTCTTATGCAGCAGGTAAATGGAACTAATCACAAAAAACAGCATTAAACCTTCAAAATGCAGGTTGCCGGTAAGTTCAATAATAATAAACGGGTTGAGAAAGTACCAGAAGATCTGTTTAACCGGGATATTCATCGCTTCAAGCAACTTCTTGCCGAAATACAAAACACCTATATCGGCAAGGATCAGGAGAACACGCATCACAATTAAAGATCCCAGTATACTCTTACCACCTAATAGTGCTGAAATGGCAAAAAATAATTGATTTACAGGGGGGTAGTTACTAAAATGGTTCGCATTCAACTCACCCATTCCAGCAATTAATTCATTGGCATTGTCGATATGCACGTCTGAAAGCATGGGGTCGCTTATAAACATTTCAGGAGTGAACAGGTAAGGATTTGCTCCTTGGGTTAAAAGCTGGCCGTCCCAAATGAACCTGTAAAAATCCTGTGAAAGATTGGGAAATGCCGGAAGGAAGATAAGTCGCAAGACAACTCCGATAGCAGCAAGCAGCCAGAAATTCCAACCGTACGTCCTGATGAGGGTATAGGTAAGCAAAAAGAGCGCGATATAAAGTGATATGAGCTTTAAAAATTCACTTCGCTCAAGTCCAAAAGCAAAACTACCATATAATATTGCGGCCAATAAGCCTAAGGCCAGAGGCATACTATTATTTTTAAGGTAGTTTAACATTTTCTAATCCTGCCATTCGGCTATGAAAAGATTGGTGTCCCGTGTTCCTCCGTTATTCCTGTTCGAAGAGAACGCAAGGTATTTGCCATCATTGGAAAATACCGGAAAGGCGTCGAATGTTTCCCCATGTGTGACACGTTCAAGATTCTTACCATCGAGGTCGATAAGGTAAAGATTAAATGGGAATCCGCGTTCAGCTTCAAAATTACTTGAGAATAATATCTTCTGTCCATTGGGATGGAAGAAGGGACTCCAATTAGCGTTACCCAGGTTTGTAAGCTGTCTCAAGTCGCTGCCATCGGCATTGCATATATACAGTTCCATTTCGGTAGGTTGCACCAATCCCTGTGCAAGCAGATCTTTGTATTCCTTAATTTCTTCATCCGTCTTGGGGCGTGAAGAACGGAAAATAAGTTTGGTGCCGTCAGGGGAAAAGAAGGCCCCACCATCGTAGCCCAATTCATCTGTAATTTGTTTTACATCACTACCATCCAAATTCATTGTATAGAGCTCTAAGTCACCTGAACGAGTAGACGTAAACACGATCTTGTCACCTTTAGGGGAAACAGTAGCTTCGGCGTCGTAGCCCGGCTCATTAGTTAATTGAGTTGTAATATTACCTTCCAGGTCGGCAACGAAAATATCGAAGGAATCGTAAACGGGCCATACATACTTTCCGTTTTTACGTAAAGGAACTTCCGGGCAGTTTTCATCTGCCAGATGTGTGGAAGCATAGACGATATGTTTATTGTCCGGAAGAAAATAGGCGCAGGTGGTTCTTCCCATACCTGTACTGATCATTGGGGGTTTTTTATCTTCAAATGTTTCATCAATATTCATCAGGAACATCTGGTCACACTCCATTCCCCAGGCTGCGTTATTCGATTGAAATACCATCTGCTTATCATCGAAACTCCAGTACGCTTCGGCATTATCACCGCCAAAAGTTATTTGCCTGATCGATTTAAAGTGCTTCTCTTCAGGGTAAATCAAACTGTCGCTGGAAGTTTCAACAATTTCTTCTGAAGAGGATTTTTCAACTCCTTCTTTTTCCACATCAGATTTGCAGGAAATTAATGCAGAAAGTAACAAAAGTGACAATATGTATCTCATTTTTGGCGTATTTTTGTGCAAAAATAACGATATGCGATCAATTCTCATTCTATTTCTACTTCTTATTACATATTCATGCAAACAGGATGCCCGAAAAACGGTGTCTATGAAGGAAGATGTTACCTATCTGGCTGCCGATAGCTTAATGGGTAGGGAAACAGGAACGTCCTATGAAATGCTTGCGGCTTCTTACCTGTCGGACCGGTTTCGGGATCTCGGGCTGGAGCCAAAAGGAAGTAATGGTTATATTCAGGAGTTCATCTTTAAGCCACGAACTAATCCACATGAGGAGGCTCAGGTTGTTGAAAAGACCGGCGACAGCACAATTATAGGCAGGAATGTTGTAGCATTTGTAGATAATGAAGCTGCGAGTACCATTGTTATAGGGTCTCATTATGATCACCTGGGTATGGGCGGTGCAGGATCTTTATACAGAGAGGGCGAGGCTATTCACAATGGGGCAGATGATAACGCAAGTGGTGTGGCCGTATTACTGAAGCTGGCGGGTGAACTCAAGGATAAGAATACCAATAACAATTATCTGTTTATCGCTTTTTCAGGTGAAGAAATGGGATTACTTGGTTCGAACTATTTCGTAAAGAATCCTACTATAGACCTGGAGCAGGTTACTTATATGATCAATATGGATATGGTAGGTCGTTTGAATGATGAAAACACCTTGGCTGTGCATGGTGTAGGAACTTCACCTGTGTGGAAACAGACCTTATTTGCCAATAACGATCAGGGCTTGAATATTGCAGAACATGAAAGTGGTATCGGTCCTAGCGATCATACTTCATTCTATATCATGGATATTCCGGTACTTCACTTCTTCACAGGGCAACATGCCGATTATCACAAACCAAGTGATGATGCAGATAAACTGAATTACGCCGGTATGGAGACTATTTCAAAATACATCCTGAACATTATAACCGATCTGGATGATGAAGAAAAGCTCGCTTTCAGAAAGACCAAGAATGAGAGTGAAGATGTACCAAGATTTAAGGTTACTTTAGGTGTTGTCCCTGACTATCTTTACACTGGTGAAGGTATGCGAATCGATGGCGTGAGTGAAGATCGTCCTGCGATAAAAGCGGGTATACAGAAAGGTGATATCGTAAAGAAAATGGGTGAGTTTGATGTGACCGATATGATGAGTTATATGAAATCGCTATCAGAATTTGAAGAAGGCCAGACTATTATCGTTATGATCGACCGCAACGGTGAGATGATCGAAGTGGATGTAACCTTTTAGAAATTTCTTGCAATTGATAGCGTAATCCAGGTGTGTAGCAAAGTAGTGCCTACCCTGGGAGAAGCGTAGTTGTATCCTACCTTATATTCCATTCGTTTCTTCCGAAAGAAGCCCTCCATGCCGTAAGTGAAGAAATGATCTACAGGATTCACGACAAAAATGGAACTATCACCGGCTATAAATCCTTCGAGTAAAGCATCGTATATCACATATCTGTAGGTGCATTTCACCACAAAAAAGAATTCCGGCTGTATTCTTCCAATCTGATGGTAAGCCATTGAGTGCCTAAGGTTCTTTCGTTTTCCGAAGTAAAAAGCACCCTGATTTTCAACATAGATATCCTTTGTTCCTAGTGCCACTTTTGGTGTTAAAGCCATATGTACCCCAAATGAATCGTCCAGTAATTGCCAGTCTCGGGTATAGCTGGCATAAAGATTCATATGAACGGCGTCTTCAATTTGGCCTATCCAGCTGGGATTGCCAGATTCATTGCTGCTGTGGAACCAACTTTGAAATCCTTCCGCTCCCGAAATTGGACCGGATGCTCCCATCTCAAATGTGAATTCCAGCAGCCTGTTTTCGTTGGTAAAGGCAAGTGCACTGGTAATGGCGCTGTACCCGGCATAAGGACGGTCAAATAACCGAACATTAGTTTCGGTAATATTTGAAGGAGTGTAGTATTCCTGGGAAATGCTAAAGGTCAATTGCTTCCGGTTACGCTCTTCTTCCAATTCATTTAAAAGTATTCGATAATTGATAAATGACCCGGTAGTGTAATACCAATCGGTGAATAGCAGGAAGTCATTATCGTGATGCAATTCGATCTGCCGTTTATAGAATGATCCTTCATCTTCTGATTCGGAAATCTCCTGTGAAAGGAGTTCAGAAGAGAAAAAAAGTAACATTAGTAACAAAAAATGAACTCCCTTTGGTTGGTGGATCATACCTCAAAAATAGAAAAAGAATTCAATTGTGATGAAAGTTGACTTTTTAAAAACTTCGGGCATAGGAAAGAATAACATACTGATGTGTCTGAGAGTTTTCGGTCTCATCCGAATGAAACCTGTAACCAAACTTGTAATCATTCTGTTTGAAGCGATGCTGGAAATCGAATCCAATTTGCAATACAGAGGTCAGTGCGTCGACAAGATAGACCGAATCATCGCCCCAATAATTACCTTCCAGCAATCCGTTATAGGATATAAAGCGGTAACCAGCGCGCAACGCTATGAACAGCTCTCTTTCTGTATCACCGATCTGACCGTAGGCAATACTTGAATCCATTTTATTCCGCCTTCCGAAGTAAGCTATTAATTCAGGTTGAATGAACTGGTCTCTCGTTCCGTATGCAAATTCCGATCGTAAGGCAATATGAACAGCAAATGGATTAGGTGCTATTTGCCATTCTTTTGTATAATCGGCATATAAATTCATATGAAAGGAATCTGAGAGTTCCCCGATCCAAGTTTGCGGGCCGGACACTACCACTGCATTGTGATACCATCGTTGAAAGGCACCAGCTCCCGACGATTTTCCGGTTATTCCTAATTCAAGCTGAAGGCTATAGAAATTGTTTCCGTTGACTAATGTCCAGTCACTGTTAAGACCCAGATAACCTGCGTACGGCCGATCCATTTCGGCAATGTCTTCGGTTTCGGTGTCGTCTGGTGTAAATGCCTCCACACCCAGGGTGAAACTCAATTGCTCATTCCCTTTATTGAAAATACCTTTGTCCGGGTGGTAGGTATAGTTCAGAAAAAGACCGAATGAATAATATCGATCTGTGAGTATAAAGAAATCATTGTCGTGCTGTAGCCCTAACTGATGCTTAATTTTGTGTGATTCACTGTCCTGAGCATCCATGGTTTGTAAAGTTGTACACAGAGAAATTGCACATATAAGAAAGTGCAGAACATAAGATCGCGGGAATATATTCTGGCTGAAGTTAGCGGATCGATTAATGGACTATGCTTTACTGGTTAGACTCTTGAAAAATACAAAACCAAAACCAACAAAGAGCATCAGGTGGAATGGAAATAATCCAAAATCACCTCCCTGATCACCAACAACAAAGGCGCTGTACATCCCGAAAGCGAAGTAGAGCATTAATAACCCCTCAATGATAACATTGGGGCTCAGTTTCTTTTTGAGGTATTTGTTACCCTTCCAACTATCCTTTAAGGAACTGATATTGAACTTTGGGGTGCGAATGAATTCACTTTTCTTCCCCAGGTGACCTTCCAGTACAGCGATGCTATTGTGTAGCGAAAAGCCCATTGCAATAGAGAAGAAGGTGAAGAACATCCCCGTATATTTCAGGAATTGTTTTATGCCCCCGCCATAAATGTTTTTGAAGGTAAACCAGTAGCAGAAAAAGAATATCAATGTACTGATCACAAAGAAGCTCATGATGTAAAAGTATATTTTCAGGTGCTCATATTCATTCTTAATATACAGCATAGGGATACTTAAGATCGCTACTATGAGAATATTCAGGAACATAGTGCTGTTCAGCAAGTGAAGTATACTGTGAACTTTTGTTTTGAACGGGATATTTCCTTTTCGCAGAACCTGCCTTGCCATCTTCTGGAAATTCTCTGCACCACCCTTGTTCCATCTGAATTGCTGTGAACGTGCAGCGCTGATCACTACTGGTAGTTCCGCAGGCGTTTCTACCTCTTCCAGGTATTTGAACTTCCAGTCTTTCAATTGTGCCCTGTAGCTAAGGTCAAGGTCTTCGGTTAGTGTATCACCTTCCCAGTTACCTGCATCAATGATGCATTCTTTTCTCCATACACCGGCCGTACCGTTAAAATTGATGAAATGCCCTCGGCTGTTTCTTCCAACCTGTTCGAGGGTGAAATGGGCATCCAATGCAAAAGCCTGGACACGTGTTAACAATGAATAGTCTCTATTCAGGTGTCCCCAACGGGTCTGTACCACTCCAATCTTCTCATCTTTGAAATAAGGTATGGTATTGAGTAACCAGGTCTTCTTCGGAAGAAAATCTGCGTCGAAGATCGCGATGAATTCACCCTTTGCGGTTTTTAATCCTTCTTTTAAAGCCCCGGCTTTATAACCGACCCTGTTCTCACGGGTAACATGTTTTATGTCCAACCCGGTTTTTTGTAATTCGGCAATCTGGATAACTGTATTTTCGAAAGACTCATCGGTGGAATCGTCCAGCACCTGAATCTCCAGTTTATCTTTGGGGTAGTCAATTTCCGCCATGTTGTTGAGCAGTCTTTCCATGACGTAAAGCTCATTGTATACAGGCAATTGGATGGTTACATGAGGTACTTCCTCTGGATTTGAAAGATCGAACTTTTCGCAATGCTCGTCTTTCTTACGTCTTGATCTCAAGTAATTAAACAGCAGGTTAAGCTGTGCCAAAGCATACAAAAAAATAAGTATGAGGGCAATCGAATATATAACCATTACTACTGTTTCCAGTATCATTTTTTAAAGCTGTATTTAAAGATCCAACTTAAGATTTTAATGCCTGCAAAGATAGCACCTTTTACGGTTCCCGAAACTTTTGAGACACCAATTCGGTTTCTATATTTAACGGGAACTTCTGTATAAGTGTATTTTCGTCTAAGTGCTTTTAATTGCATTTCAACGGTCCAGCCATAGGTCTTGTCTTCCATTGCCAAATCCACCAGTTTGTGATATTTGATAGCCCGAAAGGGTCCCAGATCGGTGAATTTCGATCGAAAGAACAAGCGCATTAGCGAAGTGGCCAGCCAGTTTCCAAAGATCTGAGGCATCGTCATCGAGCCTGCTTCTCTAAGTGCTTTCACCCTGGCACCGATCACAAAATCCAAATCGTTGTCAATAATTGGAGCGATAATCTCCTCCAGTTGCTCCGGATAATCGCTGTAGTCACCATCAATGAATACGACAATATCCGGATGAGGTTGGGTATTCGCTATATAGTCCATTGCCTTCAAGCAGGCAAATCCGTACCCCTTTTTTGATTCATGAAGCACAGTGGCACCTGCTTCCAGGGCGCGGGCTTCGGTTTCATCTGTTGATGCATTGCTTACAACGATCACTTCGGATACAATTCCGGGAATATCATGAATAACCTTCCCGATCGAATCGACCTCATTGAAGGCAGGTATTATAACTTTAATTATTTGAGGTATCAACAGTTAGAAGTTTCAAATGGCAGATCAAATAAACCTAAATTTATGGTGATCACGAAGTTTAATCTAATTTTTATTTACCATTGCCATTAGGTCCACATCATTTCCCAGTAAGACCTGATTTCCATCAATACGACCTTCCAATGGACCATTCTCTAATTTCAACACCCCTCTGGGGCACACGGCCGAACAAATCCCGCAACCCACGCAGCTGGCGCGTATAATGTTTTCGCCTTTCTGCGCATAAGAACGAACGTCGATACCCATTTCACAATAGGTGGAGCAATTTCCACAGGAAATACATTGTCCGCCGTTGGTAGTAATTCTGAAACGCGAGAATAATCGTTGTTGAATACCCAATATAGCTGCCATAGGACAACCGAAACGACACCAAACCCTGTTTCCGAAGATAGGATAGAATCCGGTACCTATCACACCACTGAACACAGCTCCTATTATAAAGCCATACCATTGGCGTAATTCAGAAGCTTCAAAAATGAATATGTTTTCGGTATTGCTTCCGTAATGAATGCCAATTAACGCGATAATGATAATGAAGTAACCAGCAGCTCCATAGCGAGCGTCTTTGTTCAATGCAGCTCGCTTAAAGAACCAAATGCCCGCAAAGATAAGGGTTAGAAAAACAGCAACACCTATCAGGAATACATCCCTGGTAAGCCAATAATCGTTCGGATCGTTGCCCAAATAGGTGCTCACCAATGCGGTGGTCATGACTACTGCAAAAACCAGGACACTGTGTACTACCCATCGTTCAACCTTCCAAGCAAACATGCTTTTATCCGACAATTGACGGAAAGGATCCCCGGCGGTTTCAGCAAGGCCCCCACAGCCACAAACCCAGCTGCAGTACCAGCGTTTTCCATATTTGTACGTAAGGATAGGGGTGATAATAAAAATACTGGCAACTCCAAATAACAGCATATAAAGACCAAGGTTTCCGGACGAGAGAAGTCCGTCCAGGGAGTAACTATCGAACAAATAGTAATTCAGCGGCCAAACGCTTTTAAGATCGTAATAAGGAAGATTGTATGCCTCGCTTGAGTTAAGGCGCGCCATAAATTCCGGGATCAGAAAGGCGAATGCTGTTTGAAAGAACATAACACTCATAGTGCGTATGCGTTCGTATCGATTGTGGCGATATTTCCAAATAAATTTTATACCGAAGGCAAAGATCGCGATGGTATAAAGTGTTCCATATACAAACCACTGACTAGCCGGATTGCCGCTTAGAATTTTACTTAATGGGTCGAATAAGGATATAACACCAGTATTTGCTCCATTAGCGTTCAGACCCAGGAATTCTGCGTAGAAATACAATATTATATAAAACCCTGTAAGCGCGATTCCGGCGAGCCAGCCAAGAAACCCCCTACTGCTAACGGATTTAAACCAAACTCCGTGATTTTTAATACCCTCAAGTTCATTGGCATATGCCCCTTTAGCAAAAAGAATAATCCCACCGGAAATAGATAACAAAGAGATAGCAAGCCAAAGAGCTTTATTCGGGAAGTTTATATTAAAAGCTGCCAATAATAATATCGCCAGGCCGAACATTCCTAAAATTGTTGCGAACTTCTGAACGGCATTTAAGGTTTTTGGAGGCTCGCCGGTAAGGCTCATATTGCGTTGAACAGTGCTCATATATCAGGCTTTAACAGTTTGGTTAGTGTAAGCTTCCAGGATTTGAGATTCGAAGGACTTGTAAAATTCAGGATCAAAATTTGCCATGGCTAAATCCTGAACTACAAAATCTGTGCTTCTCTCTTCGGTAAGCCAGGCATCGAAAACTTCATGCCGCATGCGAATTCCGAAGGTGTTTATACCTAAGAATTTACCTGTTTCTTTATGCGTGGCAATAGTAAGGCACTTTGTGTCATCCTCGTGGATCCAGTGAAAATGCTCCTCATATTCCGGCAGTCGTTCATCACTGTTTACCCATCCGTAGGTTTGATATTCGATATCGAAGAATTTTGCACTATTGAACCAATGCCCGGGATTATATTGCATTCGATTTCCACAGATAGTTTGTGCAAGTGTCTCTCCCATCATTCGCCCGGTATACCAAACTGCCTCAATAGGCCTTCGGTTTCCAATGGCTTCATGCTGTTCAGCACAATCGCCTATGGCATAAACATCCGGCACATTGGTTTCCAGGTACCTGTTAACTTTAATACCCCGCCCTAATTCTATGCCGCTGTCTTTCAGGAAGTCTGTATTCGGACTTACACCGGCGGTTAGTCCTACTATATCACATGGGATTTCCTCACCCGTTTCTGCTATCACAACCGCACGGGCCCGACCGTGTTCATCGGCAAGAATCTCTTTCAGGTTGACACCAAGGCGAAGATCGATATGATGATTTCTTATATGCCGATTTATCATTTCACTTTCACCATTCGGCAACACCACATTCCAGAAACTATCTTCTCTCACCAAAAAGGTCACAGGAATTCCACGGGTATGTAACATTTCGGCCAATTCAATTCCTATTAGGCCTCCGCCAACAATCACAGCCCGCTTACAAACTTTTTTATTGGGTGCGTTCTGCTCTAATGTTTCGAGATCCTGATAGGAATATAATCCCTGAACACCTTTTAGATCCTGTCCCGGCCAACCAAATTTATTCGATTTAGAACCAATGGCGAGTATAAGTTTATCGTACGATAGTTTCCCCCCATCCTCTAAGATCAATTCCTTCTCGGCATGCATCACCTGCTTTACAAATGCCCGTTTTAATTCGATCTTGTTTTTCTCCCAAAACCAATCCTCATAAGGTTTGGTGTGTTCATATTTCATGTGTCCCATATAAATATACATAAGGGCTGTACGTGAAAAGAAATGGTCTGTTTCGGCTGAAATAATGGTAATTCGTTTGTCGCTTAGTTTTCTAATATGTCGGGCGGCCGTTACGCCGGAGATACCATTTCCAATAATTACGATGTGCTCCATGATTTAAATGTCGTCGCTGTTGAGTCGTACATAAATTTACGGAATTACATCGGATGTAGTTTTTATAATAAGCCGAGAAGTACGATTGGCAATTAATTGGGGTTATTTGTAAGTTATTCTTTATACGTTACGACCTAATTTTCGTAGATTATTAACTATGAAAGTGACACTTTTTATACTAACAGTATTTCTAAGCCTGAACTCCGCAGAAGGGCGGGCTCAATCAACAGCCAAATTCTTTGATGAGGCCGATTCTTTCTTCAGCAAGGTTGTTTCGAATGGGAAAATCGATTATGCCTGGATCCATCATAGCCCCGAACAATTAAATAACCTTATGAATAAAGCTAAAGGTATAAGGGTAAGTAAATCGAATCCGGCAGAATACAAATCATTTTGGATTAACGCGTATAATCTTACAGTTATTAAAGGAATTATAGATAATTATCCGCTGAATTCCCCGTTAAATGTAAAGGGTTTTTTTGATGAGATCCGATATGATCTGGCAGGGGTTTCCCTCACCTTGAATGAGATAGAGAATTCTAAATTACGCGCAATTTTTGATGAACCACGAATTCATTTTGTCTTAGTTTGCGGAGCTAATGGGTGTCCGCCAATTATTTCCGAAGCCTATATTCCATCAAAGCTTGAGCAACAGTTACGGTGTCAGACTAAAAAAGCGTTGAACGATCCTGCTTTTATAAGAGTTTCCGACGACCGGGTTGGTTTATCAGAGATTTTCAAGTGGTATCGAGAAGACTTTGTGAAAGATGGACAAACAGAATTGGATTTCATAAATAAATTCAGAAAAGAAACTATTGCTGCTGATTCAGAAATATCATATTATCCTTACAACTGGAAGTTAAATTCTAAATAATTTCATCAGATCTGTGATCAAAAAGTAGTCTTCCCTGCCTGTCGCATGCCTCCCCATCATGCGGTAGGCCGCGGAAGCACCACTAATTAGGAAGTGAAATAGCATTTCTTTAAGATTTTAGCTTGAATTTTATTAGTAATTTGACCTGATCAAAAAAAATCCACTTTCTTGAAATACATCATTACTCTTGCCATTTTCCTTGTTATTCAATCTTGTACTTCACAGAATTATAAGATGAATGGTGTTAGTTTCGTTGCTTCCAGGAACCCTGTAGAACAAGATCATATCGATGCTGTGGTTGAGGTTCAGGCAAATTATGCTTCAATTATGCCTTTCGGATTTATACGAAGTCTTAATAATCCTGAGATAATCTATAATACAGAACGTCAATGGTTTGGTGAAACTTATGAAGGGGCGGCCCAATATATTGATATGCTGCACAAGAATAATATTAAAGTAATGCTCAAGCCTCAAATATGGATTTGGAGAGGGGAATTTACCGGTTATCTTAAAATGAATTCGGAAGAACACTGGAAGGAACTGGAGGTTTCATACTCCAAATTCATTTTGGAATATGCTTCTCTCGCACAGTCCACTAAGGTGGATGTATTTTGCATCGGGACCGAATTAGAACAATTTATTGTACATCGACCAAAGTTTTGGGAAAAACTGATTTCTGATATAAAGAAGGTTTATAAAGGAAAACTCACCTATGCCGCCAACTGGGATGAGTATAAGCGAGTGCCTTTCTGGGATCAATTGGATTTCATCGGTGTGGATGCTTACTTCCCGATTTCTGAAAGCACAACCCCAAGTATTTCTGAAGCAAGGGAGGGATGGCAACGATGGAAAGAAGAATTACAAAGGGTTTCGGATGCCAATAACAGAAATATCCTCTTTACCGAATACGGTTACAGAAGTGTCGATTTTTCGGGAAAAGAGCCATGGCAAACGAGTCGGGATGAGAAGAATGTAAACCTGGATGCCCAGGCTAATTTACTTACCGCCTTGTACGAAGAGATCTGGAATGAAAGTTGGTTTGCAGGTGGATATATCTGGAAGTGGTTTATTGATCATGAGATGGCGGGAGGGGAGGATAATGACCGGTTCACACCCCAGAATAAGCCGGCTGGAATGGTGGTTCAGTATTATTATTCGGAGGAATAATTTAAAATGAAAAGCTGTCTTACTTCTGTAAGACAGCTTTTTCCCAAAAAACAACAACACTAGTTTATCACCTGAAATTTCCTCTAACAGGGCTGTATTGTATTTTCAATTTCCTATAGTATAGTACCAGTTCAAGCATTGATTTATGTTCCGGAACCAGGGGTACAAAGTACCCCCAGGTTAAGTATAAACTATCGTGGGAGTTTCCATTTCCACCATCTGTACTAGAACCTGCCTCCGCGGTTGCTTATTAGGCTAGCGGTTTTGTTTACCGCATCTCTGGAAAGTAATAAACAGTCTGTGTCTAACGAAACTCCTTTAGATCCGGAGCTGCTTGTATCTGAATTCAGAATATTCCCTGATACATCAAAGTCATTATTTAATAAGAACATTTATTCCCGGTAATTGAATCTATCCTTAAAAGAAAAAGTCAATCGATTTTAGGAATACATAGAGTACAAATTTAAATCAACTTGTATAATACTTACAAAACATTCCTACATATTCTTAAATAATATGCGATATAATAGACCAAGTGTTTTTATCAATCGATGAAGTGTAATATTTCATAGTGATTTAATCCAGAATAGTATGCTGAGTTTTTTCGTTGGTCGAAAAAATAAGCATTTCATAGATTTTTATTTTTTCATTTTTCTGGAAAAGGTGTTTTAGATCCATGACGATGTTACCAAAAAGTATTATCTAATGGCCAATGTATTTTTACATTTTAAAAAATCGTTAAAGGAAAATGGTCGATCAAATGACTTTTCACTTACCAATAAGATACTCAACTTAACTATTGAGGACAGGACTTCATGGTCTAAACGGGCTTGAGTAGGAATAACTATAATCAAGCCCCATTTTAAGAGAGCACTATTATTATCAATCATTCTTGGTCGCGGTCCATACAGCGAGGAAACCCCTGTCTACCGCATGAGTGCTTCCGTAAAGAACGCCATCTTTATAGTAAAAAGATGAATTATAGGTACCGCTATTATCTCCGGAGATCAGAGCAGCATGGATAATACCACTTTGAGTGTTTACTCGCCCTTCTTGAATTGAAACGGACGTTCTATAGAATTCGCCCTCTATACTGCTTTCTGTGATTTTAGTTATACTCATCATTGCAAAATTATTGTCTGTATTATCTTGCGGACTCATATCGAGTTTCCAGCTACCTACTAATTGCTGAAGATCGTCATTTGAGATCTGGGCTTGAAGACTGAAAGTGATGCTGAAGAGTAACAGGAATACAATTTTTTTTACGGCTTTTAATTTCATTTGTTTGTTTTTAAGATTAATCATCCAAAGATGCAGCTTGAAAGTATGCAAATCGTTCCGATTTATGAAATGAGACGTTTTATGAATAAAACAGTAGTTTCAATTTAAAAACTGACACCATATAATATTAAGGTTTTAAGTACTTTGGAGATTTTCCGGTTAGTTTCTTCACAGTGCGATTAAATGAAGCCTTTGAATTAAATCCGGCTTCAAAAGCCAGGCCAAGTAGGGTGAATTTCTCATTTTCAGAGTCTGAGATCAGTGATTTTAATTCCTCAAACCGAAGTTCATTTATATAGTCGTTAAATTTCTTATTGAAAATTAAAGCTAGAGTTTTAGTCACTAAATAGGATTTAACTTGTATAGCTTCCGAAAGTACAGCAACGGATAAATCCTGATTTGTATATAATCTTTCATCAACCATGACAGATGTAATTTTATCGGCGATTTCCAAAAGCTGGGATCGATCCTTTTCTGAAAGTATTTCCACCTTTTTGAATGCAAGGTTATTTCTTCTGGCAAATCCTTCCAATCCCAACCAATAAGTTATAACAGCCATAATTATAAAAATCGGGTCACCAAAGAAACTAAAGGCATAATCGAAAAATATAAAGTCGATAAGAACAATCGTCGTAAACAAAATGGAAAAAATCCTCAGTGCCACAACCACCCTCTTGATCCAGTTTGTATTTTCTTTAATTATTCGATAGCCTGGAGTCATTGGAGGAGTATTCAAAATTTTTTCAGCCTTATAAGAATAAAAAACAATAAGTGCTCCGGCGATAACGTACATAGTAGGGTAATGCATCCAAACGACGTATCCCCAGTACCCCAACCAACTCAGGCTTTCCCGTGTTCCGTCCCAGTAGAAGTTTTGTGCTTTTATGAAGAAACTCCAGATTATTTCTATCATTGCAGGAAGAAAATGTATCCAATGCTTAGTTCTTAATCTGAAAGTTGGTGTAACATAGCTCAGAACGAAGAAATAAATTAAAGCACCGTAAATCCAGTTATATTCCAGTAATATATAGTACCAGGTATCATAACGGCCCTGGCCGAAAGAATGCAATATTTCTACAATTAAACGGTAAGAAAAGAAGAAGAGAATAGTTGCCAGGAAACGTTTTGCCGTTTTATGGAGATTACGGGTTTGCCATAAAATAATTCCGTATATGATTCCTTGAAGGGCTCCAATTGCAAGTAAAACGACAAGAAGAATGTCTTTTGTTTCCACTTGTCTAAAGATAACAAAGATTAGGAAACGATATGCTTATTATAATATCGATTAAGTTCTGCAGGGCTTGCGCCAAACCATTTCTTGAAGTGAATGATCGTAAAATGATACTGTAGCCTTAAGGTGCCATTTTGGGCATACTTGCGAGCCGAGGTAATGACATAATCTTTAATCACGGTGAAATTGTAGTTGTCGTAGATACGCCCAATAAATTCGCAGTCCTCGTACACAGCAAATTCTTCATTATAGCCATTTAATGATTTAAACATATCATTGCTGATGAACAAAGACTGGTCTCCGCCACGACATGCCCGAATATTAAACCGGGTGAACCATTGGGAAAAAGTTAATACAGGGTGCTTCTTATCAAATTTCATTCGGAAACAGCCCGCTGAATTTCCTCTGTCAACCTGATGTAGTATTGTAGTGTCAAATCCATGAGGTGGATATGAATCGGCGTGTAAGAAGTACAGGATTTTACCTTTGGCACCTTTGGCTCCGGTATTCATCTGGCATGCCCTGCCTTTACGGGATGATATAACAGACATTGGAAGGAGGCTTCCATTATTAATGTAATTTTTGGCGTAATTAACAGTGTGGTCTGTGCTTCCGCCGTCCACTACAATTATTTCAGCGATCTTTCCGGAAGTACTCCTTTCATCCAATTGCTTCAACAGTTCTGCTATTCCAGCCGCCTCATTATAAACAGGGATGATTATGCTTATCATAGCTTAAAGATAGAAAAGCTATTGCTTCTCATTCAAATTCCAGTCGTAGTTTTTGAAATCCACAGTGGCTGAACGGTTGATTTTTGTTTTGGAATATCGATTGATGTATCCAATAACGTCCACCTCCCCATTCACAACAAAATCCTTTTTATACCAATCGAATATTGAAGATAACCTTGGATTTGAAGCGTTTATTTCGTTTTTATCGCTGTTTATGAATTCTTTCGTCACCTGCTCTAACTGTTCTTCCATTTTGGAAGCTGTAAAAGCCTCGTTCAATAACTTTGGGCAAGAATATGATGCGCAATTAATAGCAAAGTGAATTCTGGGCTCATTCATCTTCCTAAGAATTCCATTCTCAATACCGCCTAAAGAGAGATTTTTACTGCCCACAGGCACAATCCCGCGAGTCCAGGAGGCATTAATGTCTTTAATACTTTTTACCGGATAATTGTCCAGGATAAGTTGTACCGTATAGGCATTATAGGTATTGATATAATATGCCAGCAATTCTTCCACACTCCAATTTTCGGTAGGCTGAGTCTTCGACAACATATCTAAATAAGACCGGAGCCCAGGCTGGTCCAGCTGAAAACCTTTGTAATCTACCAGGCCATCTTTACCTACATGCTTCTTTAAAAGATTGTCCCAAACAGAATGATCCACTATTTCTTCTGAAACATCAACCGCGGTTAAACTCCCTCTTACTTCTTTGGTAGGTTGTCCCTGACTTGTGAAACCTGCTGCAGAGAATAAGCTACATTGTTGAAAGCTTAAGGCGATCATCAGTACGCCAATCCTGGTAAATATTTTTTTCATTCGTTATTTATTTGCTCAATGTTCGACATACAATAATTCCAGGTACGCAGTCGAAATTTTCATTAAAAAAACCTGTTATACAGTCGCAGAACAGGTCCTTTAATTACATTTAGGGATTCATTAGCAACAACCTCCTCCATCGTAATGGAAGGTGGAATCGCTGATAAATATGTCTTCTCTGCCCAGATTCGCCAGGTTTCCAGCCGTTTTATCGCATACGGCAATGGGCTGATTCTTAAGCAGAATGTGACCGTTTTGATCGTCCAGGTATTCTTCTTCACCAAAATAAATGGCTGCTTTCCCTGTAAATACGCATGGCCCATCTTCCGGCATAGGGTCTTTAATAGCAGCAACTTCTATTGATTCAATATAGATAAGTTCATCCGTTGGATAATTTTTCGGATCCAGGATACGGTAAGGTTTACGGGCCCGGATCTCAATGGTCCCAAAGCCTGCATCGGAAAGCGCTTTCACATAATCTTTAATTGGCAGACTTCCACTTAAACATAAGGCGCGCAAACGGTCATCATTTCGAAGTGTTTCATTCATAGGTTGTTCACATGTAGGGTCGCTCATCACCAATCTACCATGCGGTTTCAGAACCCGGTACATTTCTTCAATCGCTTTTTTAAGATCATCTTCTTTAAAGATGTTGAACAAACAGTTCTGTGCGGCAACATCAATACTGTTGTCTTCAACAGGAAGGTTCATAGCATCTCCTTTGCGCAATTCAACGAATTCATTCTTAAACCAACTGTTCTGTTCTTCTGCTTCCTCAAAGTTGTTTCGTGAAGCTTCCAGCATTTCCTCAACCACATCTACACCTATTACGCCACCTTTCTGACGCGAGAAGTAAGAAAACTGAAGTAATTCCATTCCACCTCCCACACCTACATATAAAATCTTAGGATTATTGATAAGATCTCTCGCATGTACAGTACTTCCACAGCCATAGTTCATTTCCTGCATGATCTTTGGAATTTTTAATCCTGGCAATTCCCAGATTGGATTGGTTGTACAGCACAGTCCGATATCAGGAGATAAAGCAGCGTCCTTATAGACATCATGGGTGGTTTCTAAATAACTCATAGGTTCGATATTCGGTATTAATTTTTACAGTTTTTTGATCAACTCGGTAAATATAGTTATCATATCCGGTTCGGCTTTGGCGGCCATTGCCAGTATTTCCGAAATTTCCACACGTTCCAGGTGGTCCGGATCACATTCGTCGGTTATTACAGATAAAGCTGACACTGGAAGGCCTAAATGATTGGCGACAATTACCTCCGGGATGGTGCTCATTCCTATTGCATTGGCCCCGATGATCTTCAGATATCTATATTCTGCCCTTGTTTCCAATTGGGGTCCAACTACGGCAGCGTATACTCCTTTGTGTAATGTTATGTTCCTTTCGGAAGCTATTTGTTCCATGATGGTATTCATTTGCGCATCATAAGGCGCACTCATATCCACGAATCGTTCTCCAAGCTTTTCCACACCTTTGAACGCCAGGGGAGAGCCCCCCTGTAAATTAATGTGATCGTCTATGAGCATAATCTCTCCTTTTTTTATGTGGAGATCCAAAGCACCGGCAGCATTGCTTACCAATAGTTTTTTTATTCCTAATCGATGCATCACCCGTACCGGAAAAGTAACATCCTGGAGTGAATACCCTTCATATACATGAAAGCGTCCTTGCATCAGGATTGCTTTTTTGCCACCCAGCGTTCCGAATATTAGCTTACCAGTGTGAAATTCAACGGTTGCAGTAGGGAAATAGGGGATATGGTTGTAGCTCATTTCAGCTTCTACCGAAACAGATTCCAGTATTTTTCCAAGCCCGGTTCCTAATATGATACCCACTTCGGGAATCCCGAATCCCCTTCCTTTAAGAAAAGATACTGCTTCTTCAATTTGTTTGATCATAGTCCATTTGCTTGATTCGAATTATTTATCAAGTGTTCGAATTCGTCAATACCCAAGATATCTTCCAACCGGTCTACATCGTTCTTTTCCTCAAGCTTAATCACCTTGTTGCCTTGGAGATCTTTCAGAGTATCACTCAAAACTGTCGATGTTCCCCAGGCCTTTTCGTTAAATAATCCTGGGTTTAGCTTATTCATCCCCAACAGATAGTACCCTCCATCGGAAGCAGGTCCGATAACATAATCGTTATCACGCAGAGTATCAAATGCCAATTTAATATCGCGTTGCGTTATGTCGAGCATATCACTTCCAATAATGATGATATTTTCGAAGCCATCCTGAAATCCCTCGTGAAACGCGTTCTTCATTCGAGCTCCCAGATCTGTTCCGTGCTGCAATTTTTTGGTATAACTATTACGATCCCAGTTATCATTCTCATGGATGCATTGCGAATAATAGACATATTTAGTACAGGAGAGATTTCGAGTGATATTTTGAGTATGTGACACCAGAAACTTATAAATCTCAAGTGCGGCTTCATCACCAATTCCTGCTGCAAGACGTGTTTTTACTTTTCCCAGTTCAGGATTCCTGGTAAAAATTAATAGAAGATTTTTACTCATATACTTTTTCGCCCTTTAACAACCATTTGCCCCAGGCTTTGGAATACGGATGGACTTTATCAGTTTCATTTCCTTTGGAATCAAATATAGGATAATCCTTGTTCTTCCATTCAAATATGCCACCGTAAAGGTTTCTAACATTGCCGTAGCCGGATTTCTTTAATTTTTCACCAATTTCTTCCGATCGTATTCCAAGGGAGCAATACACAACGACCATCTTGTCGGTAAGAGGTATTTCTTTTATTAGTTCCTCTGTTGAAAACTCCGAAAAACCAACATAAACCGCACCGTCTATTTTGCTAATATTAAATTCTGAATACTCTCTGCTGTCGAGTATAATAACTTCTTCATTGATTTGAGCCATTCTTAGTTCTTCTACCGATATATACGGAATGGACCTTGTATTATAAATACTCAAAAGATCCTGAAGTGATTCCTGGGCATAGCCCTGGAAACCAAGTAAAAAAAGTATAATATTGAGAAACCTGAACTTCATGTTAAAAAGATACAATTTCGAAGATTAAGTGACACTTCCCTGGCAACTGCTTCCTGCACCTGCAGTGCAACCAAAACAATGCTGAGAAATAACTATATTCCTGTCATTAAGTATGTCTTCATTATAATCCTTTATATGCTGAACTTTACTGTCTACCTTTAATTCAAGCATCTGGTTAAAATCACAGTCGTATAACCAGCCATCCCAACTCACTGAAATAGTGTTCGTGCACATTACGTTAGCAACAGCAGTAGGGTTGTATGCCTCTACCAGCTGATACATATAATCTTCATAGTTATCGGAGGCGATAAGGTAATCGAGAAACCTGGAAATAGGCAGGTTAGTAATTGCAAATAAGTTATGAAACTGGATTCCAAAATCTTCCATCAGTGCTTTCTTGAAATCTTTTTCCATACTGGCCTGATCACCCGGAAGGAAGGCACCACTTGGGTTATACACCAGGTCGAGCCTAAGAGGGTTGTTTGGCATCCCATATCCTATATCATTCAACATTTTTAGTGCTTCTATAGATGCGTCGAAAACCCCTTCACCCCGTTGCTTGTCTGTTTTACCCTTGGTCCAGTGGGGCATCGAACTAACCACATGAACGTTGTGGTCCTTGAAAAACTGGGGTAGGTCATGATATTTCTTGTTAGCCCGAATAATCGTGAGATTGCTTCGTACAATGAAATCCTGAATCCCAGCTTTACTTGCCTCATCGACAAATCTTCGAAAATTCGGATTCATTTCCGGGGCGCCACCTGTGAGATCCAGGGTATGGGCACCCGTATTTCGAATTACCTCCAGACATTGTTCCATGGTTTCCCAGGTCATTATTTCCTTACGATCAGGGCCTGCATCAACATGGCAGTGCTCGCACACCTGGTTGCACATATATCCCACATTAATTTGAAGGACTTCAAGTTTTTTTGGACGGAGAGGGAATTGGCCACTTTCCGTGATCTTTTCGGCAAAAGTGGAGAGTTCTCCATCCCGAAAGATTCCATTGGATAATATTTCCAGCTGCCTGTTGGCTTGCGCTAATTCACTATGGCGCTTATGAAGGGATTGGGTTTTAATCTTAGTCATAGCAGGTTTGAGTTAGCCGTCAAGCTTGTTCACTTTATTCATCATCATAACACCATGAACAAGTGTGGCGCCACTTCTTATTGCAGCACCAACATGAATAGCTTCCATCATTTCTTCCCTGGTCACTCCTCGTTGAAGTGAATCCTTAGTATACGCATCAATACAATACGGGCACTGCTCAGTGTGAGATACTGCAAGCGCAATCAGAGATTTTTCCCTTGCTGTTAAGGCACCTTCTTCGAATACTTTTCCGTAGTAATCGAAATATTTTGTGCCGAGCTCTTCACTCCATTCGGTGATATCTCCAAACTTCCGCAGGTCTTTGGGATCGTAATACGACATATAAATATATTAATAGTTATAAAACCGAAGTTAGTTCGATTTTCTCAATGTCCGTAAATATAGCGAAGTAGTCTAAAAAATTGTGAAAAGCTTACGAAAGATTTTCGATTCAACTATAACGGCTTTTTATAATCAATTTTATTTACCTCCTAGTCGAAACTGTAGGTCATCCCCGTGCTGAAATCATATTGGCTATTGGGGATGCCAATTGCAGGAAAGGCATCATAGGTAAAGGTATAAGATGTTTTAAGGGCAAAATTTTTGAACAGGCCTACCAGCAGGGAACTCTGACTCGATATCCTGTAATCGTGAAATTTATCGATCCTCGGCTGGTAATAGGTCGTACTAATGATACTTATATGTTCGGTAGGATACAAACTGAATGATAAATAGGTACTCACCCGGAAATCCTTCTGAGTAGGAGTAACTCCGTCGGTCACTTTTTCATGTTCATACATCATGAGTGTTCCCAGGTAAAATTTATATTTCTCGGAGGTGCTTAATTTGAATCTGGGGCCTGTTCCTACC
>Ga0316201_10000444_pt1 | contig 23230 bp, 15 predicted proteins | sample CS6wburrow_MG_FD_204516 | JGI IMG/M metagenome (GOLD analysis project Ga0316201, IMG submission 204516) | Coastal sediment microbial communities from Delaware Bay, Delaware, United States - CS-6 worm burrow | ecosystem: Environmental > Aquatic > Marine > Coastal > Sediment | place: USA... | reverse complement strand
GAGGGCCAAATACCAAAGCGGTATTTTCATTACCGAAATCCAGCCCCCGGTATGCGTTGTGGTCCACGAGGACGAGACTACGGTGTAAAGGGTCCTTTTTCAGAAACTCCTTGCCGAGGAAAACCGTATTACGGATGTACACCATGTCATCTTCAGGAACGCCGTCAACCCGGTAGTGGTACTGGATAAATCTACCCTGTTCGTTGAACAAGTTGGTTTCCAGGAAATGTAATTTCTTTTCCTCACCATTAAACGAAAGTGAGAAATTATCACGTAGATAGGCCTGCACGTCAGGGGCGGTTGCAATCACCCCATCGAGCAAATTATCACCGGACTCATCGAAGTTAATTGCCAGCTTTTCTTCGAGGTCCTTCTTATTGATCTCGAACCGGCCGCTGACATGGTCTTTTTCAATGTTTACCCAGACATAGTTTTCACGCCCGGCATGGGCCTCAGCAAGGGGCGCATAGAAGCTGCCGATCAGCATGAGTAACAACATTCCCAAGGCGGGGTAGCATGAAAGCTTCAGCCTGTTCATAAAATAATTCCCGTGAAGTTAGGTGTTTGAGGTTTACTGGTAATTATGAGTTCCAGCAAGGTCGGCGTAATTTACGCTACTCTGCTAACTCGTTTCAACCGTGCATTACAGCACATATGTCATATAGTCGGTCTTCAATCTGAATTTGGACGTGACAAAACCAGGGCAGACGATCATTATTACCAAGTCCCGACGAGATGGAGAAGTAGTATGGAATTTGGGTACAACGAAGCGCAACAGAAAGTTCGCAAATCGACCGTTGAATTCGTCCAAAAAAAGATTAACCCAAAGCTCCTTTCACCACTTGATCCAGCAAAGTTTGACCGCGGATTATGGAAGGCCTGCGCCGAACAAGGCCTGTTTTCCCACGGAATGCCCGAACCCTGGAACAGCAAGGCGCATGGCGGACTATTGACAATGGTTATGGCCCTGGAAAGCTTTGGTTACGCCTGTGATGACAACGGTTTACCCTTTGCGTTGGCGAGCCAGGGTTGTACCATTCAGCACTCGCTACTTGCCCATGGTTCTCAAGCGCAAAAGGATGAATTTTTACCGGGTTGTATAAGCGGAGATCTGATTGGTGCAACCGCCATGACTGAACCCGATGCAGGGTCCGACTCAAACAACATCGGTATGTTTGCTGAGAAAACGGACCAGGGTTATCTGCTCAGTGGTGAGAAACTAATGATTACGCTCGCCCCTGTCGCTGACTTTTGTGTCATGTTTGCCACTGTCAATAAGAAAGCCGGTCGTTGGGGAATCACCGCATTCCTGGTTGAACTTGATTCACCGGGGGTAGAAGTGATTGGTCCCGTTCCAAAATTGGGTTTGGATAGTGCCCCGATGGGTCGAATTAAGCTGGATGCCTGTGTGGTTGCAGAAAATCGACGTATGGGCCCGGAGGGCGCTGGCGCAGCGATCGCGCACCAGTTGCTGGAGATTGAGCGAACCTGCATTCTGGCCAGCCAGGTCGGTCGCATGCGTCGTCAGTTGGAAGACACTGTCGATTATGCAAAAAACCGCAAACAGTTTGGTCAGCCCATCGGTGGTTTTCAGGCCGTATCTCATCGCATGGCTGATATGCGTGTGAGACTCGAAAACGCACGCCTGCTCTTGTATAAAACAGCCTGGAAAATGGACCAGGGGGAATCTGCCAGGTTGGAGTCTTCAATGTTGAAACTCGCGATCAGTGAGGATTTCCTGGCATCGAGTATCGACAGCATGAGAATTCATGGTGGATATTCCTACATTGAAGATCATTTCAGTGGCAGGGATACACGTGATGCACTGGGTGGTGTCCTGTATGCCGGAACATCTGATATCCAGCGCAACATTATCGCGAGCCTGCTTGGGTTGTAAGCATGACCACATACCCGTTAACACCCAGTCAAAGCCATTTGCTCAAGAGCCACCTGATTACACCTGGCAAACCACTGTTTAACCAGGTTATCACCGCGACCTTATCCGGCGGTACGTTCTCCGATGATGACGTCAAAGCCATGTGTGAAGCATGGCAGTCTGTTCAGCAGCGGCACCCGGTGCTGGGCGTCACCATCATTGAGTCAGATTCAGCGGGGTTTGTTCAAAAAGCAGGCAATGCAAGATCTTGCATGGAGGTGATTGATCTGGACAGTCAGTCCGGGGCATCTGCTGAAACATTCAAAATGTGGATGTCGAATCGAATGCAGCGAGTGTTCGAACTGGACAAATCCTTGACCGATGCAGCCGTGGTTCGCCACGGGCAGGATGAAATGATCGTTTATTTGAACATGCACCACCTGGTTGCCGATGCCTGGTCGACAAACCTCATTTTGGAAGAACTGATTCAGACCTTTAATGTGGCAAGCAACAGGGTGGACCCATCTCACGAGGTGTTTTCATCGCTTTCAGCGCCTGCTCAACAAAACTTTTTTGACTACGCCATCACCATATCCGATTCTCAAACGCCAAATCTTAAACAGGAATCGCCGCAAAAGGCGCAGGGTCAAGCACTTGGTACTGCGCTGCCGTCTTTCTATGGTCATATCAATGAGCGTCTTGCAACAGCTTCAACCCGCAAGCTGGTAAACCTGTCTGCCAATGACCACAGCCGGCTGCTTAAGCTTTCAAAAGACAGCGAACTGCAACAGCTTAGTGAGAACTTGTTCCAGCTTTGTTTCCATCTCACAGTGCTGAGTGTTTTTCTGCACAAGACAAGCGGCGACACCGAACTTGTAATTGAGGTTCCTTTACTCGGACGTTTTTCTCAACAGTGGATGAATGTTGCCGGTAACTTTATCGAGATGATCCGCGTAACAGTAACGGTAAAACCTGAAGATACAGTGCTTGCCGTCTATAAGCGCAACAGAGACAAACTGTTTGAGGCTCTGCGGAATGCAAAGCCCGGTTGTACGTCATTGCTTGAGCCGGTAGCGGTGCATGGTGTTCTGAACCTGATTACAGCGCGCCAGTCCTCGCCGGTGGATGCCGGCGCAACATTTGCCTGGCATCACCCCGGACATTCGGATTTATCCCACCCGGTGCGTCTGCATGTGGCCGACTGGAATGCAACGGGTACACCTGATATTGAGCTTGACTTGAACCACGCATTTTTTGTGCCGCCGTACATCGATCGCGCCAGCGAGCATCTTACGGCCACTTATCACGCCATCCTTGAAAGCCGGAAAACAGTCGTCTCTGATTTGTCCATTATGACCCGGGATGAAAAATGGTGCTTCAAGGGGCCCGAAATTCCTGCCGGGTGTGCCAATAAAGTGTCGTTGCCGGCCCGCCTGGCGGGCGTGGCTGCAAGCATGCCTGGTGCTGTTGCCCTTAGCGATGGAGTGACTTCAGTCAGCTATCGGGAACTCAATGATTATGCCGCAACAATAGAATGCCAATTGAGAGATCATGATATTGGTTGCGGCCAGCGTGTAGCGGTTTACCTGGCGCGTACGCTGCATCTGCCGATCGTGATATTGGGAATCCTCAGATCAGGGGCGACCTATGTACCAATTGACCGCGACCAACCAAAGCTTCGTGCTGAAGAAATTATCGATGACGCCCGGGTCGCTTGCCTGATCACCGATGAAGGTGCGTCTCTTGCATCCGATGTGTTGCACCTGACCGCTGATGCGCTGCTCGATTCAAGCCGGCCACATCTGCAGACTTCACCTGCCGGCGGGTTGTCGGATAATTCTGATATCGACCCTGCCGATCCCGCATACCTGCTATATACCTCTGGGTCCACGGGGAAACCGAAGGGTGTTGTTGTCAGCCATGGCTCGCTGATGTCCTATCTGAACTGGGCGGGCAAATACTACGCAATCTCAAGCCCTATGGTTATGCCGCTATTTACATCCATTGGATTTGACCTGACTGTGACCTCACTTTTTCTGCCATGGCTCAGTGGTGGTACGTTGCGGGTCTTTCCCCGGGCGGCGGAAAACCAGGCGTTGCTGCTGCTCGATGTCATTCGCGATAAATCAATCAACACCATCAAGCTGACGCCTGCGCACTTGAAGATACTGATCAACAGTGAATCTGAAAACCCGGAAATCAGGCAACTCATTGTGGGTGGCGAAGATCTCAAATCGGAAACTGCCAGGCAAACAGCTGATCTGTTCAATCAGGATGTGCGCATTATCAACGAATATGGTCCGACGGAAGCCACTGTGGGCTGTATTGTCAGGGAGTGGAACGGAGACAGGGAACAGGGATCGGTGCCGATAGGCCTACCCATCGATGGCATGTCAGCCTATGTTCTCAATGAGTCACTACAACCACAGTTCGAAGGCATGGCAGGCGAGTTGTTTCTTAGTGGACCTTCATTGGCCAGCGGCTACTGGAACGACCCTGAAACCACCGCGAATGCGTTCATTGCCAACCCATGGAGCGCGGGCACGCTGATGTACCGAACCGGCGACCGGGTGCGGGTAGAGCGTAATGAGCTGGTTTATCTCGGACGTAACGACGGACAACTCAAAATAAATGGGCACCGTATAGAACTGGGTGAAATCGAGGCTGCATTGCTCAGCCATCCGGATATCGATGAGTGCGTCGTCATGGCTTCGGCGGGTAAGGAGCTTACTGAGCATCAGCAACAAGAGACATTTTGCGTTGAATGTGGCCTTTCATCGAAATATCCTGAAGCCCGGTTCGATGAAAAGGGCGTTTGTAATCTATGCAACAGTTACAAACCCAATAAGCCCCGCGTGGATGAATACTTTAGAAATATGGATGACCTGGCCGCGCTGATTAAAACCATCAAGCAGCGAAGACGCGGTGATTACGATGCCCTGGTGCTTATCAGTGGAGGAAAGGACAGTACCTTTACACTCAGCAAGCTGGTTGATTTCGGTCTGAAAGTCTACGCTTTTTCACTGGACAATGGTTACATATCGGACCAGGCAAAACAGAATATCGATTATGTTTGCGGGGCCTTGGGTGTGGCGCATCATTATGCGACCACGCCGCATATGAATTCAATTTTCGCCGATAGCCTTGATCGTTATTCAAATGTTTGTGATGGCTGCTTCAAAACTATCTACAACCTTTCGTTGAAATTCGCCGCAGACCACGACATTGATTACATTTTCACCGGTTTGTCACGCGGTCAGCTGTTTGAAACACGTTTCAATAACGAACTTTTCTCTGAGTTTTCTTTGCCGCCGGATAAGATCGACGACATGGTGGAGGCTGCCCGCATTCAGTACCATGCAGTCAAGGATGCTCCAAATACTTTGCTCTGTATTGAGGAGGCAAACAATGGAACGCTGGCCTCAAAAATTGCGATTATAGACTTTTTCAGGTACTGCCATGTTGAACTCTCCGACATGATGGAGTACCTGAGGTCGCGGGTTGGTTGGGTCAGGCCTTCTGACACGGGCAGATCAACGAATTGCCTGATTAATGATACCGGTATTCATGTCCATAAACTTGAGAAGGGATTTCATAATTATTCCCTGCCTTATAGCTGGGATGTCAGGTTAGGTCACAAGAAAAGACAGGATGTACTTGATGAGTTAAATGATGATATCGATCTGGAAAATGTTAATTCGCTACTTAAGGAAGTTGGTTATCTACCAAAAACCTATCAGGCGGGCAGTGCTGTTTTACATGTCTACTTTACCGGTTCCGATCGATTGAACCAGCAAGCATTGACTGGCTGGCTTGGCGAGCGCTTGCCCGAATACATGCTGCCGCGACAATTTAACCATCTTGATAGCATGCCACTGAATGCTCATGGCAAGGTCGATCGTCATAAATTGCTCAATATGCGGGGCCGACCGTCTGACACGGCGTCATCCGGGCCACCCAAAACGGCTACAGAAAAGCTTGTGGCGGGGCTTTGGAGGCAATACACCGAGGTTGAACAGGTTTACCAGCAGGACAATTTTTTCCAACTCGGTGGCGACTCACTGTCGGCCATTCGTTGTGTGATGGACTTGCGTCGAATGGGTTTTAAAGCGGAACCGGCAGACCTGTTTCGGGAGCCTGAGCTCATCAGGTTTGCCAACTTGCTTGACCAGGCACCGCAACCGGAAAACCCTGTACCCACAGCTAAACCTGAGCGTTTTTCCAGCCTTGATAAGTCGCAACAGGACCGTCTCAAATCACTGCTAGCCAGGCAAACGACGAGTGAAAATTAACACAACACGAAAGCTTAACCTGCACTAAGAAAAGTCGTTTTGCTGAGTATACGGATATAATGAAGAAGGAAAATATCGAGGACATCGTTGCGCTTCTTCCGATGCAGGAAAGCTTTTTGTGGCACAGCCTGCAAGTTGATGCAGCCTCTTCCGTTTTACAGCTTCGCTGTACCTTTCGTGGCAACATTTCATTAGAACACCTCAAACTCGCATGGGGCAAGGTAGTACAGAAGCATCAGTCTTTGCGTAGTTCTATCCATTGGGAGACGGTGAAAAAGCCGATACAGGTCATACACAAACAGGTTCCCAACGATATTAGGCTTATCAATGCCATTTCCGAGTCAGACAATGACAATGCGCTCACAAAATTTCTGAAACAGGATCAAAACCAGAAACTTGACCTGACCACTGCACCTGCCTACCGAATTGCGCTATTTCAGACACGAGCGGACACCTGCGAAGTGATCTGGACCTTAAGTCACGTCCTGTTGGATGGCTGGTCATGTGCGGTTGTCGTCAATGATTGGGTCAAAATATATTCAGACCTGATGCTTGAAGATGAGTCAGTAACGACACCCGGGTATTCGTTAAGTGAATACACGCGATGGATCGGACGCCAGGATAAACAAGCGATGCTGGATTATTGGGACGGGTATCTCCCACCTGAGATTCAGCTCTGCGCCGAGGCTTTTCAAGCGTCAAAACCGGCAGACAACATCGGCTTACAACCCGGTTTTTGTCGGGCAGTTGTATCGCAGGAAGAATTTGCAGCGCTACAACAAAGCCTTCGGCAAGCCGGCCTTTCTCTCGGCACCGCGCTACAGGCCGCGTTTGCAACTGTTTTGCATGCCAGGGACAGCGAAATGCCGGTTGTTTTCGGTACCACTGTTTCAGGCCGACACGTTGATCTTCCGCAGATGGAGAGCCGTGTTGGCATGCTGACCAACCTGATACCGGTGAGTGTCGAGTTTGACCGCGGTGTGTCGGTTCAAGCGTGGCTGACTTCATTACAGGCCCGTTTTTTTTCAGCCTTGCCACATGCGCATGCCAGCATGGCGGATGTACTATCACTCCGACCTGAATTATCCACGCTCTACGACTGTTTATTGGTGCTGGAGAATCAGCCTTCGGTCATATCGACACCGGAACTGGAAGTGAGTGATTTTTACTCGGGAATTATCAGCGAGTTTGCCCTGACACTGATTGCGGTTCCCGGAGCAGATTTGCAGTTGGATGTCAGATACCGCAAAGATGATTTCAGGCACGACGATATGGAGCTGCTGCTTCACCAATGCAAAAATCTGCTGCTTGGTTTGCCTTCATCCCTATCAGAACCGATTTCCTGGCTGAACCAATACAAGCTGATTGAGGGCATTGCAGATACCACAGTAACCGCAGCGGACACAGACAGGACTATCGAGACTAAACCTGACAGTGAGCCTGATGAATTGGTGGTACCCGTACTCGAGCGAAAACTATGGGAAATATGGAGTGGAATTTTAAAAACCAAAAACATCACATTGAATGATGATTTTTTTGAGTTGGGTGGCACTTCGCTTCAGGCAATGATGTTGTTTGACCAGATTGAAACAAAACTGGGGATACGACTGCCGCCCATCACATTGTTTCGTGCGCCAACCATTGCTGACATCACTGCCTTGATTGAAAGCGACCAACCTGATTCCGTTTGGTCCAATATTGTTGGTGTAAACACAGCAGGAACCAAAGTACCCATCTTCATTCCCTTTGAGCAGGTAGATATGCTGGGTTTTGGACCTTTATGCGCTGAACTTGGTGCTGACCAACCCGTCTATGGGCTCAGGTTCCCGGAAAATGTTGCGCCAACAGATGAGCTGATAGAAACCCTGGTGACTCATATCAAGACGCTGCAGCCGCATGGACCTTACCAGCTGGCAGGCCTTTCCGGGGCGGGTATGTTGGCATGGCGTGTCGCCCAGAACTTACAGGGTCGTGGCAATAAGGTGGCCATGCTCGCGCTGCTTGACTCCTATGGCCCAGCCTACCCCCGTCTGCTGTCACCTTTTGTGAGATTGAGCCAGGTCGCAACCTATGTTGCGTTTGTATTTGCATCAAAAGCAAAAAAAGCCAGCATCAGGATGATCGCAATGTTGTCCGCGCCTGCTTCATCGGTCGGTGGTTTTCGCAGTAGCGCAACAGGCCAACCAACGTTTAATGAAGAACAGCACAAGGAATTTATGAGGCGCGTAGAGAAAGAACATGCCATGGCACCCCGGTTCCTGAAGGAGGTAGCACCGCATCACTCTTTGATTGACCGTCTCGTCAACCGGCTCGTTTTGGCGTTCACCAGATGGCGATATCACTCCAACAGGCTGCGCATCGCCTACATTATGTTTATGCAGGGCTTGTTGCTTGAGTCTTGCATCAGCATGCAAAAGAGTTCAGATGGATTAAAGGAGACCGAAAGTGAACCGCTGCAAATATTGAAGTCATGCTTTGCTCGTCTGCCTGCAAACATGCCAGCAACCAGGATTAATCTTGAGCGCTACCTCTCCACTTATGAGGGTCTGCAACCCTATGAAGGTCATTTGGTTTTTTTCAGGGCAACCCAGCGCCCCCCCGGTATTGTCGAAGACCCACTGACTGGCTGGAAGAACCTATTCCCTGAAAATGCTCATGTGTTTGCGATACCAGGCAATCACACATCAATGCTGAAGCAGCCCAATGTGAAGGTTCTGGCAAAACATCTGAAGCAGGCAATTACAGGGTAGAATCAATGCCAATAGACTTTAAGAACTCTGATTATGTATAAATCACTAACTGATCTTGCCAACTATCATGCGAGTGACAAGGGGACGTTTGGGCCAAGCAAGCGTTGGCCAGTGCACAACTACACCGATGTGTACGAAGCCTATCTCCACCCACTCCGCGGCAACGAACTGACCCTATTGGAAATTGGCCTGGGGGTGACTGGAAATAATTGGCACTCGGCCATCGTGCACGGTCGGAACTCGGGCGGCGCCTCGCTCAAGATGTGGTACGACTACTTTCCCCATGCAACGATTTTCGGTTTGGACATCAATGCCTGTTCATACCTTGACAATGACCGTATCAAAACGTTTGTTGGTCATCAGGGGCGAAGATCTGACCTTGAGGAGTTTTCAAAAACCAATGACAACCCCCGCTTTGATTTGATTTTCGATGATGGCAGCCATCGCCCCGATGATCAGCAGGTTTCCCTTGATTATTTTTTCAAATGGCTGAAACCCGGAGGTATCTATTTCATCGAAGACATGATGGCCAACGGCAAAGACGATGAAGGATCAGGTCGCTGCTATTGTGACAAGGTTATCAATACAAGAGCAATTTTAAAGGCATTCAGGGGCGATGGTTCGTTTCCACAACCCAATGCGTTTAGTGATCCTGACTACCTGGCCAAGGCAATAGAGTCGATCTGCTTTCATGCTCCCAAGGTTTCCTTATCTTCCGGGAAAGGTAAGCGTTTCTGGCATAGGGGTGTTACTTCGTTGACCTATTTGCCTGAATCAGAGAGAGTTTGCATGATTCGCAAGCGTGCTGATGTTGAATGACACTGGAACCCTGATACTGAGAAGGTTAATCAGTTCTTAAAGATCACTTCGGTATTAATCAGGGGCGTCCTTTGGGCCCCGTAAATATGATCCAGTCCAAACCTGGCAAGTATTTCATGGCCGCGTTCTTTTTCTTCGGTAGAGAACTGCGGCCAGAGTTGGTCCTCTGATGGATCCAGCGCAGGGCCGCTTTTTGCAGATAAAACAGCATATTGCATCATTTTTTCGATGTTGCGGGTTGGGCGTCCGATATATTCACCCAGTCGAGGTACTTCGATTTCCGGTTTTCGGTAGAGGTTCTCATAAAGAACAACCTCGCACTCGCCTTTTTTGAATTGGCGAAACCAAACATAGTGAATGATGGCCCAGATAGTAATTTGCTTTTCAAAAAAAGACTGCTGAGTTCTGATCAAAGCCTGGAATGGCTCCAGATGATCCCCGACAAGGTCGGCTTGCTGTAAGAAAAGACTCGGCTCTGTCATCCATGACCAGTTTTGCCTTTGGCTCTTTGACGCTGCAACATCAAACGGGTGTCTCATGATCAGGATGAGCTTGACCGATGGAAAACAGCCGATCGTCCATCGAGCAAGCAGGTGGGCAAAAATGTCCTTGACGAGTAATCGCGAGTAAAGTTTTAGTTTATTGCCATGATTGACGCGCGAATCGTTCAACGTACCTGTCATCACCAATTTGACCAGCGCGTAAAGCGCCGTGTTTTCCTCCTCAGGCCGCTGGTATTCGAACAGATGAAGCCGTTTCATCGCAGCAACCTTTTCAGGGTGAATTGGCTCATAAAGGTGCCTGGATTGTCCATCGTGATCAATAATTGAAGAAAGCCAGTTTGTGCCGCTGCGCCCATCGCCAACTATCCAGACTTTTTCCTTATACGGACTGATCGAGTTATTAAGACGGGAAACCAGTGGCGAAACATGCTCTTTGATTTGTTTCAACATTTGCTGAATTGCTCATTGGCGCTGGAAAAGCAGGGGTTGATGGATGAAAACATCGACAGATCCCGCACTGAATACGTCATTTGACTTGTCGCCTGTCAGCACTTGAGGTGCATTTTCGGATATGACGTAGAAAGTTTTCATGCACCCTTTCCGGCGACATTTGATTGACGCCAAATTTGTAGAGGTTGGATGCGATCAAGTCTACTTTCTCTGGATTACCCTGCGCCCAGTCGTAGTGTTTTTCCAAATCGCTAAAATCACGTTTCACAGGAATATAATGAACCCACGGCTTTAGTTGTTTTTCCCATGCGAATTTTTGATTTGGTTCGATATAAAACATGGGTCGCTTCAGAAACAACATCCAATAAGACTTGGTGCTGTAGGTGTGCCCGGGCAGATCTATGACGTATTTGAATTTTCTTTTGTAGTCCAACAAGGACAGAAAGTTTTTCATGTTGGGGGAGTACTTTTCCGTCTCTATGAACCCGAATTTGTCAGGAGACTTGTTCGTCATCTCTATGTATTTGAGTCGTTCCGGTTTCGTTGTTCCCAATAGAAACCCGAATGCGCCAATTCTCTCAGACTCATATTCATCCGCATTGTCCCTGATTAACCGATCAATGCGACCATTGTGGATGTCTCTCCAGCTTTCGAGGCAAACCGAGTCTAGCGCAAAGTCAAAACTGAATCCCCGGTTAAGGTTTATGTCAGATCCGATGTGTTTTTCAAGAAGTTCGCCGAAGATGTCTTTGATAAGTTCGGAGGGGATTTTATCCGGCTCATCGTTGCTTGTTTCAACCAGCCAGGTTTCGCCCGGTTTGGTGATCCTGATGCGGCACCCTGGATAGTATGTTCGTACCTGGATTACCGGCTCAGGGGAATATCTGAGCCATGGCCAAAGCCACTTCCGCAGTATTCGCTTCAGCGCTTGGGGAGTGAACCTTTCACCGATTTCTCTGAGCATATTGCCTACCACTTATCGGTATTGCTGGTTTGCCGATTTCGTATCCATTTCCAAAGCCGGTGTGCTTTACCCCTGGTTTGATTGACGTGCTTCCTTGCATGGAACAACATTCTGTCAATAGATCCCGGGCTGGGGTTGGAATGTGGAAACGGTATCTCCGGAATGTCGAATTCCAGGAAGTTGCATATCTCATTCCAGCCATCGCCTTTTTCCCAGCATACTTCAAGAAAATCCCCGGGGCGGTCTTTGAAATAGGTTCGAACCTCTCTCATATAGTTTTCATACACAGCGATATATTCCGCCTGCAGGCCATAGGGAAGTTCATTTCCATATACGTGAAGATTGACTTCATGGGGCCCCGTCCATTTCGAATGTTTGCAAACGCTACGGAACCAGGTTTCTCCATCTTTCCTGCGCGTCAGAATGAACTTGGTTCCCGGGAACTTCCTGTCAAATTCCGTATACATCAACGCCCATGGAAAATCTTCAAAACTGTCGTATTGTTCTGCGATCTCTAACAATTCTTCCTGGCGATTATCAATCCACTTTCCGAACCCCTCGCGCGACCAGGCCTGGTGTTTCAGGCCAAAGTGTTTCAGGCAGGTTCCGAGGGTTGTTGTCCCCGTTTTGTGAAGACCAACGCCCAGCACTTTCATGGGCGACCCCATGCTTCAATCATAGCACCCGAAAGAACCCCGTCAGTCTGATTGTTAGTGTAACTTTGGAGGATAAATTTCATTTTAGAGACAGTCCGGCAAACCCAGGGAGTCAAGGCCAGCTTGTTTTCCATATCTTCCGATGTTTGATAAGTTGAGTTTGACACATAAACCCGGTGCGCAATAGTAGACGCGGATGGCATAGTCCCTGATAGAATGGCCATTGCTAAGCTCCCGGTTAAAAGATGCCGAATGAAAAGGGTGGTTTTGACGTTACTATCTTAAGGAGGAAATCATAAAACAGCCAACTTCCGCCATTTCTGCGCTGGCGCATCCACGTAGACTCCTCCAGCGCAAAAGGTATGTATTTATGGTATCTGCACAACGATCAGGCTCAACACTGATAAAAGCCTTGTTGGCCGTTGCACCTGACGTATCACACCTTTCGGAGGTGCCCTTTCACCGCTATGGGCGTTTTAATAGCTGGCAACTGAAAAGCCTGGCTGATGAACCAATCCTGGTGTTTAAAAAACCCTCCTGGCCAGGTGAAAAGGACTACCCTTCGATTCCTCCAGTTGGCGATTACCGGATCATTCTTTTGATTCGTCATCCATACGAAACACTGGTGTCTACAGGAAAAATGTTAGAAAAACTGGAACCCGACTTCTGGAGTCGATGGTCTTATAAATCGATGTTGTATGACTACTGGCTGCCAACTTACGAAGGCATGATTGCCAAAGGTTTACCAGACTTACCTAATGCAACTACCATTCGGTATGAAGACCTGACAGCACACCCGAAGCAAGAAACCAAAAGGCTTTTCAAGTTTATCCAGAGTTCACGCACTGATGGAACTGACACATATGAGAGGCTATCGAAAGGCTGGGCTTATATGCAAGATGACGGAAGTCTATTCATTAAATCGCTAAAAGTTCAGACCAGGATCAAGCAAAGAATGGACCATGATTTGTTGCACATGATCAATGCTGAACCAAGAGTAAAGGCTGTTCTGGACAGCTTGGGTTATTCGTAAGTCAATCAGGTTTTTTCAGAAAATACTGCTGTTTATCACGCCATGAAGACGCAGGGGGTTGTTTGATCAGCCAACGAGTTGCTGTGCTCGTAGCAGAGGATCCAGAAGCAGTTCTGGCTTCAGGAGTCGAACAGTATCTGCTCCGTGCCACTTACCTTTTTCGACAATCTCCAATGCCGGGCGTGGGATGTCTACACGAACCTGCTTGAAACCCTTTCGACGCCGAATGGTCTCGAAATTTTCGTTTTCAGGAATGCGAGTGAAAACCGGCATCAAGATGGCCGATACGTGGTGCAACAACAACACCGAATGAAACGCTGAGCCTGCGATCCCGGAGACGATCTGTGCTGAAGAAATCTCTTCGAGCTGGCGGGCGACTGTATGTCCGCCTGGAATGAAGATGCTCCAGCCATGGGACTCAAGCTGCGCTTCCAGTGCGCCCTCGTTCACGAGACCGCCGGTAGAATCCGATGAGCCACCTCGTGACAGCCACAGCCGTTTTCCTGCGAGAGTCGGAGCCGGTGCAACCTGACCCAGTGCCGCCTCTTGGGCAGCGTGGAATGTCCGCTGGATCTCGTAGCCTGGCTGTGCCACGAGCATGCGCTCGTAGTGAGTATCGCCGCAGTTCAAGATATGTCGATGGCGTGAAATGCCCAGGAGGTCCAGGACCTCCAATTGCCAGCCAAGCCATTGGGACATACCATCCAGGGGAATCCAGACAATAGGTAGACGGGGGTGCTTACGCAAAGCCCAGACCGTTCTGAGTGTTTCAAGCAGAAAATGTCCATAGTGCGACCGCAGATAGCCGCCAAAAATGACAGTGCCTGACGGGCCGGGCTTCACAGCAGCGGGCGGTGGGTTGGTGCACGCGTCTACAACCATGCCATAGTGGCGCCTCAGCAGTGAATCCTCAATGACGCCGTCGCTGTTGAAGATACCCGAGCGCAACTTTCCTGAGCGCTCTATCTGGACACCCCGGGCCAAAACACTATCAAAGGCCTCGCACCGCATGTACTACTCAGTCTGACCCATACGTCTCAAAATAAAAAACTGGCCGAGATGCGGGCTTGGCGAGGTTCAAAAATGTGGTAATGAATGTCGTCAACACCATTTGCCGGTTCACCGGACAGGCGTGAGGCATAGAAATAATCAACGTCATGATCTTTCGAGTCGAACAAATTGAGCACTTCGAGTTTCAGGCGCCATCGATCGTTGGACCAGCCCACCAGCAAGTTGGCCATGTTGGATCCATCTGATTCCACGCTGCCGTCCTCAATTAACGGAGCGGGACCGAAGTAACGCAAACGCAATGAACTGAACCATCCGTTTGGCCATGTGGCCGTCACTGCTCCGGTGATGACGGTGTCCAACGCCCCGGGAATCTCATTTCCATCGGGGCTTGAGTCATCGAACTGTGCATCGGTCCAGGCGAAATCGGCCTCGATACTCCAGATGTCCGTCAGGCGCCAGATGTTATTGAACTCAATGCCCCAACGTCGGCTGGGCCGGCTGATTTCGGTGGTGCCGGCATCGCCCACAAACAATAATTCCGAATCGAGTTTCAGATACCAGACCGCGAAAGAGGCGTTCCAGGTGTCCAGCCAAACAGACCGGAAACCGATTTCGCCTCCTTTGGATCGCACCAGTGGGTCGACTGGCAGCACGGACTCGCCGGTAACCGGATCAACCGAAATGGTAGTTCCCCGCGCATCGTTGGAGTGAAACCCGAACCCACCGCTGAGGTAGGCCTCGGAAACCTCGTCGATGGTGTAGATGAGACTGGCTTTGGGGCTGAAAATACCATCCGATTCCGACCCGGAATTCTGTTCGAGATTCGAGTCAACATCGAACCAGTAGTAGTCTCCACGCATACCAGCAACAGACCGCCACCGATCGCTGATGCGCCATTCAATTTCGTAATATATGCCAACGCTGGCTTCATCGACGCTATCCAGCCGTACCACGCCGAGTCGCTCACGCTCGCGCGTGTTGTAAAGCCCCACGGCTCCAATATCGTCGTAGCGATATTGAATGCCCAGCATGTGGTGCAGGTGTCCGCCACCGATTTCCCCCAGCCATTTAAGGCTCCAGTCACCGCCATAGATCGTTCGGTCATCGACCTGTTCGAACTGATCACCCTGCACCGGATTCTCCAGCAGGTAGGTGAAGTTGGACCATAACTTAAAATCGTAATCGATCACCCAGGCATTGATTTCGTTACGGTGTCTGCCTGCTTCCCAATTAAACGAAGCCGACAGACTGGAGCGCCGGGTTTTTCCGCCCAGGGTCCTGTCCAGCGAACCCAGTGGATCGATCAGACCCTGCTCCACGGCGCGCTCGGGAATCTGGTCCGCGGAATTCCAGTCGGCGTCGTAGTACATGGCGGTGATGGCAGAACTGCCTGTGTCATGCTCGCGACTCCAGCGCAACAGGCCATTTATTTTTTCGAGGTCCCCATCGATGTCGGTCCAGGGACCGTCGTAAACTTGTCCTTCTAACGCACCCAGTAAGTAACCATCACCCATCTCGGTGCCGCCAACAGCGAGAGCCCGGCCATACCCGTTTTCACCAAGACCAAGGCTTAACTGACCCTGTGGCAGGCGGTTAAACGTCCGGATATGGGCACCGCCTGCTGACGAAAAATCTCCTAATTCTGCATGGTAGGGGCCTTTCACATACTCAATTGTACGGATCAGTTCGGGAATCAAGAAGTTGATGTCGGTATAACCCTGGCCATGGCCATGGGTGCGCAGGTTAACAGGCATGCCGTCTATCTGGGTTGAAAAATCCGTGCCATGATCCAGATTGAACCCGCGAAGAAACATCTGGTTCGACTTACCGGAGCCGCTGTGTTGAGTCATGATCAGCCCCGGGATAGATTCCAGTACATCGCCTGGACGAAGCAGGGGACGTAATTCCAGGTCCTCCTGTCCAATTATACCTTCGGAAGCGCTTCGTGCCTCGCCCGTAAGATTCAGACGGCGACCTTCAACCATGACCTCTTCCAGGGCGACTTCCTCAGATCCATGGGCGTGAACCATATCCGAGTGGAAAAAGATAACTGGATAGAAGCAAGCCAGAACACAAAGTAAGTGCTTCGTAGATATTGATTTTTCTTGGGACATTAAATTCAGCTTAGTAGCTAGTGAAGGGTGTTTGGATTATCTGTCGTGCATGTCGGCAGACATGCGCTACAACCAGTAGAATAATAACATTGTACAGACTTGAGTTGAATAACAAATCTCTCTGGTACTTTGTTATGCTCACATCTATCCTAATGTCGCCGATTAAGACCGGAAGTTGGTTCTACCTGGCAAAATTCTATATAGTCAGGAACCCTGAAGAGCGAAACACTTCTCCATGCCATTAAAATTGAAATATTTTGACTGATCCTATCAATGCAAAGCCCCGCGTTTCGGTTGTTGTTCCGGTTTTTAACGGCGGTAGCGGGCTCGAAAAATGTCTCGCCGCTATTTTCGCGTCATCCTATCCGGTGTTTGAATGCATCCTGGTCGATGATGGATCAACTGATGGCATGGCAAAATCTGCAACAGAGCAGTTTGGGGTGCACCTGATTCAGTTGGAGGAGCAATCCGGCCCGGCCCGGGCCAGAAACCAAGGTGCTGCCCAGGCAAGGGGAGATATCCTCTTCTTTACCGATGCAGATGTGATGATTCACCCGGATGCCCTTCAACAAGCCGTTGCCGCACTACAATCCGAGCCGGATATCAGTGCCGTATTTGGCAGCTATGATGACCAGCCTGATCACCCTTCATTTCTTTCCCAATACCGCAACCTGCTGCACCACTGGGTGCACCAGACCAGCAGCGAAGAAGCCACGACTTTCTGGACAGGATGCGGTGCAATCTATCGGGATGTTTTTATCAACATGAATGGCTTTAGTGAAAAGTTTGAACGGCCCAGCATTGAAGACATTGAACTCGGTATGCGGATGCGCGAGGCGGGGTACAGAATACGCCTCGAGAAAACATTACTTGCTACACACATGAAGCACTGGTCCATGCGTGGTGTGATCAAGACAGACGTTTTTCAGCGGGGCGTTCCGTGGATGTTACTGTTGCTGTCGAGCCAGCAACTGAACAGCGATCTGAACCTGGGTTACAGAGCGAGAATCGCAACCGCCCTGGCGGGTTTACTCGGACTGTTGTTGGTTGTTTTGCCACTCACCGGACACGCGCTCGCACTGGTACCGGCGGCAGCCTTTCTTTTGGGTGCCTCAGCAGGTAGCTGGTTCTTGAATGCCAGTGGCCGCAACCGGATGGTAATACCTTTAGCTTTGGCTGTAGTGCCACCGCTGCTCTGCTACGCACTGGCACCGGATGCTATGGCCCTGTTGCCCCTGGCCCTGATTCTGGCCATCGCATTGACTCACCTGGGTTTCTACCGGTACGTTGCGGGTAAACGTAACATCGCTTTTGCAATTGCAGTCGTACCCGTGCATCTTGTTTTTTTTCTCTGCTGTGCTGTTTCAATTCCAATTGCACTGGCGAAACACTATTCCGTTTTCCGCTAAGACTGAGGTTTATCAACCGGGCGCGGTACCAGCCTCTCTCCCAACGCCAATGTCCGGTCCTCTCCTGATTCGTGATATTGAGCATCTTCGTTCACTTGCCAGACGTCCCAGAGTTGCTCCCCGGCAATAATATTTTCTACTGCCAGCAGTGCAGTCATCATAGCGTGGTCCTGATTATTATACTTATGCATGCCATTGCGGCCGACCAGGTGCAGACCCTGCATATCACTCTCCAGCCAACTCCGAAACAGGGCAACTCGCTCTTCATAATTTTCGTCATATACCGGGTAAGCCATGGGCTGCCTGATAACGGTTCCGTCGATGACGTGACCCGGGGTAACGAGGCCCAGTTGTATCAACTCCTCATCAGCCAGCCTGATCAGATCCTCATCTTTCATCTCCCACAAGCCATCCTGTCTGAAGCAGAAATACTCCAGGCCCAGGCAATTCAGATCAGGGTCAGGCACCATGTGGGGTGACCAGGATTTGAAGTTTTGGATTCGGCCAACCTTGACGCTGGAGTCGTGAATGTAAATCCAGTTATCGTCAAAACAATCCACATCCTTAACGATCAGCGCGACGGTAAGAAAGTCCCTGTATCTAAGCGCGCGTGCTGCCGTTTGTACCGCTTCCGGTGGTCTGGGTTCCAGGTAGTCAATCAGCTCGGCAATGGCGGCTGAAGAAATAACATGATCGCCATGAAAAACCTGTCTTTTGCCATCGGCATCGATTCCGGAAACCGTCCACTCTCCGGAATCCGGGTCTTTTGCAAGCTGGTCTACACTAGTCCCCATGTGGACCTCTCCACCCGCATCGGTCACCTTGTCCGCTGCCTTTTCCCACATCTGACCCGGTCCCAGGCGCGGGTATCTAAAGCTCTCAATCAGGGATTTTGCTACCTTTCCCCCCCTTTTCAGCCGGGCGGGCATGAGCGCCTGCCAGACAGCCGTTCCAAGCGAGAGACCTTTAATTCTTTGTGCTGCCCAATCAGCCGATATTTCACGGCACTTCATACCCCACACTTTCTCCGTATAGGTTTCGAAGAAAATACTATACAGACGATGCCCGAATTGATTGGTCACCCATTCTTCAAACGTAACAGGGTTGCGTATTGGAAGTAGTTTGGCTTTGAAATACGAGAGCATGCTTCTGACTGACTCAAAAATACCCAGGTTGGTCAGGGCATTGAGTGGCCGTAATGGATAATCAAACAACTTGCCAGCATACAAAATACGTGATTTACGTTGCCGGGTTAGCAGCTGGTCACCAAGAATCTCCTCCCACAAGTTCTCGATTTCTTTTGACCGGGAGAAAAAACGGTGTCCACCTACATCAAAACGAAATCCCTTGTAACGTTCAGTTCTGGAAATTCCACCAACCAGCCCAGGATCCCGTTCCAGTACAGTAACAGGCAACCCCTCTGCCGTGAGCCGGTAGGCCGCTGTAAGGCCTGCAGGGCCTGCACCAATACAAATTACACGCGGGTTTTCCCGTTGAGTTGCCATTATTCTGTTTGCCCTTGTGATAGTGAAAAATACTCCCCTCCCAAGCTCAACAGTTCGAGTTCGGTACCTGTTTCGATGACCTGGCCTCCTTTTAAGACAATGATTTTGTCTGCTCCCTTAATGGTTGAAAGACGATGCGAGATAACGATAACTGTGCGATTTGTCTTTAGTAATTCCAGGTTATTATATATCTCTATTTCCGAAAAGCTGTCCAGTGAACTGGTAGCCTCATCCAGGATGAGTATATCGGGATTTTTCAAGAAAGCCCTGGCTATGGATATTCGTTGTCTTTGGCCTCCCGACAAATAGGCTCCACGTTCCCCGAGCAGAGTGTCGAAACCGTTTTCCAGTTCGCAGATAAATTCGTAGGCTCCGGCTTTTCGGGCCGCCTCTTCAAGTGCTGTTTGTGAAGCAACTTCACCACCAAATGCAATGTTGTTCCTGACCGTATCATTGAAGATAACAGTCTCCTGACTCACTACACTGATTTTTTGCCGATAAGATTTTAAACGCAACCGCCGCAACGGCACTTCATCTATTAGCAATTCTCCTTGCTGGCAATCAAAATGCCTGAGTAACAGGTTAACCAGGGTTGACTTACCCGCTCCTGAACGGCCGACAATTGCGGTGGTTTTTCTTTTCGGTATCGTAAAGTTCAGGTTTCTAACAGCGGGTATTTCCCTGTTGTCATATGCAAAAGCAACGTCCTTGAAAGCTATTTCGTGCTTCAAACCATGAAAAGTGACATCACCATCCTTGATGAAGTCCTTGTCATCGGGATTGAGCACTTCAGACACCAGACCGAGCATTGGCCAGAAGGTAACTATTCTTGCCTTGGCTTGGTTAAGGGCTGCCAGCAGTGGGACCAGGCGGATAACTATGTAAAGAAACGGTATCAGAATGACGAGTAAAGCGGGCGCGTCAAGATCATATATCAACATTCCGGCGAAAAACAGCAAGGCGATGACGACTCCTCCTGCCACATCTGTTGCCCAGCCGGGGACCTGGCTTCGAAATTTAGTTCGAAGTTCCAGTTCACGAATTTTTTCAATCTGTTGCTCCATCTTGTCCAGTACCCAGGTCTCTCTGCCATATGCTTTGACAAGCTCGATTCCGCTCAATGATTCCTGCAGCGTGTTATTGGCCAACTTGCTTACATGGGTCAGTTCCCGGCTGGGCGCTTTAAGTGTTCTGATGTATCGCGAGGTAAGCACAAAATATATTGCGCCAAACAGGATGGAGATCAGGAACAGTTGCCAGGAGAGGATCAGCATTAGCATCACCAGGGCCCAGACGGTCAGGAGGCTCGAAAGCCCCTTGGCGATACTATCAACGAGCATTCCAACCTGGTTCGTAGCCGTCAGCGCTGACATCATCAATTCACCGACCGGTGATTTGTGATGATAGTCAATTCTAACCGTCATCATCATGTTCAATGCTTCGTTTTTCAATGTGGCGGCAATGCGCGTTGACAACCAAAGGGTTATCCTGGAATTGATGGCCAACATGATATTTTTTAAGAGCAGGGCGATCACAACCGCGATGATTCCTATCAGGACCTGGTATGTGTCTTGAAAGCCACTTAAAAGCTTAAACAACCAGGCCATTATTGCCGGAAGATCTTCCGGTGACTCCATCATCTGCAGGCTTGCCAGGAGCGGAACGGTCAGTCCAACCGAAACTCCATCAAATATCGTGGCCAGCAGTATGCAAAACACCAGCAGGGCCATTATCCATTTATAGGGTCGCAGGATTTTCAGTAAAAATCTGGATTCGGTGGAATTACTAAACACGATCAAAGACCTGCTTTGTTTTTGTGTTAACTGTCAATTGGTAAGCTGGCGGCACGCCGCGATAATCGAATTCATAGCCATCTGTCAGTCTTCGGTTAAGATCAACATCATAATGGTGTTGATCGGTGATGTCTGCAAATTCCACTGGGGGCTTTTTGATTTCAGGGAAAAGGGGATCTATCCTTCTGCACACAGATAAGAATTAATGACATCAACGGGGGGATTAGTGACACAACACAAAACAGAATTCCGGCCCGGCTTGAATGTCGCACTTTTTCTATTTTGCGTAGTGCTTGTTTTTCTGTTGCGAAGTTTATGGACGTATCCCACAGAACACGGCGATGCAATTCAAAAATACTATTTCGCTGCCGAGATACTGAAGACAGATGACTGGAGCCTCCTGCTGCGTAATCACCATACCCTCAGGTGGGCTACAATGCTTCCGCAGATCGTATTGACATGGATGCTGGGTGTCCGCTACGAATTGTTTTTCATTTTGCCTCTATTACTTTTCTCTCTTTATACGGTATTCAGTATTTTCACTTTAAAAAGTGTTTTCAATTTTGGCCAGTTAACTCTGCTTGGAGCAATTCTGTTTGTTGATCCTTGGAGTGTGTCCACGTCCAACCAGTTACTCAACCCGGCAGTTGGTTTCCTCTTCTCGTTTGCCGGCATCGTTGTGCTTGTCAGTGAGGGGAAATTGAAAAATCTGGCGCCAGTGTTTGCCGCCATGCTGTTTTTTATTGCCTACGGTGCCCATGTGACCTATCTGAGCTTTGCTGCAGGTGGATTCTTATGGCTGGTCTTTTTCCGTCGTCAATGGTCTGAAGCCTTTATCTTGTGTGGAACCCTGATAGTGTTGATCGTACTCGAGGTGATTATCTTCAACTACCTGTCAGGCTGGCAGTTGACACTGGGGCGTTTGGAACTGCTGGCTGCCGGCTCACATGTTGATATGGTGATCAACAACCTTGCTCCGGTTGCCCCCAGTCGTCTTTTGAGCCGCTGGTCCCGCCTCCACGCTCCGGAGCTTGCGCTTTGCCTGGTCTTCTTTGCTTTCGGACCCTGGCTGGTCTTGCAAAAGATCAAGGGCGGCAAAATCCCCGCGATTATTGAGTGCACCTACATGGTCGGCCTGTGTTTTGCCTTCGCAACCACGTTCGCCATCGTTAGCCTCAATCCGGCTAAACCATTGATGCCGCTAAACCCAAGGTACCTGGTACCGTTTCTGCCTTACGCATCAATAATTGCGGTTTACGCATGGTCAGTCCTGGTTGCAAAAGTGCGGGTAAAAAACCGTTCCGGTAAGGAGTTGCTCGCCAACCTGGTGATCGTGTCGGGTCTGTTGCTAGCTTTTTGGATAGTTTTTCAGGGCAGGTATCAAGGTATGATCTGGAAAGCTGACAAAGAATACACCGCGTATGCAGAAAAGTTTCAGAGAGGTGAGTTGGTTTTGACCGGCAAAAGAAGGGCAGTGCACTCATTTATCGCCCTTTATAAGAATCCGGTAAAAACAATAAGGGGAAAATCACGTATTTCTGTGGTTGACCCGTCACCCCAGGCTCTTTGCGTCTCAAGTCTGGATAAGGTCCCATTGCAATTGAACTATCACGATTGTGAACCGTAAACTGTCAGCACTTTCTTGCATTCAGACGCGGAAATTCCATATGAAGATTGCACTACGTGGCATCGATTTGGAAAAGAATGTCTTTCAGCTTTGCATGCTGAACCAGGCCAACAAAGTGATGTTCAACCGTAAAGTTCGCAGAGCTCAACTACAATCGACCGGAGCATAGGAAAAACAAACGCTATATTAACCTAAAACTCAAAGTACCAAACAACCACTCACACTCGTCGTTCCAAGGAAATGGCGTGCAAACTGGTCACCTTTGTGCGCTCTGAACCAAATACAGGCCGGATACATCGGGGTGAACTGCTGCTTCCGGCCAGGAGCGGTTATAGATTGCCCGTCCTAACCAGAGAAAACCCGCAAGATGTACTATACTTAAGTATGCGGTAACGGCCGCTATTTCTTCGCCAGATTATTCATATAAG
>Ga0316201_10000443_pt1 | contig 23245 bp, 17 predicted proteins | sample CS6wburrow_MG_FD_204516 | JGI IMG/M metagenome (GOLD analysis project Ga0316201, IMG submission 204516) | Coastal sediment microbial communities from Delaware Bay, Delaware, United States - CS-6 worm burrow | ecosystem: Environmental > Aquatic > Marine > Coastal > Sediment | place: USA... | reverse complement strand
TCCGGCCTGAACAGCGGGCAATGATATTGCCATTGCTAAAGCCACGACGCCTATGGTTTTAATTAACTTCATGATAATTTCCTCGTTGGTGAAAAAAAACTGAAACCGGTTGGCGCTAATATCTATAATATACCTATACAATTATTATACAAAACTTTTCCTAATAATGAAAGAAATATGTTTCCATGCACAACTGGAGTAGTTCAGTTCAAACTCCTAAATATTGAAAAAGGGAGTCACAAATATAAGCAAGGACAAGATAGCGCGACGGGGTTTATCCGAACCACATTGGCGATCAGTGTTGCTGTGCCAACGGGAGCCATTCCGATTATTCTCAAGGCGGACAACCACTGTGTCAGTGAAGATGAGTTATACAAGAGAGTTATACAAGAATGAAGTATGCCAATCACAGCATAGGTGTAGCACTCATAGTTGCAACGCTGAAACACCGAATACGGCTTATATGAAGGCGATTAGCTGTCAGTACGGTCTACTATATTCAGTAATTTCTTTGGCAAATTGACGAAAATCAACCAGGGATTTTTGACAGATGGCGAATACTATCTCCCAGTTGATCACAGCATAATTATGTACTGCGACATTTCTGAAGCCGACCGCCTTCTTCAAGGCCTGGCAGGTCGTTGACGCGATGATGTCAAGCTTCTCAAGCGACGAAAATACATCACCCATCGTTGAAGGTGCCGGTTCGTCACTTTCGCTGATGACGTGACTGCCAATATCCACACACAACTGCACTGCTCGCGTGAGATTCAAGACCAGGATATCCTGAATATCAGGATCTTGACTGAGTTGATCAACGTTGGCGGGTGTTTTTTCTTCCAAGCGCCGTATGCAGCGGCGAAGTGATTCCAACTTCTGTGCAAGAATCACTTGATCCATGCATTGCGCCTCTCGTCCAGGATTCTCTGCTGCAAGGGGGCAAAATCTGCGTTATTGATCAAGTGTTTAGTCAATAACCTGGCGTAGGTAACGTCATCACCGAGCAACCGTTTGCCTTTGAACACCTGTCCAAGTATGGGCTCGGCCGCATAATACAAATCAACGATGTCTACCGGGCGACCAAACCTGGCGCCGATCATTTCAATCAGTTCCAGTTTCAGACCGCTCGACATTGCACTGTCAGAAAGCAGCGCCAAATCAATATCGCTTTCGCCAGTGATATCTCCTGTTGCCTGCGAGCCAAACAATATGGCCAGTCTGAATTGGGGATATCCTGATAAAAATCGGGTTAACTTTTTTTCAAGGCCGCTCATTCGATGATTATAACCCCGCCACCCGAGCGAGTATACGGAATGGAGTTACACATCTACTGGTGTCGATTCTTATTTCTTTTTCCGTAGGAGCCCAGGATGAACCGGCAGCGTCTGAGAACCGTGTTGATGAAGGATCGAACTTCCATGCAGGTTGAATCCTTTATACGCGTTGAGGACGGCTTGGTGCTACGACCGGTCGGGTCTGCAACACCGGTGACGGTGCCAGTGGCGATTGTGGAGGTGATCGAGCCTGAAGCCTGGGAGCTGGGCCAGGGTCACAAATTCACCGGGCGTGTCAATATCTCGATTGACAATGAATCGGGAAACTCGGAGTCAAACGAATTTGACCTGGATTTTGACATGAACAACCGTTGGAAAAAAAACAGCCTGCGGGTTTTCGGTCAACTTGAATATGACACCACCCGCGGAATTAAATCGACAGATAACTGGAGCGTAATGGGTGCCCTCGACCACACGTTTAAGGGAAAGTGGTATTACGCCGGAGCAGTCATGTTCAAAAAAGACCGCTTTGCAGATTTGAATTTGAGAACCCTGGTTGGCCCGGGTATCGGCTATCGCTTCTTCGAAAGCAAACCACTGAACCTCAAGCTGGAAATCGGCCCTTACGATTTAAAAGATGATTTTATTGACCAGCCAGATGAAACCTTCTGGGGTCCGGCATGGTTTCTGGATTACGATCAAAAAGTTTGGAAGAAGCGATTGCAGATTTACCACCGTCAACTGGGTTTTCAGGGCGTTAACGATTCAGGCAAGTTTATCTGGCGCTCATGGACAGGTGTGCGGCTTCCGTTGGTAGCAGGTTTGTTTGGCAGCCTGGAGTATGAGATAGATTACGACAGTGAGCCAGCAGTGGAGGCGGAGACCACGGATCAGACTTTTAAGCTGAAGCTTGGTTACAAGTGGTAAGTGCGGAGATTTTGTGATCCTAAGATTGTTGAATAGTCGATTGGATTCAAGTGCCTTGGTTATAAAAACCAAGGCATTTTGATGAAATACGCACAGTCAGTGAAAACTGCCAGCTGACCGGATGTTGCGTCACTGGGCAGAGTTGCTGGCCAAGCACCTGGGTAATGTGACGAAATAGAATACCTGGGTTTAAGCCTAGAATTGTCTACATGATGAATGATATTATCTCTGGCCTTATGTACTAACCTTGACGGTATACAGAGCCATTCGGGATTTCACTTGATCAACTGTAGAAAAGTCACATTCTTCCTGTGTTTTTGCCTGTTGATGACCTGGCAACCGGTGGTTGCCGATGATCCTGATTTACAGGCCATTGTGCAAAAAATGCAAGACCTGCTGGAGCAGCAACAGAAGCAACTGGATGAACAACGCAAGGAACTGGCCGCTCAGCGTCTGCTGATCAAACAACTCCAGGGTAATACCCAGGCCGAGAAGGTAACGGCCGACGTTCCCGACGTGGTTTACCCGGATGCAGAAACTACCGATGTCATAGTACAAGAGGCAGAGTCTGATACGGCCATTCCCACCAAAGACCAGAGTGGACAGCAGAAAGCTGTACTGGCGCTGGCAACAAAACAGGGAGCGGGTCCGCAATCAGAACAGGAAAAGGAAAAGGACCAGGAGGAAATCGCCAGAAAGACTTTCTATGATCCGTCCAACACGATATACGACCCGAATTTTCCCGGTGCCTGGTATTTGCCCGGTACGACGGCTGCCATGAAAATCGGGGGCTATGTTAACCTGTCAGTTGTTCACAGTTTTGACCCATTGCTGATCCCTGACCGATTCATCGTCGGTAGTATCCCGCCGGATGGCCAATCCGCAACCGGCGCGGTAGAAGGCACGCAGGTTTCTGCCCAACAAACCCGGGTCAACTGGGAATACCGGGAACAAACCAAACAGGGAGAAATCCGGGCCTTCGTCGAAGGTGACTTCCAGGGTAGCGGCGAAGAATTTCGTCTACGGCATGCTTTTGGGCAGTTTCGCTCCATTCTGGCCGGTAAAACCTGGTCAACATTCATGGACATCGATGCACAACCCGAAGAAGTGGATGTGGAGGGTATCAACGGCCAGGTCCTGTTGCGTCACTCACAGGTCCGCTGGTTTCCAGAGTTCGGCAAAAAAAATAAGCTGAAGATAGCATTGGAAGACCCGGCTACAGATATTAACAACGCACAGCCTCAAAAAGGTAGATTTGATCTCGTTGCCAGTCTGAATCGTATGCCGTTAGGCCCCCTGGGCCGTTGGAACTACCGGGTGGGTCTTGTTCTCAGGGAGTTGAGAGCGATCGACTCACAACCAGATACTGAAACTTCCTTGCCAACGGAAAGCACCACGGGCTGGGGCATAACTACCGGGGGACGTTACCCTGTGACTCGCTGGGGTGAAGATGATTTTATACTCTGGCAGCTGACCTACGGTGAAGGTGTCGGGCGTTACATCAACGACCTGGGCTCCGTTGGCGGCGGAGATGCGGTATTTGACCCCGCCGGAAAGCTGCGTGCACTGCCGGTGTTTTCAGGTTACGCGTCCTATATGCACCGCTGGCCTATGAAGTGGAGGTTCCTGAAAACATGGCCCGGGGTATTGCGCTCCAGCTTTACGTTCAGCTGGGTAGATATCAACAATTACGATTTCCAGGATGATGGCGACTACGACAGAACCCTGCGTGCTTCGATGAACCTGATGTACAACCCGACAAATAATATACAGGGCGGGTTTGAGTTTCTTTGGGGTAAACGTAAAAACAAGGACGGCAGCAAGGGTACGGCCACACAGCTTCAATTTGCCATGCGTTATATATTCTGATTGGCGGTGTGAATGTAGCCGGCTACAGGGTAGTCGCCATCAACAGTTCACCTATTTCAATGCCCCTTTTGCGTGCTGGATCATCGCTCCAACCGCAGGACTGGCATTCATCGCGTGGACGACGATATCCGGATGATTGGTGGTGAACACCCGGAACACTTCGTCTGCGAAACCCTGCCCGATGTTGTTTACGTTTGAGAAATCGAGCTCTATGAGCATGAATTTTTCCAGGTTTAGTACGAGCCGACGGGCTTCCGAACGCGAAATGTATTTATTGCCCAACAATTTCACTTGAACTCTGCTTTTGGAGAACTGGTAATCGAACTCCTGCGGGGCAAACTCGCTGAAAATATCCTCGAGCTTTGTCCTGGAATCGCGGCGCACTTCAATTTGAACATGGGTTCCTTTCACATGGCGGCGGTTCGAAACGAATATGTCCTTCAACTTCTTGTTCCACTCCACTTGTATCCGGTGAGAACGAATGACCAAGGTAGAAGCAGCTTTTGAAGAAAAGAATATCCCTTCGCCTGAATGTGCTTCCGGCATCGTGGTGGTCTTGCCCTTGACCAATTGAAGAAGGGCATCGTGTTCGTCGGGGAACCCCAGTTTGTGTGCGATGGATGAGAAGATTCCAATTCCATTGTCACTGATTTCGGCCTTGACAGATCGTGCTTCCAGAACGGCTGAAACACGCACATTCCTGGATTCCGAATGATCTATTGCATTGTTCAGTATCTCGGTGAACACGTACTGGAACACTGCTTCCGCATGATTTGTGAATCGGTGTATTGTCAACTTTATGTCAATGGGTAAAAAATATTATTGTCAATGGAGTCGAAATAAAGGGTCGGAATCGAAGTGTTTGTTCACTTGACTCTGACCCTGCTCCGTGCGCTCCGTTATCCCACTCCGTTGCTGACTGTTAATCCTGTTGGACTATAATCCACGTTATGCTGGAGATACGGGAAATACTGGTCTATACGCTTTTGGTGCTGGTGCCATTGGTGATCTGGCTGATGGTGCTGGCGCGGGCTGTGTTGCGACCTCATCGTGAACCCGCCTCGCGGGTTGCGTGGGTTGCGGTGATCGCCACGCTACCCGGTGTGGGAATGTTTATCTACCTGCTGTTGGGGGAAACCAGTATTGGACGTAAGCGTGTGGCCCGGGCTCGCGAAGTGCTGGCCAGTCTGCCGCCTGCGGCTCCGTCGTCATTCGAGAATGACCCAAGGCGACATCCATCCATTCCGGACCGTTTCACAGCCCTTTTCCGGCAAGGTGAGTCGGTCAATGGCTTTCGGCCTATAGGTGGCAACTCGGCTGAATTGATGACGGATTCAAACTCGGGTATTGATGTGATGGTGGCCGATATGGACACGGCCGCCGATCACATTCACCTGATTTTCTACATCTGGCTGGAGGACAACAACGGTCTTAAAGTGGTAGAAGCGCTGAAGCGCGCGGCTGCCCGTGGTGTCGCCTGCCGGGCCATGGCTGATGGCTTGGGCTCCCGTGCCATGATCCGTTCCAGACACTGGAAGGAGATGCGCGAAGCAGGTGTACAGGTCGGCGTCGCGCTGCCGATTGGAAACCCTTTACTTCGTGCTTTTTATGGTCGGATTGATTTACGCAACCACCGTAAGATCGTGGTCATCGATGACTGGATTACCTATTGCGGCAGCCAGAACTGCGCCGATCCTGAGTTCCGGCTAAAACCAAAATTCGCTCCGTGGGTGGATGCCCTGGTCCGTTTTGAAGGCCCGATTGCACGCCAGAATCAACACATTTTTGTCAGTGACTGGATGGCCTGCTCCGAAGAGGATATTCGTTCGATCCTGGAAGCACCGATTGCAGCGGGTGGCGAGGGTTTTCCCGCCCAGGTGATTGCCACGGGTCCCACGGTACGAAATTCAGCAATGCCCGAGACTTTTGAAACCCTGATGCACGCTGCGCGGAAAAAGCTCGTGATAACAACACCCTACTATGTGCCAGACGAGTCAATGCAGGGGGCATTATGCGCAGCAGCGCACCGCGGGGTTGAAACCACGATCATTTTTCCGGCCCGCAACGACTCCTGGCAGGTTGCGGCTGCCAGTCACAGCTACTATCTCGAACTCGTCAAAGCCGGTGTCAATATTCACGAGTACGTTGGCGGCCTGCTGCATACCAAGAGCATGACCGTTGACGATGACATTACATTGATCGGTTCGGCCAACATGGATCGGCGCAGCTTCGATTTGAATTACGAAAATAACATTCTGCTATGCGATGCGGAACTCACGGCTACCGTGCGTGAGCGACAAGAGCAGTACCTGGCTTCTTCAACCCCGGTTACCCTTGGTGATATTGAAGCCTGGTCTGTTCTGCGTCGCTTCTGGAACAACCTGCTGGGTATGCTTGGCCCGGTACTCTGATCCTGATGCCGGTGTCGGTTCAGTCGCGAAAAATATTTTCATCCAATAAAAATACCCGCGTGGGCTTTACACACTAAAGAGTTGTTATTGGTAAAATCGTAGTTATCTTTCCAGCAGGGCAGTACTCACACGTTTGAGTACAAGGAGCTATTTGTCATGTGCCGTTTTATCGCTTACCTGGGCAAACCCATCATGGCGGATGAGTTGCTGTTGAAGCCGACAAATTCGCTTGTACACCAGAGTTTTGATGCCGGTGAAATGCCGGAAATTCTCAATGGTGATGGTTTTGGTATCGGCTGGTATGTTCACTCCATCAGTGAAAAACCGGGACTTTTCCGTGGGATCACACCGGCCTGGAGCAATAGAAACCTGCGTTACAATGCGCCGTTGATCCGTACGAATTGCCTTTTCGCGCATATCCGCGCGGCAACCGAAGGGGCGGTCACCGAGGACAATACACATCCCTTCAGCTTCGGGCGTTTCCTGATGATGCACAATGGCGGCATTCCACAGTTTCAACGGATCAAGCGAAAATTGCTGGCATTACTGGACGACGATGTTTACCTGTGGATCAAAGGACAAACGGATTCGGAACATGTGTTTGCATTATTGATGCAACATGTAAAAGACATGCGGGGTAACGGGCCCCGCCTGGATGGAGACCAGATCAAGCAGTGCTTTCAAAAAACCTTCAACGTGGTTCAGCAGTTAAAAATTGACGCAGGAACCGGTGACGAAATTTCGAATTTCAACCTGATGGTGACCAATGGCCAGAGGATGTTTGGAACACGTTACAGCTCAAACCCGGATAAGGAAACACGCACGCTTTATTATTCAACGGGCGCCGGATTCGAGTGCGAGAAAGGTATCTGCCGGATGGTCAAAAACGATGCGGCCGTTGAGGCTGTGCTCATTGCTTCAGAAAAGCTGAACGATGACAAAGGGGAGTGGATTCCTGTACCTCATAATCATTTCATTTCGGTCGATAGAGATATGCACGTGAACCTGAGCCCGATGCTGCATTAGCACCAGGATGTGCTGCCACGTTACGCGCCCTACGATTTTTCACCTGACGTGACGCGATCATGACCTTGCAGATCCTGCAGGGATTCAATATTTATATATCCGGCGTCATCCAAAAGCCGCCGGGTCGCAAGGCCCTGCTCCCATCCGTGTTCAAACATCAACCACCCGCCATCGACCAGAATATTCAGGGCACACCGGCTGATGATACGTATGGCGCTCAAGCCGTCCGGCCCGGGTGTCAGCGCAGCATGCGGTTCAAAACGCAGGTCACCCTGTTGCAGGTGCAGATCACTGGCATCGATATAAGGAGGGTTGCTCAGGACCAGGTGAAACTGCCCCTTGAGTGGCTCGCTCCACGATCCACAGTGAAAATGGACGTGACCAAACCCCAGCCGACTGGCATTTTCACGTGCAACCTCTATCGCTGCCGCACTGATATCGGTGGCATGAATTTCACACTTCGGTCGTTCTGAAGCGATCGCCAGGGCGATGGCGCCGCTACCTGTGCCCAGATCCGCAATACGCCAGTCGGCATTTTCGGGGATTTTTGTAAGCGCGACCTCGACCAGTCGTTCGGTATCCGGGCGCGGAATCAGTACGGCGGGGTTCACTTTAAGCGGTAGCGACCAGAATTCGCTGGTTTCGGTCAGGTAAGCAACAGGTTGTCCCTGTACGCGTTGCTTTATCAGTTTTTTAAAAGTATCCGAGCGGCTGTCAGGCAATTCCATTTCGGGGTTTGCGTAGAGAAAGGAACGCTTAGATTCCAGCACATGCGCCATCAAAATCTCCGCGTCAAAACGTGCAGAGGTACTATCAGCCAGTTTTTCACGGGCGAAAGTCAGCAGGTTTTTGATACTTTGCGCCAAGCTACTGTCCTTCTAGATATCTTCTGGTCGTTGGCTTAATCCATGCCCGCTCTCTCGAATCGGGCCGGTCTCATTGCGACGCTTCGGTAGCACGTGCGCCCAGGCTTCCCTCCACCACTGCTTGAAATCATCAAGTATCAAGTACAGGGTCGGGATCAGGAATAAAGTGATCACCGTGGCGAACAGGATACCGAAGGCCAGCGAGGCCGCCATTGGAACCACAATTTGCGCCTGCAAACTGGTCTCGAAAATCGCAATCGGTGCGAGACCAAGGAAAGTGGTCAGCGAGGTCAGCAAAATGGCACGGAACCGTGATCTGGCGGCACCTTTCACAGCATCATCAAGCGGCACACCGGCATCGCGTCCGCGGTTTACAAAATCAACCAGGATCAGGCTGTCGTTTACCACCACCCCGGACAATGCAATGATGCCAAAGTAGCTTGTCATGCTGACCGGTATTCCAAGGATCAGATGACCGATCAGCGCGCCGATCGTACCAAAAGGAATAACTGACATGATGATCAGGGGCTGCGCATAGGATTTAAGCGGTATCGCCATCAGTGCGTAGATCAGGAACACCGCGAGCAGGCCGCCTCTGACCAGGTCTTGTTGAATTTCAACCTGCTGCTGGCTGGCACCACTGAGCTTGGAGCGGACACCGGGGAAATTTGCCAGCACCTGCGGCAATTCCTTGTTCATGATGTCATCCTGAATTTTCTTTGGCTCGTATTTTTCCTTGTCAACCTCGGCCGATACCCGAATCGCCCGTTCACGGTCAAATCGACGGATGAACGCGGGGCTTTCGGTTAGTTCAACATCGGCGACCAGGTGAAAGGGTACACGCCCGCCACCTGGAGTAAGAATTTTCATATTGTCCAGGTAACCGACAGAGTCACGCTCGTCCTTCGGGAAGCGGACCATGACCTTAACTTCATCCTGGCCGCGCTGAATACGTTGTACCTCGGTACCATAGAAACCGGCACGGACCTGGCTGGCCAAATCCTGAAGTGTGACCCCCAGTGCCTCGGCTTCGGGTTTTACATTCAGCTTGATTTCGGGTCTGCCGCGCTCAAAGGTATTACGGATGTCGTACAGGCCTTCGTAGGTACGCATTCTTCGAGTCAGTTCCTGCGAGGCACGCCCGACCTGTTCAATATTGGCGCCGATCAACTGGATAGAGATGGCGGCACCACCACCGGGCCCTGTTGCTGCTGAAAAGCCAAGCTGCTTGGCACCCGGAATTTCACCAACGTTTTCCCGCCAGCGGCGTAGGACTTCCGTACCTGAAATAACGGCCTTGTCGTCCTTGGCCAACTCGGTGATGATCTGCCCCCTGATTTCGCCCCGTGCAAAAGACAACACACTTGAAACTACGGCTCCCGATTCCACCCCTTGTTCTTTGCTGACTTCCGCATCCAGCTTCCACAAGCCATCCTGCACCTGCCTCAGGGCATCGTGGGTACGTGCCGCCGGGGTTCCCTCGTTCATCAGGAGTTCAACCTGCAGGAAATCAGCCGTGATATCCGGGAAAAATACCGAGCGTAAAACCCCGCCAACCAACAAGCCGATGGAAAGTATCAGCATGGAGATGAATACCGAAAGAGTCAGGTAGCGCCGTTTCAGGCACTTGGCCAGGAAAGGTGAATAGTGATTGTCTACGAAGGTGTGCAGACCTTCGCTGAAGAATCGCTGGAAGCGGACAAAACGGTTTTGTGTTTCTTCGCCGTAATGCTTGATTTTCATATGTGCCAGGTGGGCCGGCAGGATCAGCTTGGATTCAACCAGTGAAAAAACCAGGCAAAGGGTGACGACCCAGCCAATCGAAGCGAAAAATTTCCCCATGATCCCGCTGATCATTAAAATCGGTACAAATGCCGCCATGGTGGTCAAAACACCGAAGGTTGCCGGCATGGCCACCTCGTGAACACCTTCGAGAATGTTATCTATTGAATGGCCTTTTGCTCTCATGCTGGTGTAAGCACTTTCCCCGATGACAATCGCATCATCGACAACGATACCCAGCACCAGGATGAAGCCGAACAGGCTGATCAGGTTAACGGTAATACCAAACACCGGCATCAGGAAAAAGGTGCCCAGAAATGCCACGGGCAGTCCCACCATTACCCAGAATGCCAGTTTGAGCCGCAGGAACAACGCCAGCGACAAAAACACCAACAGGGCGCCAATGAGCAGGTTCTTGACCATCATGTCAAGACGCCCTTTGAGGTAATAAGTCACATCCGCCCACGCGGCCAGGCTGACACCGGAGGGTATGGAAGCCTCCTTGGCTGCAACATAGTCGCGAACCGTTTGCGAAATATCCAGCTCGCTCTGGTCACCGACAGAAAGCACCTGGATTGTAAAAGCCGGTTTGCCGTTAAACTCGGAGAAGCGCCCGGTTTCTTCAAAATCGTCCTTGATGGTTGCAACATCTTTAAGCAGCACACGTGACCCGTCTGCATTGGTGCGTACCAGGATGTTTTCGAAATCCAGCCCGGTGTAGGCCTGGCCCTTGGTGCGCAGCTGGATATCGCCGGCATCCGAGCGGATGGAACCGGCAGGTAAATCAAGTGAACCGCGACGTACGGCCTGTGCAACCTCGCCCAGGCTCATACCGTATTGTTCCAGTGTGAACTCGCTGACTTCAATGCTGATCTCGTAGGGCCGCGAGCCGAGAAGTTCTGCGCGCGTGATACCGGGCAGGGTGACTATCTCGTTTCTGACCTGCTTTGCGTATTCTTTTAGCGTACGTTCGTCCACATCGCCGTACACCGACACCAGGTTGACCTGCTGCTGGAAACGGGTGCGCGAAACAATGGGTTTTTCGGTGTTCTCCGGAAAGGTCGAAATGGCGTCGACCCGGTTCTTGATCTCATTCATCACCTCCGGCACGTCATAGCCGGCCCTGACCTCGATTTGCACCGTACCGCTGCCCCGGCGTCCGGTGGACATGATCTCCTGGATACCTTCGATATCCTGGATGGACTCTTCAATTTTTATCAGGATACCTTCTTCCACGTCCTCGGGACTGGAACCCAAAAACGGCATCGTAACGGTGATGAAGTTGGTCTCAATCGGTGGCTGGCTCTCTTTCTTGATGGTAAAAACCGAGTAAAGCCCGCCAAGCAGCAGGATCATCATTAACAGGTTGGCGGCAACGGCATTCCTGGCAAACCATTCGATAATGGCGTAGTACCAGCCCTGTTTCTGATTCACTGCTCGCTCCCCTGGGTGGGCTCCGCCGGGGTGGAATCTTCAAATCCCCTGATTGCGAGCTTGGTGCCGGGTACCGGTGCATCCAGCGTGGTTATCACCACTTTTGCTCCACCTTCAATGCCCTTGCTGAGGTAGACTTTCCTGGGCGCGGCACGTAATACGGTTACAGGTAGAATTTCGAGTTCGTTATCTTCGTTTGCAATCAAAACAGTGTGGTCCGCGCGTAATACATAACGTGGCAGCACCACCACATTTTCAGCTGGCAGACCCTGGATTTCGGCATTGACAAAGGTGCCGATCTTGAGCTCCTGTTGCTCGCTCTGACCCAGCACACCGTAGGGATCAACAACCTGGGCCACGGCGTAGATAACCCGGCTGGTTTCATCTACCACACCCTCTGTGCGGATTATCCGGGCTTGCCACTGGCTGATTCCATCGCCATCATCCGCACTCAAAGTAACCGGCGGGAAGGGTTTATCCCGGTTCATGATCTCAGTTTCTGAGGGTAAATCCAGGTAATGCAGGTCGTTGTTGGTCAAGGGTAACCGAACTTCAGCGGTATCGATTGCAAAGGTGACGCCGAGACGTGTGCCGAGTGTTACGTATTGACCGATATCCACCGCTTTTTGTCTCACCAGGCCATCATAGGGAACGGTGATACTGGTTCGCTCAAGATCGCGGCGTGCCTTTTGTACATCGGCCTCGGCTGCGCTGACATTGGCCCTGGCGTCCGCCATCTGTGGTTTACGTAAAGCGAGGTCAGAAGGCTCGCCTTGCCTGCCCATGTTCTTCCAGTCTTTCAAAGCCTGTTCCGAGCGTGCGGTTTCGTCAGCCAGCTTTGCTTTTCTTGAGGCAAGCGCTGCCTCTGCCCGCTTTAAACCTGCTTCGTAGTCGCTGGGGTCGATCTGCAGCAACACGTCGCCCTGGTGAAAAAAACCACCGGCAACAAACTCCGGAGCCACGGACACGATTTTCCCGGAGACCTCCGAGACCAGCGTGGTTTCTGTTCGCGGCCTGACCGATCCCTGTGAGTTGACGGTAAAATTAAGTGAGACGACCTCGGCTTCAATGGTGTCGACGAGGACCGCTTTTTCGGTATCGTCTTTGCGTTCAGCGGTTTGTGATTTTTGATAGGCCACTAATGCGATAACCGTCAGCATCGAGCCGATGATCAAAATCAGCGGTAGCATGAACTTGAAAAACTTTCCCATTCCCCTCAATCTCCGTTAAAACCTTCTGTTGGCAAAACTTTTGAATCAGGAAGCGGATTATCCCTCTTGAGACTTCATTAGTCATGGGGAATCTGCAGGGGTTCCATATTCCCTCGATTTCAATTTCGTTCAGAGTCGGTATTACAAACCGTCTGCCAGCAGGTACAATAATCGGCTTGTCGCGGGGAATGCCTCGTCACCTATAAAGACTCTATGGAAACAACACATGGGAATTGTTTTAAAAACACCGGAAGAAATCGAAGCCATGAGGGTTGCAGGGCGCTTGGCGGGCGAGGTTCTGAGGATGATTCGCGAACATGTGCGTGTCGGTGTCACCACCGGTGAACTGGACGACATCTGTCATGCCTATATCACCGAAGAACAGCAGGCAGTTCCTGCCCCATTAAATTATCGGGGTTTTCCAAAATCAATTTGTACCTCGATCAACCAGGTGGTTTGCCATGGTATTCCGGGCGATAGAAAGCTCAAAAACGGCGATATTCTCAATATTGATATCACGGTCATCAAAGACGGCTGGCACGGGGACACGAGTAAAATGTTCCTGGTCGGTGAGCCCACGGTACGTGCGCGGAAGTTATGCGAGATCGCTCACATGGCGATGGTCACAGGTATAAAAATGGTCAAGCCGGGTCTGCGCCTGGGTGATATCGGCCATGCCATCCAGAGTTACGCCGAGGGCCAGGGCTGCTCGGTTGTTCGCGATTATTGCGGCCACGGTATTGGCAAGGTGTTCCATGAAGATCCGCAGGTTCTGCATTATGGTCGTCCGGGGGTGGGTGAGTTGCTGGTTCCGGGTATGGTTTTTACCATCGAACCGATGATCAACCTCGGTAAAAAGGATACCCGCTTACTCGCTGATGGCTGGACTGTGCATACCAGGGATCGTAGCTTGTCTGCGCAGTGGGAGCATACGATGGCAGTCACTGAAGATGGCTGTGATGTTCTGACGCAATTACCGGGTGATGAGCTCTGAGTACTTAATTTTACGGGTCAGGGCATTGGCCTTTCGGGAAAACAGATGAAAATACGTCTACGCGGCCGTTTGACCAGACCGCCGGCTGCCGAGGGTTGCCTTGATCCGGATTCGCTGAGCATCCAAGCCGGTAAGCAAACGCTCAAGCAACTTGTTCAAACACTCAAGAGTGCGCTGTTCGAGGCGGATGAGTGCCTTAAGAAAAAATTCCACGCCAACACCGATGTAAACCAGTTGGTCAAGGCCCGTGCCTGGGTAGTCGACCAGTTGATCCTGTATGCCTGGCATAGCCTGGTCCCCAATGATGAAAATATTTCCCTGGTCGCCATCGGAGGTTTCGGTCGTGGTGAACTTCACCCACACTCCGATGTTGACCTGTTGATCCTGTTAGCGGAGTCACCACCGACCGATGAGCTGCGCACAGTGATCGAGACCTTTGTCACACTGCTCTGGGATTCCGGTTTTTATCTAGGCCACAGTGTGCGTACCGTTGAAGCCTGCGTTTCGGAGGCAAAAAAGGACGTGGCCACGGCTACCAGCCTGATGGAAAGCCGCCTGCTCAGCGGTCGGACAGAGATGATGCTGGAAATGCTGGACGCAACATCGGCTGACCAGGTCTGGTCTGCGGCAGAATTTTTTGATGCAAAGTTCGAGGAACAGGTCGAACGCCACGAGCAATTCCATGACACGGCCTATAACCTGGAACCCAATATCAAGGAAAGCCCCGGCGGCTTGCGTGACATCCAGATGATTGGCTGGGTTGCGAAAAGGCATTTCAATACACAGTCTTTGCACACACTGGTTGAACGCGGTTTCTTGACCGAAACAGAACTTCAGGATTTGAAAGACGGCAGAACCTTCCTGTGGGAAATTCGCTTTGCATTACATCTGCTTGCAGGGCGCGGGGAAGACCGGTTGTTATTCGAGTTTCAACGACAAATCGCAGAGCATTTTTACCCCCCTGATGCTACGCAGCTCCCCAATGCAGGCGTTGAGAAGTTCATGCAACGTTATTACCGCACGGTCATGCAAAACGAACAGCTCAATGAAATGTTGCTGCAGTTATTCAGTGAAGAGTTGCTGCCGCAGGAAAACCTGCCGTCAGAAGACCTGGGTGAAGACTTTAGAGTGACCCGGGGTTTTCTTGAAGTGTCCGGTGATGATTTGTTTCAACGCCGGCCGGTGGCGATGATGGAGCTTTTCGTGCTGCTGGCAAAACATGAAAAGCTCAGGGGCGTAAGGGCGTCAACGATCCGGGTGATTCGGGACAACCTGCATGTTATCGATGAGTCATTCCGCTCTGATCACCAGGCCCGACAATATTTTTTCGAACTTTTCTGCCAGCCCAGTGGTGTGTATACGCAATTACAACGTATGAACCGTTATGGCGTGCTGGCGGCCTTTATCCCGGCATTCGCGAACATAGTCGGTCGTATGCAGTTTGACCTGTTCCATGTTTATACGGTGGATCAACACATTTTGTTCGTGGTCAGAAACCTGCGCCGGTTTGCCTATGGAAAATACAGCACTGAATTCCCCCATACAGCAGATATTTTTCGTCAGATTGATCATCCTGAATTCCTGTACATGGCGGCCTTGTTCCACGATATTGCCAAGGGCAGGGAGGGTGACCATTCCACGCTGGGTGCACGGGATGCACTCGATTTTTGCAAGAATTTACCGATGAGCGATGAACACGCAGAGCGTGTGGCCTGGCTGGTTGAGCAGCACCTGGTAATGTCTCAGACCGCGCAACGGCGGGATATTACTGACCCTGAAACACTGAGGGGGTTTTGTGAAATCATCGGTACCCAGACCAGGCTGGATTACCTGTACCTCATAACGGTTGCAGATATTGCTGCGACCAGTCCCAAATTGTGGAATAGCTGGAAGGGCAGCCTGTTGTGGGAGTTGTATACCATCACATCAAGGGCACTGGCTGAAGGCAATTCGGATATCTTTGATCGCGAACATCATATTCAACAGTCCAAGGTGGAAGTGCGTGAGCAGTTGTTGGCAAAAGGCCTGGACCTTGAGGCTATCGATACCTTGTGGGCCAGCCTGCCTCAGAATATTTTTCTGAGTTATTCCAACGATCAACTTGAATGGACTGCAAAGACCGTGCTCAATCCCCCATCCGGCAGTCCCGTGCTGGTGGCGATACGTGAAGTCAAAGAACGGGGCATCAGCGAGTTGCTGGTTCATTCACCAGATTACGATGGCCTGTTTTGTGCCGTCACAACGGTTATCGGTGAAATTGGACTCGATGTGCTTTCAGCGCGGATTGGCACCACGACTTCGGGTAAATGTTTTGACCTGTTCCAATTGATGGATAGCAACGCGCAGGGTTTAAATGACAACGATAGTGAGCGTCTCAAGACACGATTGTGCAGGGTGTTGGCCGATGCCAAAATACCCAGTCAAGTAACTCGCAGATTGCCAAGGCGACTACGACCGTTCAAGGTCACACCACAGATTCACTTCTCGGCGGCACAGGGTGGTGAAAAGACTTTAATGGACCTGGCGTGTTCGGATCGGCCGGGACTGTTGTCAGACATCTCAGCTGCTTTTGTCAGCTGCGGTATTCGTGTCCATGACGCGAAAATCACCACCATGGGTGATCGCGTGGAAGACGCTTTTATTCTCAGTGACAAGCAGAATGAACCATTGAGCCGCGATACCCGGGCGCGGTTACTAAAAACCCTGATTGATATCCTCGGACAGAAATAGGTAAGCCATGAGCACCAGGAATAAGCTGAACGACGAGCGCGCAATAATCGAGGCGGCGTTTGAAAGACGCAAAACCATCACCCCGGAAAATGCCGGGAAAGAGTTGCTGGCGGCCATTGAAGCCTCAATTACCGGTTTGGAACAGGGCATTTTAAGAGTTGCCGAGCCCGTCAATGGTGAATGGCAGGTCAACGAATGGTTGAAAAAAGCAGTGCTGTTGTATTTCCGGGTACGTCACAACCAGGTGATCGATGGTTCAGCATCACGCTACTTTGACAAGGTACCGCTGCGCTGGGCGCAGGGTGCTGATGACGACATCAGCGCCTGCGGCGCCCGCATCGTGCCACCTGCGACGGTTCGTCGTGGTGCCTTCATCGGCCATGACGCGGTGCTGATGCCCTCCTATGTCAATATTGGCGCATATGTAGGTGAGCGCAGTATGGTGGATACCTGGGCAACGGTGGGTTCCTGTGCACAGATTGGTGAGCACGTGCATTTGTCGGGTGGTGTCGGCATCGGTGGTGTGCTTGAGCCACTGCAGGCAACACCGACAATCATTGAAGATGAATGTTTCATCGGTGCCCGTTCGGAAGTGGTTGAAGGTGTGATCATCGGTAAAGGCAGTGTGCTTTCGATGGGTGTTTATATCGGTAAGAGCACACGGATCTATGATCGTGAAAGCGGTGAGATCATGTACGGGCGGGTACCGCCGGGTTCGGTGGTCGTGCCTGGTAGCCTGCCGGCCAAAGACGGTAGCTATACCTTGTACGCAGCAATTATTGTGAAGCGTGTGGATGAGAAAACACGTTCGAAAACCAGTGTCAATGAACTTCTCAGAGCGTGTGTTGAGGCCTGATATGTTAACAATCTACGGAATCAAGCAATGTGACACCGTCCGCAAAGCGCTCAAGTGGTTGGATCAAAATGGTATCGAACACCGCTTTCATGACTTTCGAAGCGATGGTTTGCAGGCCGGGTTGCTACAAAGTTGGCTGGATTCGGGTTTTTCTGACAAGCTGGTTAACCGCCGCAGCACCACCTGGCGTCAGTTGAGCGAAGCGCAACGCCAGTCCGAAGGAGAAATGCTGTTGAACTTGCTGATGCAGTTTCCGACCTTGATAAAACGCCCGGTATTTGTCACGGATCAAATTGTTGCTATCGGTTTCAACCCAAAAGAGCTCGAGTCGATGAAACTCGAGAAGGTATAAGTCGTGGGTGCCACGCTGGATCTGGCCCGTGCCCTGATCGAACTCCCATCGCCGACTCCCGATGATGGAGGCTGCCAGCGTTTGTTGGCCGCACGCCTGGAACCGCTGGGCTTCGAGATTGAATGGTTGCCGTTTGGCGAAGTCAGCAACGTCATTTTTACCCATGGTCACGCCAACGGACCGGATGAACCATCGCTGTGGTTTCTTGGCCATACCGATGTGGTTCCACCCGGACCATTGGAGGATTGGACCTCGCCGCCATTCAAGGCCGATGTCAGGAACAATATTTTATACGGTCGCGGTGCGGCCGATATGAAGGGCGGGGTGGCCGCCATGGTGGTAGCCGCTGAAGCCCTGGTGCGTGAGCAAGCCGATCATGCCGGGCAAATCGGCATCCTGCTGACCAGTGACGAGGAGGGTGAGGCCGTCGATGGTGTGAAACGGGTCGCGGAGATTCTGCGGCAGCGCAACGGCGCACCGTCGTACTGCCTGGTGGGTGAGCCCAGTAGCCAGGAGCAACTGGGTGATACGGTGCGAATCGGTCGTCGTGGTTCGAGCCATGCCCGCTTGACAATTCACGGTATCCAGGGCCACAGCGCGTTTCCGGAGGCACTGGATAACCCGATCCATCGTCTCAGTACTTTTCTGGATGCCCTGATCCATATCCAGTGGGACCAGGGGGATGAAAACTTTCCGCCGACACACTGCCAGGTAACGCATATCAATGCCGGCACCGGTGCAGAAAACGTAACACCGGGTCACGCCGAAGCCTGGTTCAATTTCCGCAATTCACCCGCTTCGCCCAGCGAAATCATCAAGGCCAGGGTAGAAACCCTGCTGCAGCAACAGGAAATTGAGCACTACGAAATAAGTTGGCGGGTTTCAGGTGAGCCTTTCCGATCCGAGGCCGGAAAACTACGTTTAGCCGTTACCGATGCCATTAACCAGGAGCTTGGGATTCAACCGGAACTCAATACCGGTGGTGGTACCTCCGATGGCCGGTTCATAGCGCCACTTGGAACAGAGGTTATTGAACTCGGCCTGCTTAACGAAAGTATCCATAAAATTGATGAGAATACGTCAATCGATAACCTCGAAGCCCTGTCGAGGGTTTATAAACGAATTATGAACCAGATTCTGGTGGGGTAGTCGGGCTGACCGAAAACCCGGAGTCTGTATCGGAAAGGATTTGGAGCTTTCCCGGCAACTTCGCATTGGGTCTTTCCAACATGAATGCAATGCCTTGATTTCCCGTGCCTTCGTCCGCAACTAATCCCCATCAGCGTCCGTCTTTGAACGGCGCCAAAATACACAGAGGAATTAACAATGCGAATGGACAAACTAACCAGTAAGTTCCAGTTGGCGCTGGCAGACGCGCAAAGCCTTGCCGTTGGACGGGACAATCAACTCATCGAACCGGAGCACGTCATGGTCGCGCTACTGGACCAGGAGGGTGGTTCGATCCGTCACCTGTTAACCAAGGCCGGCGTCAAGGTCAATGCACTGCGTTCACAACTCGGTGAAAGACTGGATGCCCTGCCAAGGGTATCCGGTGCTGCGGGAGAAATCACCTTCTCCAATGACACCGTCAAAACATTGACCGTGACGGACAAACTGGCACAAAAGCGTGATGACCAGTACATCGCCAGTGAGTTATTTGTGTTGGCGGCTATGGATGTCAAAGGCGCGGTTGCCGATCTATTGAAGCAGACCGGGGCCAACCGTGATGCAATTGAAAAAGCCGTCGATGAAATGCGTGGTGGTGAACAGGTCAACGACCCCAACGCCGAGGAATCCCGCCAGGCGCTGGAGAAATACACCATCGACCTGACCGAAAGAGCGGAGCAATCCAAGCTGGACCCGGTTATCGGCAGAGATGAGGAGATCCGTCGTTGTATCCAGGTTTTACAGCGCAGGACCAAGAATAACCCGATATTGGTGGGTGAGCCCGGTGTCGGCAAAACTGCCATCGTTGAGGGTATGGCACAACGCATTGTTAATGGTGAAGTACCCGAGGGTCTGAAAGGCAAAAGGGTTCTATCGTTGGACATGGGTGCCCTGATTGCGGGTGCAAAGTTCAGGGGTGAGTTTGAAGAGCGCTTAAAGGCCTTATTGAATGATCTCAGCAAACAGGAAGGTAATGTCATCCTATTTATCGATGAGATTCATACCATCGTGGGTGCCGGTAAGGCAGAAGGCTCAATGGACGCCGGCAATATGCTCAAACCCGCGCTGGCCCGGGGTGAATTGCACTGCATTGGCGCGACCACTCTGGATGAATACCGCCAGTACATGGAAAAGGATGCCGCTTTAGAGCGTCGTTTCCAGAAAGTATTTGTTGGTGAGCCATCCGTGGAGGACACCATCGCCATTCTGCGTGGCCTGCAGGAGCGTTACGAGGTGCATCACGGTGTTGATATTACCGATCCGGCACTGGTCGCTGCGGTTACCTTATCGCACCGTTATATCAGCGACCGGCAACTGCCGGACAAGGCCATCGACCTGATGGACGAGGCAGCCTCGCGCATCCGCATGGAGATTGATTCCAAACCTGAAAAACTGGATCGTCTGGAGCGTCGCCTGATCCAACAGAAAATTCAGCGTGTAGCGTTGCAAAAGGAAAAGGATGAAGCGTCCATTCAGCGTCTGGCTGATCTTGATGCAACCATCGAAAAACTGGAACGCAAGTTTTCAGATCTCGAAGAAATCTGGAAAGCGGAAAAAGCCGCGGTGCAGGGTACGACCCATATCAAGGAAGACCTGGAGCGCGCCCGGGCGGAGCTGGAGACGGCCCGCCGCGCTTCTGATCTGGCGCGCATGTCCGAGTTGCAGTACGGACGTATCCCTGAACTGGAAACTGCGCTGAAACAGGCTGAAAAGGGTGAGAAGGCCGATTTTACATTGCTGCGTACCAGTGTGACCGAAGATGAAATTGCCGAAGTGGTTTCACGTTGGACCGGTATCCCGGTATCCCGCATGCTTGAAGGCGAACGGGATAAGCTGCTGCGCATGGAAGAGGCCTTGCACAAGCGCGTTATTGGTCAGGATGAGGCTGTCATGGCCGTTTCGGACGCCATACGCCGCTCACGTGCCGGATTATCGGATGCAGATCGTCCGATCGGTTCATTCCTGTTTCTTGGCCCCACCGGTGTCGGTAAAACCGAGCTGTGCAAATCCCTGGCGGAATTCATGTTCGATACCGAAGAGGCCATGGTGCGTATCGATATGTCGGAGTTCATGGAAAAACACTCCGTGGCTCGACTCATTGGTGCACCTCCGGGTTATGTTGGATATGAAGAGGGTGGTTATTTGACCGAAGCGGTTCGACGCAGGCCTTACTCGGTCATCCTGTTGGACGAGGTTGAGAAGGCGCATTCTGACGTGTTCAATATCCTGTTACAGGTACTTGATGACGGCCGCCTGACCGACGGTCACGGGCGTACGGTCGATTTTCGTAATACGGTCATCGTCATGACATCCAACCTTGGCTCTACCCGTATCCAGGACATGGCATCCGAGGGCTACGATGCGATGAAGTCAGCGGTGATGGAAGTTGTTGGTCATCATTTCCGGCCGGAATTCATCAACCGCGTCGACGAACTGGTGGTATTCCACCCGCTCGACCAGGCACAGATCAGACTGATCGCCGGTATCCAGTTGGATTTATTGAGAAATCGCCTTGTCGGTTCAGGTCTTGAAATGGAAGTCAGCGATGCGGCACTGACGCTGTTGGCAACGGCCGGTTTTGACCCGGTTTACGGCGCACGACCGCTGAAACGGGCTATCCAGCAGAAGATCGAGAACCCGCTGGCGCAGAAGATCCTGGCCGGTGATTTTACCTCGGGTGAAACCGTGTATGTTGATGTCGAAGACGGAAAGCTCTGTTTCAATTAGCCATAGGGTGGGTAATATCACCCACCCTGCGGGGTTTAAACCCGAATCTGGCCGGAACCTCTGACTACCCATTTGTAGCTGGTTAGTTCCGGTAAAGCCATCGGGCCCCGCGCGTGCAATTTCTGGGTGCTGATACCAATTTCGGCACCCATGCCGAATTGACCGCCATCGGTGAATGCGGTGGAGGCATTGGCATAGACTGCTGCTGCATCAACGTGGCTGAGAAACTGTTCGATGATCTGTGGGTCCTCTGCCACGATGGCTTCGGAGTGTTTTGAACTGTATCGGTGGATGTGTTCAAGTGCTTCCGCAAGACCGGAAACCGTTTTGATCGACATTTTCAGCGATAAAAATTCCGTGCCAAAATGCCCGGAGCTCGCATGTTGCAGGCTGGCGGCGTAGTGCCCGTTCAGAACCTGGTAGGCGTCTTCATCCGCATAAACATCAACCTGGTGATCCTCACCCATCGCCGCCATCAAGTAGGGCAGGGATGGTAACAGGTCGCGATGCAGTATCAATGTATCAAGGGCATTGCAGACGCTGGGGCGACGTACCTTGGCATTGGTGATGATGGCTTTTGCGATGGCCAGGTCTGCACTGCTATCAACATAGGTATGTACGATACCGGCACCGGTCTCGATCACCGGAACGCGTGCATTATCGCGGACGAAATCAATCAGGGTTTTGGATCCGCGTGGGATCGCCAGGTCTATGCAATCGGTGGCCTGCAGTATTTTTGACAGGTATTCACGTTGTGGTGGCGCAAGAAACACAACGGCAGGATCAATATCGTGCTCTACCAACACCTCGTGCATCAACTTGACCACCACCTGGTTGGTATCATCGGCATCGCTACTGCCTTTCAGTACGCAGGCATTCAGGGTTTTCAGGCACAGCGCGAATACATCAAAGGTGACATTGGGCCGGGATTCAAAAATCACCGCTATCACCCCCATCGGTACGCGGACCTTATTGAGTTCAAGACCGTTGTCCAGTTGCTTTTTCTCAAGTGTTTCGCCAACAGGGGACGGTAAAGCGGCGACGCAACGCAGATCGTTTGCGATATCTCCAAGACGTTGGGGGTTGAGTAGCAGACGGTCGTATTTCGGGTCTGATTCCTGCATCCGGGAGAGATCGCTGCGGTTGGCCTGTAGAATCTGCTGTTCAGACTCCAGTGTGCGTCTGGCCAGTGTTTCGAGCACTGCCTGTATTTTTGCATCATCACAGTGCGCGAGTTCTCGCGACGCTTCACGGCAATTGATCAAGCCCTGTTTCAGATGTTGTTGCTTATCATTCATAAAATATCCCGCAAGCCCCCTGAAAACGCGCTAAACCCAACATCGGCTTCGTATATAAACATACTGTCGATAAACAAATATTAGGACAAATAAAGATAATCATAATGAACCAGCGGTTTATGACCCCGCTGCCCCATCAGCTTCGTGACATCATTGTGACTATAACGTGCTTGTCCACAACCGAGAACCTTGCCGGATGGACTGAGGATCTGGATGACATCACCACGTTCGAACCGGCCTTGCACAGCCTCGACGCCAACCAATAGCAAACTGGCCAGGTGATTGATGTCCAGCAGGGCATCCTGGGCACCCTGGTTGAGC
>Ga0316201_10000442_pt1 | contig 23248 bp, 23 predicted proteins | sample CS6wburrow_MG_FD_204516 | JGI IMG/M metagenome (GOLD analysis project Ga0316201, IMG submission 204516) | Coastal sediment microbial communities from Delaware Bay, Delaware, United States - CS-6 worm burrow | ecosystem: Environmental > Aquatic > Marine > Coastal > Sediment | place: USA... | reverse complement strand
TTCCACCGGCGAAGCTCCGGGGTAAAAAACAGAAACAGAAAGAAAGCGACTCTCCGTCTCCGGGAAGAAGGACTTCTTCATATTGGTCAGGCTGAGTCCGCCAGCCAGGATCACCACGGCGATGATCAGGTTGGCATAGACCGGGTACTCTACAAAACGCTCAATAATTTTCCTCATATCCGGTCTTAGTTACGATTGGATTTTTTTTCAGATCTGTCCTGATTATCTTCTTTCTGGGCTGTTTTCACCGCAGAAGTGCCCTGAGCAGGCCCGCCGGGTCCACCGGGTCCCATGGCCTGTTCCTCTTTATCCGTCTGTATCAGTGTTCCTTCAGAAACATTAATCAGCTGCTGCACCACCACGGAATCCCCTTCAGGCAGCCCATTAAAAATCAGGGTACTTTGATTGACCTTTATAACATTGATCTTTTCTTTTGCCAGTCGGCCCGAGCGGGCCACAAACACTTCATTGGAATTAAACACCGAGTTGCGGGGAATTTCCATAACCCCTTCGATGGGCCTGACAGGGAAATGAGCCACATAATATGCGCCAGCAAAAATAGGCTGTTTATACTGATTCGGGATACTGATAAATATGGTTTGTCGCTGGGTGTTTTCGTCTAAAAAGGGGCTCTTTCGAAGCACCTTTCCTTTCCAGGTGATCGATCCGTCTTCGGATTTTACCATAACTTCATCTCCCAGGCTGACCCAGGCAGCATCCTGGCGCTGAAGCGGAACTTCCAGCTCCAGGTGATCTGTTTGTATGGCCCGCGCCACACGACCCCCGGTATTGGTATAGGCCCCCTGCTCCATGTAAACCTCTTTAAAGGTTCCGTTAAATGGTGCCCTGACGGTAAGTCGTTTCAGCTGCAATTCATCCCGGGCGATGTTGTAGTATTCACTGATTACATTTCTGCTGGCCAGGAATATTTTTAACTTATCGTCCTTAATCTCCGGCATGGGAGGCAGAGCTTCCTCCACATTGATGGAAGAGAAAAACTGAACGAAGGCCTCTTCCTCTTCCGGAAAATCTATGACCAGGTCGGGAATAATGCCTGCCAGAAGATTCTGATACTGGCTTTTACGGGCTTTCAGTGAAAGAATAGCCTCGTCCGGATAAACCACAAACAACACATCCCCTTTAGAAAAACGGGCCCCTTTCTTCAGGGAGACCTCCCCCGCTTCAATTTTCCCCGATCCTTCCGCTACAATATCGATTTCGGCGATGGAAGAAACTCGCCCTGTTTCAACTACGGAGGATGATATGCGGTCGTATTTGACAGCTTCCACCCTTACGAAGCGACGTGCTTCCAGGGTCCGGCGCACGGGAGGCTCCTCCTTCTGGGCAATTAAAAAACGCATTAATCCATAGGCCAGTCCCAGGATAAAGATAACACTGACTATGATGACAATTCTTCTGTCTATTTTTCTCATTATCTGTGATTAAAAGTCAAAAATTCGCGCAAAGATAGCATTTAGACAACAAAGCCGGGAAAAGGTTTAAGCTGGAAAAGAAGTCCATCTCTTTTTTAACTTTGGCCTATGCAGATAAGATTGGCACAGCATAAAGATCTGCCGGCGATAAACGAGATCTATAATCAGGCGGTGCAACAGCGCTTTTGCACTGCCCACCTGGAGCCGGTGGAGCTGGAAGACCGGAGGCGGTGGTTTATCAATCACGATCCTGCCCGTTATCCGGTTTTTGTGGCCCAGGAAGAAGGGCTTGTCCTGGGGTGGGCTTCCATGGGGCCCTACCGGGAAGATCGTCAGGCCCTGGCTCACGTGGCAGAAGTAAGTTACTATGTGGAGGAACGAACAAGAAGAAAAGGATTGGGAGGCCGAATGCTGAGCCACCTTATAAAGGCTGCCCCTGAATATGGATTTACAGTGCTTATTGCCATTTTACTAAATAGAAATCCTGCCAGTATTGCGCTGCTCCAAAAGTACGGATTTGAAGAATGGGGCAGAATGCCGGGAATTGCACAAATAGGTGGGCAGGAGGCCGACCATCTGTACTATGGACTTAAGCTCTGAACCCGGGCGTGCATGAATGGATTCCCGGCGGGCTCCACTTTTTCAAGAACCACATCCTGGAAGCTGTTTTTTGTGCGAACAGGGGTAGAAAACTTTACCGGGAGGTAATGTTCGCCATAGCCATGAGCCAGTCCCCCGGGACTTAGCTTTTCGATCAACACGCGCTGATCTTTCCCAGTCATGGAGTCCATGTACCGGAGCCTGTTCTCTTCGGATATTTGCCTGATGATCTCACTTCGCTCCGCTTTTACCCGCTCGGCTACCTGATCCTCCATCCGGTCGGCCCTGGTACCTTTTCTTCTGGAATATCTGAAGGTGTGAATATGACTGAAACGCGCCTCCTTAACCACCCGGACAGTTTCCTTAAAATCCTGTTCTGTCTCTCCCGGGAAACCGACAATCACATCGGTGGTGAAGTTAAATCCTGGGATCGCCTTACGGAAGCTTTCCAGGATTTTCATATAGGAACGGGTGGTGTACATTCTTCTCATATTTTTCAGAATGGGATCGGATCCACTCTGAATGCAGAGATGAAGGTGCGGGGCCATTTTGGGGTGCCGGAACACCTTAAAAAAATCAGGCCCAAAGCCATCCGGTTCCATGGAGGAGATGCGGACACGAAAATCGCCGGGGAGCTCCACGATCTTTTCCAGGACGTCTTCCAGCTTATACTGTTCAAATTCATAGCGCCCTATATTCACCCCGGTGATAACAATCTCTTTAAATCCATTTTCAACGACCCGGCGGATATTTTCCAGAATTTCTTCCAGGGGACGACTTAGCGCTCGTCCTCTTACCGAAGGGACAATGCAATAGGTGCAGAAATTATCGCAACCATCCTGTACCTTGATGGAAGTGCGGGTATGGAGGCTAAGATCTACGGCTTCAAAGCCAAAAATATCTCCCGGAAATCTTTCGGGATGAACCACCTCGCCCTTAAAGTGAGCATCCACCAGCGAGACGATTTGGCTCTTGCGTTCATTGTCCACCACATAGGTGATCTTCTCATTGGCTTCCAGTTGCTCCTTGTGATTGTTGGCCATGCACCCGGTGACCACCACCAGGCCCGCCGGATTTTTCCGGGCTGCCTGATTAATGGTATTCCGGGATTTCTGATCGCTCTGGTTGGTCACCGTGCAGGTATTAATAACCGTAATATCGGCAGGGGCGGAATAGTCCACCACCTGGTATCCTGCCTGATGAAAGCGGGTAACCAGGGCATCGGTTTCGTACTGGTTCAGGCGGCAGCCCAAAGTTTTAAATGAGACCTTTTTCATCATCGCAAAAATAAACAATCCAGGAGAGGATTTGTGCGAAATATGTACATTGTGTTTTTATTTCATTAGCAGCACCGATGAAACCCAAGCTTATTCTATTTCTTTTGATGCCGGCCCTGATCCTGACGGCCTGTGATTTCGGATCTGATACTCCAACCAGCCAGGCGGCCCCTCCCAATATCATCTATATCCTGGCCGATGATCTGGGCTATGGCGATCTGGGTTCTTACGGGCAGGACAAGTTTGCCACACCCCACCTGGATCAGCTGGCCGGGAATGGCATTCGTTTTACCAGACACTATTCAGGGAGTACCGTATGCGCGCCATCGCGCTCTGTACTGATGACCGGGCAACATACCGGGCATACTCCCATCCGCGGTAACCAGGAGGTGAACCCGGAAGGTCAATGGCCTCTGCCCGATTCGGCACTTACCCTGGCTGAGCATTTGAAAATGGCTGGATATGTCTGCGGGGCATTTGGTAAGTGGGGACTGGGGTATCCCGGGTCGGAAGGAGACCCCCTGAACCAGGGATTCGACCGCTTTTTTGGATACAATTGTCAGCGTTTTGCCCACCGGTATTATCCCGCCTACCTGTGGGAAAATAAAGAGAAGGTCTATCTGGAGGGTAATGACTGGAGCAGCACCCGGACTTACGCCCCTGATGTGATTCAAAAGCAGGCCCTGGACTTTATCAGGAATAATTGCGATACTACTTTCTTTGCTTTTTTACCAGTAGTGATTCCCCATGCGGAACTCCTGGTTCCGGATGACAGTATCTTCCAGTTTTTTAAGAGAAAATATCCGGAAACACCCTACGTGGGAAGGCCCGGAGCAGATTACGGCCCGGAGATGCAGATATCCATGTATTGCAGCCAGGAGTATCCACATGCCACTTTTGCTGCCATGGTCTGCCGGATCGATACCTACGTGGGAGAGATTGTAAACCTGCTTAAGGAGCTGGGACTCACGGAGAATACGATCATCCTGTTTTCCAGTGATAACGGTCCCCACCTGGAAGGGGGTGCTGACCCTCAGTTTTTTAACAGCAATGGGGGATTACGTGGATTTAAACGGGATCTGTATGAAGGGGGGATCAGGGTTCCTTTGATCGTTAGCTGGCCCGGCACCATAGAGAAGGGCCGGGTGTCGGATCATCCCTCGGCCTTCTGGGATCTGCTTCCCACCCTGGCCGATCTGACCGGCAGGAAACTGGTAGGGACCGATGGGATTTCCTTTCTTCCTGAATTGCTCGGAGAGCCGCAGCCGGAGCATCCCTATTTATACTGGGAATTCCATGAAATGGGGGGCAAGCAGGCGATCCTGCAGGATCCGTGGAAGGCAGTGAGGCTGCAGGCAGGGAAGAATCCCTATGGGCCATTGGAACTCTATAATCTGGAGAGTGATCCCCTTGAGGAGAATAATGTGGCCGAAGCTCATCCGGACCTGGCGGAGATCTTTGCCGGGCTGATGGAAGATGCCCGGGAACCCTCGGCAAAGTTTAATTTTGGCAGAAGGACAAATGGGGGAAGCAATGAATAAGCAGATTCTTCTTCTTGCACTTCTTCTGCTGTCTGCCCTTTCCTCCTGTGTTAAAAAGGAGCCCGGACTGCCGAATATTGTATTGATTGTTGCCGATGACCTGGGATGGAAGGACCTTGGATTCATGGGCTCCTCGTTTTATAAAACCCCCAACCTGGACTGTCTCGCCGCTGAAGGAATGGTCTTTACCAGGGCCTATGCCGGGGCGGCAAATTGTGCCCCCAGCCGTGCTGGTCTTTTGACGGGAATGTACGCCACAGCCCATGGAATATATACTGTTGGCTCATCTGAAAGAGGGGATTCCAGAACCCGAAGGTTGATTCCGGCGACAAATACACTCATCCTGCCGGATCGTTTTTTCACCCTTGCCGAGGCCCTGAACCAGGCTGGCTATTCCACAGGGCACATCGGGAAGTGGCACCTGGGGAAGGATCCCTGCTCCCAGGGCATGGATCATAATGTGGGAGGAAGTACCTGGGGCCACCCCGGAAGTTATTTTGCCCCTTACGCTCCGCCCGACCTGGATGCTCCTGAAGGAGAGTATCTCACGGATCGCCTGACCAAGGAGGCCATAGATTTTATTAAGCGGCACCAGGACCGGCCATTTTTCCTTTATTTATCCTACTATGCGGTCCATACCCCCATTCAATCCAAAGCTGCACCTGAAAAAAAGTATCTTACGAAAGGAACTGAAGCCTGTCAAAATAATGCTGGCTATGCAGGAATGGTGGATAACCTGGACAGTTGTATAGGCAGCGTAATGCAGGAGCTGGCTAAACAGGGTCTTACAGAAAACACCCTGGTCATTTTTACCTCCGATAATGGAGGGATCAGGGAAATAAGCTGTCAGGATCCCCTGCGGGCCGGCAAAGGATCGTATTATGAAGGAGGGATACGGATTCCCCTGATCTTCAAATGGCCGGGCAGGATCAAAAGTGGATTTATACCGGAAGTGCCGGTTAGCCATCTGGATTTTTATCCTACCCTGATGGAGATAGCAGGAGAAGAGGGTCCCGGGAACCTGGATGGCGTTTCCCTTTGGCCCCTGCTGGAAGGAAAAGGCACCCTCCCGGAGAGGTCCCTGTTTTTTCACTTTCCTGTATATCTTCAGGCCTACAGGAAGGGCTACGATGATGGACGGGACCCCCTGTTTCGAACCCGTCCCGGCTCTGTTATTATAAAGGGGAACTGGAAGCTACACTATTACTATGAGGACGAGGGAATAGAGCTTTACCATCTTCTTTCAGATCCTGGAGAGCAAGACAATGTCGCATATATAAATCCCATTAAAAGAGAGGAATTGCTTGGTGAACTTGAAGCTTGGCTTAAAGAAGAGCAGGCCCCTGTTCATTTCGAGCTGAATCCGCAATTTGACAGCCTGTTCGAAGCGCAGGAGGCTGCTGCTTATTGTGGATCTCTCACCCTGCGAAAGTGACAGTCCTTCATGGCGCAAAGTTCACAGGTATAATCCCTGTAACTGACCCTGGCCCCTATTCCAATGATACCGCTAATCGATTTGACCGGATTCATCAGGGAAGAGGCTGAAAGGGAGATGCCGCAGCAGCCCTCAGGGAACAGACGAAACAATTTCTGTTGCTCTTCCACGTCCCAGCCGCAATAACCCGGACTGTAGCGGTTGGTGATCTGACTCCCTTCTGACTGAACCCGGTTTTGGAGCTGTTCCTGCAGGAGGTCAGCTGCCAAATCAACTAAAGCCGAAGCCGCCAGATCAACCAGGTATCCCTCCAGGTAGTTTCCTTCCGAAATTAATCTCCTGGCCAGCTTTTCGGGCTCCGGTCCGGCGGTGACCAGGAAGAAAGCATAAGATGTGGAGTCCTTCACCATCTTATGAATAATTTTCCCTGAGTTAAAGGTGATCCCGGAAGCTTTAATCACCCGGTTGGATTTGCTTTCCAAAGCGTCTGCAAGGACATAGGCGCCGGAGGGGGAGCTGAGATCCAGCGTCCTGGCGATGTACTGATCGATAAGCCCAAGGGTATATCCGTCAACAAGATCCGCATGATCCCCGAGGAGCTTGGCAATCTCCTCCGGATCAATGCGGATTCTGCTTTTGTCTATCTCCGCATGGCAGGTGTTTAAAGGCCCAGGCATCCTGTGAATATAATGGAAAATGTTAAAAGTAAGCTAAATCTGTTCAGAGCCGTTGCCCCAGCCCTGTCCCTGAGTACTTTTGAATGCTTTTTAAAATGTAAGGTTTAATCTGCCGGAGCGTCTAAAGAGCCATGAATACTAAAATGTGAACACATGAAACTAGTGAAACAATTAATATGCCCGGTATCCCCGGAGCGTGTGGACGAGAACCGGGTCAGGGCAACGGCACTGGGTGTGGTTGTTACCATGGGTGCCTATTTTGTGACCGGAAATGCACTGTTTCCCGCCCTGTTGGTGGTGGATTTTTTTATACGGGCATTTACAAAATTATCCTATAGCCCCCTGAGTTACCTGGCGCACCTTTTTGTGAAACTTACAGGGACACAGCCGGTTTATATTGATAAGGCTCCCAAGATATTCGCAGCAAGAATAGGGATGATACTTACCCTGATTACCACACTGGGAGCATGGATGCATTTGCCCTTGCTGGCCTATACTTCCGGCAGTGTCCTGGTGCTCTTTGCCTTTCTGGAGTGTGGCTTAAACTTCTGTATGGGTTGCTGGTTATATACCTATGTGGTTTATCCACTAACCAGAAAAGATCAATAATCAATTTATCTATAAATGAAAAGACCTGAAAGCAACTCCGTCCATCTGTTTATTTTATCTTGTATCTTGCTGGTGACCCTGGCGGTGGAAGTAAAAGCCCAGAATATGGAGAAAAAACAAGAGAAGCTGGCCGTGCTGTGGACCTCGGGAGACATTGATGTTGCTGAAAAGTCCTGCCTGATGTATACCCATGCAGCCAAACGCAACGGATGGTTTGATGAGGTCGTGTTAATTGTCTGGGGTTCCTCCTCCAGGCTGCTGGCTGAAAATGAGGCGCTGCAGGAGAAGGTAAAGGCCATGATTGCAGATGGGGTGATCCTCGAAGCCTGTGTTTCCTGTTCCAATATGCTTGGGGTCACGGAGGAACTCAGGGCCCTGGGAATAGATGTTAAGGGCATGGGAGTGCCTCTTACCAGATATCTGAAGAGCGGTTATCACGTGCTTACTTATTGATGGGCCCTGCTATTATCTGACATTCTGTCTGTTTGAGCAGCCATGGCTTGATATTTGGACAGGATCATGAAAGCTTTGTGAATGATCAATGTCAATAAAGTTAAAAGCCGGTACAAACATCTGTGTCACCTGGTCTCCACCAGACGGGTGAAAGATGCCCTGGACGTACTTAATAAACTCGTCAGTGAATCAGGGTACAGCGATTTTTTTATTCAGCAGGAACATCTGGAGCACACCTATGAGCAGATGCTCAATTATATGCTGGAGGGCGTTCAGGATCCGGAGAGGGACCGGGTCTACAACAAACTGCTGACCTCCATTCTCGAATTGGCCGACCGGGTAAAGGACCGCTTAATGGAGCAACATTCCGGATGGCATACCTATATTTTGAAGAGGGAGGTGGATCGGCAGCAGGAGCTGAACGGTACACGGGTCATTGAAACCATGGACGACCTGAGTTTCAAGCGGGAGCTGGATGAAATGATCGATGAAGGAAGGGTTTCCCCGGAAGCTGATGATGAGCGCCGCCGGAAGCTTTCGGCTGATATTTTCAAGCATCTCTGGTTAAGTAACCGGTACAATGAGGCGGAGAACAGTCTGTCTGCGGCCATCATCTCCTGCCAGGATTTTGTATGGCATGAGAAGGCCCTCTATATCAGTGCAATTTTGCTTTCCGCTTTAAGATACTGGGACGAGGCCAAGATTCACCGGCTTATTGATTTCGCAGTGGAAGAGGACCAGGAGGTGTCGGCCCGGGCCCTGGTGGCCCTGGTTATCCTGCTTTACATCTATGATCTGAGAGTGGAGTTTTACCCCAATATTACCCATCGCCTGAAGCTAATCAGCGAGGAGCTCCATCTGGAACAGAACATGGAGAAAATTGCTCTGCAGCTGATCCGTACCCGGGATACCCTGGAGATTGGCAGAAAGCTGCAGGAGGATCTGATTCCTGAGATGGCCAAGTTGAAGCCGAAGCTGGAAGATAAGCTGAAGATGGATGACATCCGGGAGGAGTTACTGGAGGAGGGCAGGAATCCGGACTGGGAATCCATGTTCAGCGAGTCGGATGACCTCTACAGGAAGGTAGATGAGTTTATGAAATTACAGATGGAAGGTGCGGATGTCTATATGACCACCTTTGCGCATCTGAAGCAGTTTCCATTCTTCAATGAAATGACCAACTGGCTGGTTCCCTTTCATCATGAAAATCCGGATCTGAAGGAGATATATAATACCAGAAACGATCAGTTTGATCCGGATATTTTTGTGGATGGGCTAAAGAAAACACCCTTTCTCTGTAACAGTGATAAATACAGTTTTATTTTTAATCTGCGTTTTCTGCCGGAGGAACAGAAAAAGCTGCTCTCCAATGCCTTTCTAATGGAGATGGAGGGAATGCAGGAGATGCTTGCAGATGAGCAACTGACTTCTGGTGATTTTACCAAACGAACCGTATTTATCCAATACATTCAGGATCTCTACCGCTTTTTTAAGATCTCTCCCTTTAAGAATGAGTTTGAGGATGTATTTGAGGGAAAACTGGATCTGTACCGGTCCAGCTTCTTCGGCCATATTGTAGAAGATGAGGCCATTACCAGAAATATTGCCGAATATCTCTTTGAAAGGGATCATTTTGAGGAGGCCCTGGATATCTTTAATATGTTATTGGAGAAGCAAGCCAGCGATAGGGAATTGCTGGAAAAGGCCGGGTATTGCAGCCAGAAAATGGGTAATTACCGGGGTGCCATTTACTATTACCAAAAGATCGGCCTGACCGGGGAGCCCAATCTCTGGACCCTTAAGAATATGGGTATCTGTTATCGAAAAGACGGGGCCTTCAAAAAGGCGCTTGAAGTTTATGATAAGGCGGCCGTTCTACAGCCTGATGATCAGACCATTGAATCACTCAAGGGATTCTGTCACCTGAAACTGGGGAACTATAGTACGGCTTTGAAACACTACTTTAAAATTGAGTATCTGAATCCCGGCAACCAGCATATTCTGCGTCCCATTGCCTGGTGCTACTTTGCCACGGGGGAGCTGGATAAATCGGATAAATATTTTGCCAGGGTTTTTGAAGGAAAGCCCGGCTATTATGACTACATCAATTATGGCCATGTTCAATGGGCAAGAGGAAAAAAAAGAGATGCGGTAGAGCTTTATATACAGTCGCTGAGAGATCTGAATTTTCAGATGGAGGACTTTCTGAAAACCATGGAAGATGACCGTGAGATGTTGTTAAAGAACGGGATAAATGCCAAGGATATTCCCCTGATGCTGGACTACCTTCACTACCGCCTGATGAAATAAAAAAATAGCGGTCCGATATTGAAGAAAAAAAGCCATGGAATTCAACCCGTCTCTATGAGAATGGAATTGTAGTATCGAACCGCTATAATTTTATGTGTTAAGAACGTATTTCTTACCTAACAAAGATACGGAATTCATCCTACCAATCATTATCAGAAATAACCAAAATCAGGCCCTTGGTCAAAAAATTCGCCTAAAATTCGGTTTGCAAGCCGACTTGCACCGATTCTGAACCTTTCTGAGTTGAGCCATTCCTCACCCAGAATTTCCTTTACAATGTAAAAATAAAGCAGTGCTGTTTGGGTGTCAGAAATACCCCCGGCAGGCTTTATTCCAATTTTTTTACCCGTGCTATTGTAATAATCCTTGATGGCACCGCACATCACCACCATGGCTTCAGGAGTCGCCCCGGGGGAAATCTTTCCGGTGGATGTTTTAATAAAATTGGCTCCGGCAAGAATGGATAACAGGGAAGCTTTGCGGATAAGCGAGAGATCTTTCAGGCTGCCGGTCTCCAGGATCACCTTCAGATGAACCGGACCCAAACGTTGTTTAATGACCTGTATTTCATATTCCACATATTCCAGATCATTCATCAGGAATTTGCCCACCGGCATGACAATATCGATCTCCTCTGCACCCTGTTCGATCGCCTGTTCAATTTCCATGACCTTGATATTGGTAAAGGTCTGTGAGGCAGGGAAGCCTCCGCCGACCGATGCAATGCTGACCAGGGGATTATCCAGCTTCTCTTTTACCACCGAAACCAGCTCCGGATAAATACAGATGGCTGCCACACCAGGCATTTCAGGAAACATCTCCGCCAGGCGATTTACCTTTTCACACAGCAGGGAAACACTTTCAATATTGTCCTGTTCACTCAAAGTGGTCAGATCGATTAAGCCAAAGATCTGCTTCAATAAGTTTTTATTATTGCCGGGAGGTATGGACGATTTTATTTTTTCCAGGGTTTGCTGTACCTGATCCGGGTCCACAGTGAGGTTAAAATCAGAAAGGATTTTCATACGCGGGTTTCATACTCTACAATTTATCATTTTGTTGATGACGGTCAAAATCCCGCGTGGTTTTTTTCTCCAGATTCTTCTGAAGCGCCAGCTCCAGGTCTATCCCGGTCTGATTGGCCAGGCAGATCAGCACAAAGAGCACATCAGCTATTTCACTGGCCAGATCTTCGGCTTCAATCTGCGCGGAGCCTCTCGATTGCTCGCCATAGGTGCGCGCCATAATTCTGGCTACTTCTCCAACCTCTTCGGTAAGGATGGCCATGTTGGTCAGTTCGTTAAAGTAACGGACTCCGTAGGTATGGATCCACTTATCCACTGCTTCCTGTGCCTCTTTTATGGTCATTATTCCCTGTTTTTAGTGTCTATGCTTATGGTAACAGGTCCATCGTTGGTCAGGCTTACCTGCATATAAGCGCCAAATTCACCGCTTATTACCTCTTTGCCCAGCTCCTCCTGCACTTGCCGGATAAAGGAATTATACAGAGGAATGGCTGTCCCGGGTGCCGCAGCCCTTATATAGGAGGGTCGGTTTCCCTTCCGGGTACTGGCGTGGAGAGTAAACTGGCTTACAATCATAATATCTCCCTTCACATCGCTTACCGAAAGGTTCATGATCCCCTTGTCATCGTTGAATATCCTGAGGCGCACGATTTTACCGCTTAACCATTCAATATCGGGCGCTCCGTCCGACTCTTCAATACCCAGTAAAACGACCAGTCCGCGGCCAATCTTTTTTGTTTTTTCCCTGTTTATGGTAATGGAGGCCTCGGATACTTTTTGAATAAGCGCTCTCATGAAAGGTTGTCATTGACCATCCGGTAGAGAGCCAGGCGGTTGATGGGCTTGGCAATGTAGTCATTGAATCCTGCCTGGAGACAACGGTGGCGGTCATTATTCATGGTATATGCGGTCTGGGCAATAATGGGGATGGAAGGGTGACGTGCTTTTATAATGCGCATGGCTTCATAACCATCCATTACAGGCATGTTAAGGTCCATCAGGATCAGATCAACTCCTCCTTTGTGTTTGGTAATTATCTCCACGGCCTCTTTTCCGTTTTTAGCGCGCAGCACTTTTGCATCAGCCCTTTGAAGCAGGGTTTTCAGGTAGTAGAAATTAACCTCTTCATCCTCAGTGATCAGTACCACGCGATTGTTCCAGCGGTAATCGGGCATTCCCATTACAGGAGCCGTCTTTCCAGAGTCTTGCTTTTTCATGTCGGAGCTTTTATAGCAGATTATATTCTACCCTCTAATAAAACGCAAAAAGCGCTGGGGTTGGGAGATAGTTTTTAACAATTTGGCAAAGATATGGCCCGCTGCTCCGAACGGCTAAAAACTCCATTTAAACCGCAAAAATCCAAAGGTATTATTCTCCCTGCGGGGCTTCCCTGCAGGATCCTTCAACTCCGCGGTGAAGTATTGGAGGATCAAAGAGAGGTCAAAGTTCTTCTTCAGGGAGAGGTCAAGGGAGGGCCCCAGGTAGACCCCTTTCCACTCCGGATACCAGATGGTGGCAAATCCCCCGTTGAACAGAGGAGTCAGGGGGTAGCTAATATTACCGAAGAGGGACCAGGGTGTGAAGCCCAGGTTTTTTACATCCAGGTTACCGGAATAAAATTGCATCAGACTGTATACATCCAGGTCCCTGGCAAAGGCAGAATAAAATCCCTCCAGCTGGATCATCAGGGAGTTGGAAAAGGTATAATCAAAGCCAATGGAAGTCATCAGATAGCCAGCAGTATCCCTGAACTGATCCAGGTCCCTGAAGTAGCTCAGCTCGCCCCTGAGAGCCGCTGAGCCTATATTCCCACTCCAGCCGGCGCCCAGGATCAGATCCTCCTCCTGATAGATGCCGCCCAGGAACTGGATATCGAATCCAAGGGTGTTGAAACGAACATAGGCAGCTGCAGTAAGCCTGTGGGCACTATCGACTTTCGCGGCCAGTTCCAGGGTGGAAGCATTCCCCGTATAATAGGAGATTCGAAGGGCGTCACTACCCGGCCGTTCCGGGTAATCGACCTCAAAATAGGAGTAAGAATTGAAAATGTCGTTGGGGTTCCAGACAAAAGTTTGTCCCCAGTTGATTCTCTGGCGGCCAGCCTTAATTTCCAGATTGGCGAAGGTGAACTGAAACCAGAGGCGGTCCACCGAGCTGGTAAACAAATAGCCTGCGCTATCACCCAGGCTTCCCTTACCAACCCAGCTCATATCCAGCCAACCCTGGTCCCCGTCCATGGACTCGGCATAGCCAGGCAATTTACGGATGGTGTTTCCAAGGATGGCCCTGTTTCTTACCTGGAGGGTTCCCGAGAACCAATCGGTGGGGTAGATTTCCAGGTTGAGGCGATTATGCAGACTGTTTTCCCAGAACCACTGGTCCGGAACCCGGTAAATACTTTGCATATCGGACAGGTATCCGCTCAGGGAGATTTTTTCCTGGCCCAGAGTTTTTCCAGCAATCAAACAAAGGAGTATTATCGTATAAGGTAGCCTGGAAAACATGCTTGACTAGTTCTTGCGCTCGTCTGAGATCACTTTTCCATCCTCCACTGTAATGACCCTTCGGGCTTTCTTAACCACTCGCGCATCATGCGTGGAAAAGATGAAGGTAATCCCCTCTTCTTTATTCAGGAGCTCCATGATCTCCAGAAGGGTCTCGGTAGATTTGGAATCCAGGTTGGCGGTGGGTTCATCGGCCAGTACAAATTTGGGCTTGGAAGCCAGTGCCCTGGCCACAGCCACCCGCTGCTGCTGTCCACCAGACAACTTCGATGGCCGGCTTTCGATCCGGTCTTCCAGGCCTACGGCTTTGAGCAACTCGAAGGTGCGTTTATCCCGGTCTTTTTTGTTCCATTTCTGCAGGCTCATAATAAACTCCACATTCTCTTTGGCGGTGAGTACGGGGATCAGGTTGTATGATTGAAACACGAAGCCGATATTACGCATGCGGAAATCGATCAGCTTCGAGGACTTTAATCGGGCCAGGTTGGTCTGGTCCACCAGGATCTCGCCTTCCGTGGGGCTGTCAAGGCCCCCAATCATATTCAGCAGGGTAGTTTTTCCCGAGCCCGAGGGGCCCACAATGGCTGCAAACTCCCCTTTTTCAAAATCCAGGGAAATTCCGTTGACTGCGTGAACCTTCACTTCGGAGCTGTTGTATATTTTGTGTACATTCTTGATTTCTAATACTTTCATAACTTCTGTTTTAACTATTGGTATAAGGTACCTATTCGGTTCTAAGTGCTTCTGCCGGATCCAGTTTCAGGGCTTTCAGGGCCGGGTATATGGAGGACAGAACACCGGTGAGTATAATCAGGACAGTAACCGTGATAAAAAATGAGGTGGAAATGGCGGGATAGATGTGAGCCGGATAACCCATGGCTTCCAGACCCTCTGCATAAGAGGCAAAATTGATCCCCTTCCTGGCGGTGGCTCCAATGACTATCTGGCTGATGATCATACCTGCCACTCCTCCAACCAGGGAGAGAAATACCGATTCGAGCATGATCATATTGAACACCCGTTTCTTATTCATACCAATAGCGGTCAACATTCCCAGTTCCTTGGTCCGTTCGAGCACCACCATCAGCATGGTATTGACAATGCCGAAGGCGAGGGCGGCCAGGATGATGACCATAAAGATGGCGTAGAATTTCTGCACCATCTCTGTCATCATAGCCAGATCGGGCTGGAGTTCTTTCCAGTTCAGCACTTCCAGACCGGGTAGGTGTGCACGCAGCGTGGCGCTTACTTCCTCCGTACTCTCCAGGTCGTCCAGGCGGATGATCAGCTGGTGGTAATCGTTCCGTCCGATTCCGGCGAGTTCCGCCAGATCCTCTTTTTTGACCAGCACCTGGCTCATTTCATACATGCTGTTCTTGATGTCGTAGATCCCTGCGATCCTGAATACCGCTCCGGTTTGCATCCCTTCCCTATCCAGGAAAGTGAGGGTCATTTTTGACCTGGCCCTGAAGGTCCAGGCCTCCCCCCTGATGACAGCGCCAAAAGCGTGCTGCTCTTTTATACTCAATACCGCTTTCACTTCCTTTTTGAAAGATTTTTCACTTTTGAAGCGTTGACCGGAGAAAGGGGACAGTTTTTTCAGAACTTCTCCGGGCACCCCTTTGGCTGCCAGGCTGTCCAGTACCTCCTGGTCAATCTGGAAGCGGACAATGTTTAATTCCTTGGCCAGCTCGTGACCGATGTAGGCCAGGTAGTGCCGGCTATCCTCCCCGAAGAAGTCACCCGTTCCCGGAATCGTGGTTTTATATAATTGCAGGACCTCTTTTTCTTCCGGAGGATCGATTCCCAGTATCTGTACGCCAGCACTTTTAGCAGCCGTATTGGCCATTCCTGTAAGCAGGATCCGGGAAGTAAGCGATTCCACTCCCGGGGTTTCCCGAACAGTACCAAGGACCTGTTGGGGGTGAGGCACCAGCAACTTTATATCATAGTTATCCCGGAAGGCCGGGTCGTTCACATGGATGTGTGCAATTTCGTCATTCAGGGCGGCATCCACCCTTTGTTCAATGGCTCCGTTCATGACGGCCACTGCAAAGACGCCGCCGAAAATTCCGATGCTTACGGAGACAATCACCACCAGGCTGCGCACCTTGTTCCGCCAGACATTTAACCAGGCTGTTTTCCAGATCATATCCATGTGTATTATGCTTTTAAAGCGTTGACAACCTTCAATCTGAATATTTTTCGCAAAGGATAGCCGATGGCGATCAGCACCATAATCCCCACTATGACCATCTGCCAGATATAATAGGTATCGATGGGCCAGAAAGCCATTTTAGGTTCAAAACCGTAATCTTCGAACATCTTTGCCATTTCTCCCTTGAATATCAGGGGGTGATCCACTCCATAGAGGATCAGTACAGAAGCCACCAGGGCCCCGGCCAGGATCCCCAGCAATCCAATGAGAAACATTTCCAGGGTCATGATGGAGGCCAGTTTCTTCTTCTGCATGCCAATGGCCACAAGAACGCCAAATTCACGTCGGCGTTCAGCGGTAAGCATCAACACGGTTCCAAAAACCCCGAACGCTATGACCAGATAAAGAATTCCCAGCATAATCATTCCGCTTTTGTTGTCCGCCTCCATCTGGGAGACCATCACATCATTCATCTCGCGCCACTCCATCACCTTCTGATCCCCGGGGATCAGTCCCTGGATTCTCTCCAGAGTCCCTGAAATGGCTTTGTCCCTGTTATCCTTTACAGCCAGGGCCAGGGAAGTTAGATTTCCGTCCGCGTTAAATAAAGTCTGGCAGATATCCAGGGGGAGATAGATAATTTTATTGTCGATGTCGGGCAAAGGTAATTTGACTATCCCTTTGATTTCATATTTGCCGGCCGCAGTGCTCCCATGGTAACCCTGACTGATCAGCACGATGGTGTCCCCTCTTCCCAGTTTCAGGTACTGGCTGAGCTTGTGGCCCACCCAGACACCGGGTTCCCCCATTTGGATACGGCCATTATCAAAACGGCAGTACCTTTCAATGTCCGGCATCAGCCCGGGGGCCTCCTGGTCAGAAATTCCCAGGTCCAGCTGCAGACGGCCCGCGTTGGTATAGGCTGAATTCTCAAACAGGGACAACAGTTCCTTCACCTTATCAGGAATACCTGCATCCAGCTTAATCTTTTTAATGGCTTCCGGGCTCAGGTGGTATTTCACCATTCTGTCCAGCACTCCTGACAGGTATTTCTCTTTCTCGGGATCCACGCCCATAACCAGGACTCCTTTTGTCTGGGGTCCATTGGATGCCAGGGCAAAGGATTCGAAGCGGGGAATGGCAGCCTCCACATTCGCATCCTTAAGGATTTGTTGTTCCAATTCCGGCTCATAGGGAAAGGTGTTGTCCACGATCTTTTCATCCCAGAAATCTTTGTGCTGGACCTGGAGGTATCCCGTATAGGATTCGATGGCGTTTTTATACATGTGATCGTAGGAACCCAGTTGAAGCGATCGCATGAGCAAGGCAAAGAAAACCGCAAAAAAGATGGAAGCAGAGGTGATCAGCGTTCGGCGTCTGTTCCGCCAGAGGTTTCGCCAGGCAAGTTTTAGATTATTCATAATAAAAGAATTAGCATATTCTACTTAGCGGACACGTTTCATGTTTTGCTGAGAGAAAAAGCTCTCCTGGATCGCTTCATTAAATTTCATCTCCTTCATCTCAATAATAGTCATTTGTCCCTCCTCTTCAGCGGGTACCAGTTCGATCCGGGTGGGGATCAGGCGGTCATCCATGCGTTTAATTTCTGATCCGGTTTCTGTCCGGACCAGGTAGCCGTCTTCGTCATAGAGTTCCGATTTAAGAAACAGGAAGTCCTTCTTATCAATCCAGCGAATCTGATGACCCCAGATAACAGCAGCATCCTCCCGGGCTACCAGTTTAATCTTGTAGCAGAGGCGGCCCTCCATTTCTTCCTCCCCTACGAGTTCATGGGTATAATCGTTAAGCACCGAAGATTCTTTCAGAATATCATCATTGGTATAGTCGGAACCCATCCAGCCCTGGGACATCATGGAGGGGGGAAGCTTGATAAGACGGCTGATAGTCGGATTCCAGTTCCACATTTCGTTCTGCCGTTTTAAAAATGTCTGACCCTTATCCCTGGCGGGAGCCGTAATCAGGGTCAGGGCGTATTCTTTACCACTTGTCCAGTTCTTGAATTCAATGGTTCGCTCCCAGGTGGGTCTGACGATGGTCATGGCCATGATACTGGTGCTTGTTTTCTCCCCATTGAATTTTTCATCCGCTATACGTATGATCTCTTTCGGGGAGAGCTCCTGTCCCGTCATGGAGCAAGATATAACAGACAAGAGGATGAATGCGGGAAATGAGTGTTTTGTTTTCATGGCATATAGGCTTCTGTTCAATAGGGTTTTCTGGTAAACATGCTGACCACACGGTTCTCATAGGAGTTAAGCAGTTGTTCGGGAAGCTTAACTCCGGGATAGGCGTAGACCATCATTACCCCGAACCCTTCAACCAGGGCAGAAAAAGTAAGCATCTCCAGGGCCGGGTCCTCAAAGCCCATCTCCGTGAAATACTGTATCAGCATAGGACCAAATTGATCCATTACATTTATAAAAGGCCTGCCTTCCAGGAACTCCTTGACCCTGGGTTGAAGAATAACGCTGATGTACAGGATCCAGAATGACAGGTTCTCCCGGATACTGGAAAACACCTGCCTGACAAATCCTTCTAACTCTTCTGTGCTCAGGACCCCGTCATGGTCAGGATCAAAATAATCCAGAATTTCATTAATCCCATTTTCTATGATGGCTACCAGCAGGGCTTCCTTGCTTTTAAAGTAGTTATACATCAAGCCTTTTGAAATACCGGCATGTTCGGCCAGCTGGGCTATGGAACAGTTTGCATACCCCTTACTGGCAAAGAGCTCCAGGGCAGCTTCCATGATCTGCTCTCTGCGTGAATTGCGCATCTCTTCAAATTGCTCGGGCGTTCTGGGACACATATTTATGACTGACCGTTCGTTCAAAGATAATATCAGGCGACCCTGAAATGCAAATTTTCGGATGTTTTTTTTCACAGATGCTGTAACTTTCAGCATTTAGCTTCGTCTTATTTACGCAATCAGATAGATTTCATGACGGTAGGGGAGTACAACAAGGCAGTGGATGCTTATGCAGACAAGCTATACAGGTTTATTCTTAAGAACTTGAAAGATGCTGTTGCGGCAGAGGATATCATACAGGACACCTTTGAAAAGTTATGGATAAAACTGGAAGAAGTGAGTGCCCTGAAGGTAAAGAGTTATCTTTTTACTTCGGCTTACCATACCATGATCGACTATATCAGAAAAGAGAAAAGAAACAGCCAGGTAGATCCGGCCACCCTCTATGCACAGGCAGATGCCAATCAATATTCAGATTTGGGAGAGGTCCTGGAGCGTGCCATACAAAACCTCCCGGCCGATCAAAAAGCGGTTGTCATGCTCCGGGACTATGAGGGTTATTCTTATAAGGAGATTTCCGAAATAACCGGACTTAACGAATCCCAGGTCAAGGTCTACATTTACAGGGCCAGGGTGTTCCTGAAAGCATACATTGGTTCTATGGAAAAAGTGATTTAGTCATGAAGATTGACAGACATAATTACGAGGCATATTTGCTCGACCTTCTGGAGGGAGCCCTGTCTGTTGAGGAGGAGCAGGAGCTGCACTATTTCCTGAAGCTGAATCCTGATTGTGCCGGGGGACTGGAGGAAATTGCACCCTGGGTTCTGGAGAAGGAGGAAATCAATTTTCACCACAGTCAGTTCCTGAAGAAGGAATTCCCGGGGCCTTCCAGCCAATTAAATGAGTTTAACTTTGACCTTTTTTCCATCGCAAGGCTGGAAGGGGACCTTAGCGAAAAGCAGCTTGCAGAACACCGATCCATGGTGGCTTCTGAGGCCTCCAAGGCACAACAATGGGCGCAGTGGCAGCGGACCAGGTTAGAAAGGGTTGAGGTGGTATTTCATGGGAAAGGCCAGCTAAAAAGGAAAAGTGGTCCAGGAAGCAGGGCGCTCTGGATCCCCATATTTGCAGCGGCTGCGGCTGTCGCCCTGGTGGTAGTTCTTTTGGTGTCCGGGCCTGATATTTCCAGGCAGGAACTGTCTGTTGAAACTTCCCCGGACGCGGTTCCGGCTCAGAACCTGGAGCTAATTGAACAGCCGGAAGTTCAGGGGACAAGGGAGGATGCAGAAGAGGAAGCAATCGTGCAGATCCCGGCATCGCGGCCCATACAAAAGCCAGCTCAGGAGGCAAATGAGGTTAAAGCAACCCGCAATGCAATGTTCTCCATAAGTAAAGAACCCAGGCACCCACCAGAACTGGGTTTAAATACTGCAGAGATTTCCGGGGAAGATTTGTTGCCACGCGCTTCGAATATTTCAGCTCAACATATAAAACCTTCATATTTGCCCGGGGACCCTGTACCGGATCAGATTAAAGCCCTGGATATTCCTCCGGTTGACATCCATTTGGGCAGTTTGTCGCTTGCACAGATTTATGAACTGGACCTTCAGGACGTTTTAGAGGACTATACTCAGGAGCGGGATGTTTCGCTGTGGACCATTGCCAATGCTGGATTAAAGGGCATCAATAAAATAGCAGGATCGGATATTTCCTTGCTGGCCTCCCGGGATGAAGAGGGTGAAGTGACCGGATTCCAGTTAAAATCTAAACGCTTTTCGGTGACCAGGCCTCTGGGACAGGCAGAATAATCGATCCTGCATGCAACCTGTAAATAAGCCTCTTGTCTTTAGTGGTAAACCCATGCCCGTAATGATGAAAAAAATCGCTCTTATTTTAGCTGTTCTTGCTGTCAGCTTCGCTCTGTTTTCGCAGGAGAGAGAGTACCAGACCATTCTGGATAACCAGGACTTGCGTATTTCCGGAATGGGAGGACCATTTATGCAGTTTACTGCAGTTGCCGGGGAATTCGGACATTTGATGGGTGGCGGCGGTGCCGTTCTGCTGAATAATTTTTATTTTGGCGGCTACGGTCTCGGCTTAACCAATGCCATCCCCGACTATGTAAACGATAATCCTTCGGACCGGCTGAGCCTGGGCCATGGAGGTTTCTGGCTGGGCTATTCCCTCTTTGGTGAAAAACCTATCCATTTTTCCTTCTCTTCACTGATCGGGTGGGGGGAATTTGGGATTATGCAATACGATGGCTATTATCCCTTTATCAGAGATAAAATTTTCGTGGTAGCCCCTACGGCCGAGCTTGAGGTAAACCTGACCCGCTATTTAAGGATCGGTGCCGGAGTTTCCTACAACCTTTATACTATGATGGATGAGCATATGCACGGCTACAGAAGCAGTGATATCTCTGCTCCCGCAGGATTTTTGAGTTTCAAATTTGGATGGTTCTGAGGAATAAGTTCCATATATATAAGGGTCATATGCCCTCACCTGGAATGGAGTGATCTCAGCATACAGGTTTAGGAGAGGCCGTCTCATAAGTCAACATGAGACGGTTTCTTTTTTCCATAGATTTTCATTAATCCTGGATTCCCCGGACTTATAGTTTTTAAATGTTTTTTAAAGCGTTGATTTTTAAAGAAAAAGGGGTTCCTGTGATTTCTAGTTGGCCATTTTCAGAAGGTTATGGGCTAAAGCCAGAAGTCCTGCCTCGATTTCTACTTTTTCCAGCCCCCTGAGTAAAAATCTCCGATATCCCCGATTGTTTTTCACCATTCCAAAAACAGGTTCAACTTCAGCAGGCCTTTTACTTCGATAGTGCTTCCCCAGCTCACTGTTTAATCTTTCCTTAGAGATAGCCCGATATTGGTTCCATCCGGGAGCAACTTCAATGATTCTCTCTCCTTTACGTTTGTGACATATGCCACGTATTGGACACCCTTCGCATCTTTGAGCTTTATATGCCTTTTTGTAGATCCAATATCCATTCTTGTTTCTGTATCCTCTTTTACCGACAAAGGTCATAGCTTGCCCCATCGGGCAATAATAGCAGTCCTTTTCTTTATTGTAATGCAGGTTGTCAACGTACTGTGGATTTTCTTTCCATTTCTTGCTATCCTCCTTATGGAAGGTGCTGTACTTAATGTATGCTTCTACATCATTGTCTTCAAGGTATTTGTAATTTTCCTCTGAACCGTATCCCGCATCGGCAACCACCCTGTCTGGAAGTTGCCCCAAGGTATCCTTCATGGATTCCATGTGAGTGGTAAGCGTCCTGACATCTGTAGGATTTTGGTGAAGTGTGTATTCAAGGATATATTGATTCTGGGTACTTACCTGCCAGTTATACCCCGGTTTTAACTGCCCGTTAAGCATATGATCTTCTTTCATCCGCATAAACGTAGCATCAGGATCGGTTTTCGACAAGCTGCTTCTTTCTCCCATCTGATGCTCGTATTTTTCATAGGTATCAAGGGCATCAGGCCATTTTCGTTTGGCGTAGTTTAGCTTCTGCTTTACCTTCTTGTCTACCTCCTTTCCCGATAAAGCCTGGTCGATTTTTTCGATAGCCTGAGATACTTTCTCTGCATCGATCTCTTCGAAGCTCTCCGGCTCATTATGCTCTAACTCTTCTTTGGCAACCTGCTCTGCATAGGACCAAAGCTCCTCTAATTGCTTCTGGATCCTATCCCGGTTCTTTCTGATAGCTTTACCCCAAACAAACGTATACCGGTTTGCATTGGCCTCTATTTTGGTTCCATCCAGGTAAGCCTCCTTTAATGTGATATGCCCATGATCGATTAACAGATGTACTACCTGGCTGAACACCTCCCGAAAAACTCCTTTTAAACGGTCACTACGGAAGCGGTTGATCGTATTATGGTCCGGATAACTCATCCCGCTGAGCCACATGAAGTGGATGTTCTGTTGCAAAGCCTGCTCGATCTTACGGCTGGAGTATAGGTTGGTCACATATCCATATACCAATACCTTAAGCATCAAGCGGGGATGGTAGGCTGGACAGCCCCCGCCTTCATATTTTGTCAAGATGGGATCCAGATTAAGATTATCAACAACCTGGTTTACTACTCGTACCGGGTGGTTGGGGTCGATCAGCTCTTCCAGTGAGGGCGGAAGTAGTAAATTTTGATTGAAATTGTAGTTCTTAAAGACTACCTTTGATTTAACATTTTGCATACTTCAAGTTACACGACTTGAAGTCTTTGAGAGGGGAGGCATCCCCTCTCTTCATTAACACCAACTCCTTAGTTATCAAGCCATGAAAATCGAGCAGGTGGCCTTAAAACACCTTTTTGAAAGTTATACCCGTGAGGAAGCCTATAAATATTTACACAGTAAAGATTTTAAGCGACGAACGGGTATAACGAAAAGAGGGCTTGTTTTTCAACATAGAAGACACCCTCTTTTTTAGCTATAT
>Ga0316201_10000441_pt1 | contig 23251 bp, 18 predicted proteins | sample CS6wburrow_MG_FD_204516 | JGI IMG/M metagenome (GOLD analysis project Ga0316201, IMG submission 204516) | Coastal sediment microbial communities from Delaware Bay, Delaware, United States - CS-6 worm burrow | ecosystem: Environmental > Aquatic > Marine > Coastal > Sediment | place: USA... | reverse complement strand
AATACCACCAGAAAGTCCCAATACTACGTCGCTGAATCCGTTTTTGACAATATAGTCTTTCAAACCACGAACCAGCACACTGTAAATACAGGCAATGGTATCTTCATCCTGGCGTATCGCAAAACCATCCGACTTTACTTCCGCAGCATTGTCTTCAAACCAAAGCTGACCGGTTCCGGGTTCAAAACAGGCCAATGGTAAATCTTCCTCACACGGCGTTTTGCGGATGCTCAAGCTACCAGCGGCATCCATCAGCATTGACCGGCCATCAAACACCAACTCATCCTGTCCGCCAACCAGGTTGGCATAAACCATGGGTAATCCACAGTCTTTTGCCCGATCGCTGAACATGGCTGTGCGGTCTTCCAGCTTGTTATCACGATAAGGGGAAGCATTGGGTATCAATAACAGTTCTGCCCCCGCTTCCTTTGCGCTGGAAGCCGGGACGGGTGACCAGGCGTCTTCACAGATGATAACACCCAGTTGTCTGCCTTTAACTTCAATAACCAGCGGTTGTGTGCCTGCCGAAAAGTAACGGCGTTCATCAAATACGGCATAATTGGGCAATACCTGTTTGAAATAACGCCCAAGTACGACGCCTTCACGTATCCAACTGACCGCGTTAAATCTTTCGGCACCCACTGCCCATGGGTGCCCGATAACAACATCTATACCTTTGACGCTTTGAAGCAACTGATCCATCACCGCATGGCATTGGTGCATGAATCCGGGGCGCAACAACAGGTCTTCCGGCGGATAACCGCAAATGGCCAGTTCCGGAAATAAAACCACGTCTGCGCCCTGTGCGTGCGCATCTGAAATACTTTGCCGTGCACGGGCCAGGTTACCGGTCATATCGCCTACCGGGAAATCCTGCTGTGCCAGGGCGATTCGAATCATCGGGAAAAATCTGAAGTAAACCCGTCCGCATCTGCGGACGGGTCACAAAAAACAAGCCTAAAGTAATTTCTTGATGGCATGACCAAGATCGGCCGGAGAACGGACAGTCGTAACCCCTGCTGCCTCCAAAGCCTCAAACTTGGCTTCAGCAGTGCCTTTACCGCCTGCGATAATCGCACCGGCATGACCCATGCGTTTTCCGGGCGGGGCGGTAACACCGGCAATGTAGGCAACCACTGGCTTGGTGACGTATTCGGTAATGAACCCGGCAGCCTCTTCTTCTGCAGACCCACCAATTTCACCGACCATGATAATGCCCTCGGTCTTGTCATCATCCTGGAATAAACGCAGGCAATCGATGAAATTCATACCCTGGATCGGGTCACCACCGATGCCAATCACCGTGGTCTGACCCAGTCCTTCCTGTGTTGTCTGGTAGACGGCCTCATAAGTCAATGTACCGGAACGCGAGACAATACCCACTTTTCCGGGGCTGTGGATACGACCGGGCATAATGCCAATCTTGCATTCGCCCGGGGTGATAATGCCCGGGCAATTGGGACCGATCAAACATATACCCGGTTTGCCATCCAGCACGGCTTTAACCCGGATCATGTCCTGTACAGGGATGCCTTCAGTGATGGTCACAATGACCTCGATTCCGGCATCGATTGCTTCGAGAATAGCATCGGCGGCGAAGGGTGGTGGCACGTATATTACCGTGGCATTGGCCCCGGTTTCGGCGACTGCTTCGGAAACGGTATTAAAAACGGGTAGATCAAGATGTTGTTGTCCACCCTTGCCTGGCGTAACACCACCGACCAACTGTGTCCCGTATTCAAGCGCTTGCTCCGAATGGAATGTACCCTGACTGCCAGTGAAACCCTGCACGATAACTTTTGTATCTTTGTTAACCAGAACACTCATTGGGTCACCCCGCTGTTATTGACTGCTGCCACCGCCTTGATGGCGGCGTCATTCAAATCAGAAGCAGAAATGATAGCAAGACCACTGTCTGCCAATAGCTTTCTGCCTTCATCCACGAGCGTACCTTCCAGCCGGACAACGACCGGTACACTCACACCGACCTCTTCCACCGCGGCAATAATGCCTTCGGCGATCAGGTCACAACGGACAATGCCACCGAAAATATTCACCAGGATGGCTTCGACGTGCTCACCGGAAAGAATAATCTTGAAAGCCTCCTTGACTCGCTCGGCATTGGTGCCGCCACCCACATCAAGGAAATTGGCGGGCTCACCGCCGTTTAGCTTGACGACGTCCATGGTCGCCATGGCCAGACCTGCACCGTTCACCATGCAGGCGATGTTGCCGTCGAGGGTTATGTAGTTAAGACCATGACGGCTTGCCGCTGCTTCAGTCTGATCTTCCTGTGCCTCATCACGCATAGCAGCGAGGTCCGGATGCCGGAAAAGGGCATTGTCATCCATATTGATCTTGGCATCCAGCGCGACCAGGTTGTCTTCGCCATCAATGATTAATGGATTAACTTCCAGCAGACTGAGGTCCTTCTCAATAAACAGGCGGTACAAAGATGACATGATGGAGGTCAACTGCCTGACATGTTTGCTGGAGAGCCCCATGCCGAATCCCATCTGACGACCCTGGAAGGCCTGGAAGCCGGCCGTGTTATCAACGCTGACCGTGACTATTTTTTCCGGCTCGGTGGCCGCGACAGTTTCGATGTCCACACCACCTTCCGCCGAACCCATAAACGTCACACAGCGGTTAACACGGTCGATCAGCGCGGAAAGGTATAGTTCGGTTTCAATATCGATGGCATCCGAAATCAGCACGGAATCAACCGGTAGAGACAATCCACCGGTCTGATAGGTGCTGATTGTCATATGCAGCATACGCTCAGCTTCAGCACGGACCTCGTCAAGTGTGTTCACCAGTTTTACACCACCGGCCTTGCCTCGACCACCGGCATGCACCTGTGCCTTGACGACCCACATCCGGCCACCCATATTTTGAGCTGCCACGACTGCTTCGTCCGGCGTACGTGCCAATGTACCAGCGGGAACAGGTACTCCGTAACTGGCGAATAACTCTCTCGCCTGGTATTCATGGAAATTCATGCTTACTCCTTGATTAAAGGACTCAAGGAGTCTGTCGTGTTTGACCGATCAAAGCGAGCGAATGCAGCAGATCATGTCAAACCAGACAAACTCCTAAAACCAGGGGCCTAATACCCCTCCCTGCCAAGGAAGGTATTTTCCACTGAAACGGAATTTAAAGCAAAGACAAGCTGAGACAAATTCAGAGTGTTATACTTTGCCCCTATTTCTCATCTGCAGAAAAAAAATTGAGCCAGACAGCAGACATCAGCAATTACCCCTTGCCAGAGGCATTGACCCGCAGGGTCCTTACCTATCTGAATGTGTTCAGGTTATTTGTCAGCCTGGCATTGGCAGTCTTTTTCTTCAGTGGCATGCTGGTCAAGGCTTATTTTGTGGACTCTGGTGCCATCGCCGGCACCATTTTGATTGCCTATTTTGTCATGGCTGTGTACCTTGCGGTCGAGGCCTGGCGAAAGCAAGATCAGTGTTACTTCCTGGCCCAGGTGTCGCTGTTCACCGATATCCTTTTCCTGACTGTCATACTATTCCTTTTTGGCGGACCGGAAAGCGGACTGGCCGTACTTCTGATTTTTGCAAGCGCCGCAGCAGCGATCCTGTTGCCATTGCGAATTGCCCTGTTCCTCGCCTCATTGGTGGTGCTGGCATTTATTGGTGAAGCAGTGGCCAATATACTGGTTCGTGACGGCACCCAGGCAGACCTGATGCAGGCGGGTCTCTATGGTATCACCACGTTCATCATCGCCGTGCTTGTCAACCTGCTTTCATTCTGGCTCAGGGACTATCGCCTGCTTGCCGAAAAACAGGCACGTGAACTTACCGGTCTTGAACAGATTAACGAACTGATCATTCGCCGTATGCGCATTGGTGTGCTGGCAGTGGACGATAATGGTCATATTCCGCTCATGAACGAGTCAGCATGGTTTCTTTTGGGCAGTCCGTCCGCACAACATAAAACCCTGGCGGATACAGCTCCGGAACTCGTAACCGCGATGAATTCCTGGCGTTCCGATCCCAACCTCGATATCGAGCCGTTGACTTTACGCTCAAGCCAGGCCCAGGTGGTGCCAAAATTTGTGTCTTTGCCCGGTGGCGCCGATATCCAGGTGCTGATTTTTCTTGAAGACAACGACATTGTTGCTCAACGTGCATTGGAGCTTTCAGCCATTTCCCTGGCCAAACTCTCCGGTAGCATCGCACATGAAATTCGCAACCCGCTGGCAGCGATCAGCCACGCCGCACAGCTCCTGGCAGAGTCAGAGGAAATGCCAGAGGCCGATGTCCGCCTTGTCGATATCATCCACAATCAGTCAGTTCGTATGAATGACATTGTCGAAAACATCCTGCAATTGTCCCGCCGTGAAAAATCAAGACCTGAAATTTTTGATTTGTCGGTTTGGTTAAAGGAAATTTGCGATGAATTCCAGGGCGCTCTGCCCTCGATGGATATCGAGTTGAATACCGATTTTCTGACCGAGGATGTGCTGGTCATGTTTGACCGCAGCCAGTTACACCAGGCAGTCTGGAAGTTGATGGATAATGCCATGCAACATGCCGGGCGAGGAGATCAACCACCTTGTGTCACCATCAAGATGGAGCGTTTTCCCGACACGGGTTATTGCCTGGTGACGGTTGAAGACAATGGACGTGGGATTGCCGCTGACCAGATCGAACATATATTTGAACCTTTTTACACCACCCATAAACAGGGTTCGGGTCTTGGTTTGTACATTGCGCGCCAACTTTGTGAAGCCAACCAGGCGGAACTTACGGTAGACTCATCACCGGGATCGGGAACACGTTTTCATATCCGTCTTGCATTGTCGCGCAGCAACACAGACGACACCCTTTCCATGGATAGATCGTTATAATAATGTCTGGAGAAAACACAAATACCATGCAGCACCATGTATTAGTAGTGGATGACGAACCTGATATTCGCGAACTGCTGGATCTGACACTGAGCAGAATGAATCTGAAGGTAACCACGGCCGAGGGCGTAGTCGCAGCCCGGCGGGCGCTCGCCAGTGGCACTTTCAGTTTTTGTCTGACCGATATGAAGATGCCCGATGGTAGTGGCCTTGACCTGGTGCGCGAAATTGCCGACAAGTACCCGCAACTTCCCGTGGCTGTCATCACGGCCTTTGGAAAGGTTGAAGATGCCGTACTGGCTTTGAAGATTGGCGCATTTGACTTCGTCTCCAAGCCGGTTGACCTGTCCATTTTGCGCAAACTGGTTAACACGGCGCTCAAACTGCGTGTTGAAGAACCACCCAAGACAGGCGCACCTTCCGAACATGACAGTCCCCTGGCAGATGATGGACTCGACAAGCTTACCGGCAGTTCTGAAGCCATAACTAAATGCAAAGTCATGATCAAGAAGCTGGCGCGCAGCCAGGCCCCGATACTGGTCAGCGGTGAGTCAGGCTCCGGCAAAGAACTTGCGGCACGCCTGATCCATGACCTCGGCCCGCGCGTTGACCAGCCATTCGTGCCGGTCAACTGCGGTGCTATCCCGACAGAGTTGATGGAAAGTGAGTTTTTTGGTCATCTCAAGGGCAGTTTTACAGGTGCGGCGACTGACAAGGAAGGGCTCTTCCAGGCCGCCGATGGCGGTACCCTGATGCTTGATGAAGTGGCGGACCTGCCTTTGCATATGCAGGTGAAGTTGTTACGTGCCATCCAGGAGAAAGCCGTGCTGCCGATCGGCGCCCGCCAGGAGGTTCCCGTGGACGTACGTATTGTCAGTGCTTCGCACCGGGCACTGCGGCCGTTGGTTGAGGCCGGTGAATTCCGCAGCGATCTGTTTTTCAGACTGAATGTTATTGAATTGCCCATGCCCAGCCTGATGGACCGCAGGGATGATATCGAGCTACTGGCGCAACGTTTCCTGAAAGAAATCACCGACCAATGGGAAGAATCCGAGATACCGGTGATCTCGGACCAGGCCATGAAGACACTCAAAGACCACCACTATACCGGTAACGTCAGGGAGTTGATCAACATCCTGCAACGCGCAGTGACCCTGTGCGAAAACAATATCATCGAGATTGATGACCTGATGCTTGAACAGGCTACGGTCAATGAACCGGAACCCGCCTTGAGCGAGCGCGATGAAGACCAGACGCTCGACACCTATATTGAGGACATCGAAAAGAAAATGCTGGAAGACGCCCTGGTGAAAGCACGCTATAACAAGACCCGCGCGGCCGATTCACTGGGCATCAGTTTTCGTTCTTTTCGTTACAAGCTGAAGAAATTCGGCATTGACTAGCCTGACAGTGGGCAGACTCAAAAGCACTGATTAGCACCCCATAGCCACGCAGCACTGAATGCATTTGAACCTGACCCCGATAAACTGGCTAAATTTTTGTTAGAAAAGCCCAACAATCCGGCTCTGGCCATCGTCCTGCTTTCAGGTTTGTACCTGATTCTAACCTCAACATTTACCCTTTTTAATTCACTCACTGACTTCGATGCCAAACGATTGCTGCAATTGCTGCTATTTACAGCCGTGATGATAATTGCAGTGGCCTGGGCTCCACTTCGAAATGAGACCGTTAAACAGCTTGACCGGTTATCGACCCTGGCCAGATGGCTACTGGCGTCTTTCTTTGCTCTTGGACTGGTTTCATCCCTGAGTCTTGACCACCCGGGTTATGCCCTTGTCGATGTATCCATGATGTTCATCATGATGGTACTTATTGCAGTTACCGCAGGCAGTCGGGAGCTTTCAGGCAGACATTTTGATCAATGGGCAGTGGTATTACTTTCGGTATTGGGCCTTGCTGTATGCATACAAGAGATCATGGGCTATGTTGCCGGCTGGGTGATGGGATCCGAATTCAACTATACACAGGCGTTCATCCACTTTGCGCACCCGCGATTTTACAACCAGCTTCAGACATGGTCGATCCCTGTCATCGCCGCTTTACCCCTGGTGTTCCCAGATAAAAGATGGATTAAATTTGGCTGCGTTATCCTGCTGGGTTTGCAGTGGTTCCTGGTCATCACGATAGCGGCGCGTGGCACAGTTGTAAGCTTGTTTATTGCAATGATTTTCATCTCCCTGTGGTTACCCGCACAACGTAAGTTCTGGGTGAAGTATCAACTCGCGGGCCTGCTTTGCGGTGGGGTCATCTATACATTTATTCTCTTCCTGAATGGTGTATTTATTCCACAAACCCAATCCGGGGAATTTTACGCGCACTCGTTAGGCAGGCCCCTCGCACATACCTCGGGACGAAGCATGTTGTGGCGTTTGTCGGTCGAAGATGCCATTAAGCATCCGGTTTTAGGTGCCGGTCCAACCCGATATGCCTGTGACACGGAAAGGACACTTCCTGCTCACCCCCATAGCTTCCCGCTCAGAATCCTGGGTGAATGGGGCGTCATTGCCGCACTTCTTCTTCTCTTTCTGGCGATTCACATCGGTTTGGGGTTTCTCAACCACTTGAGACATTCAAGTCATTCAAACCAGAAAGATCCGCCACTGAAAGCAATTCTTGCTATCTGCCTGATCGCAGGCTTTGTTCACGCATGTCTTAGCGGGCTTTTGATTATGCCCGCCAGCCAGGTTGCAATGATCCTGATTGCTGGCTGGACCTTAAGCCTTTGTGGAAACAACCTGGTAACGCCGCAATACCCTGTGAAAGCCAGTTTACTGTTATTAACAGCTTTGTTATTAAGCTTGGCAATACTTGGATTTGTTGGTAAAGAAATACCCTTGCTACCGCAGAGAACCAGCTATGCTCAACTCAAAGGCCCAACGGTACCAAGGTTTTGGCTCAACGGCAGGGTTTGTGATTATCGTTATGTCGTTCAGTGGTCAGAGTCAGATGCTCCGAACAACCAATAATGAGCAAACAGACCTGTATGCATTTGAGTCTGACGCAAGTCAACACGACCGCCAAAAGTGACATTTTTTGTCACTTTCTGACAATTTTTGAAGCGTTCTTTAAATTCCAAGCGATGTGAATACCGCTATTTGATTGTTTTCAATGAAAATCCCCGATTGGCATATTATTTGCATTAATACTAGCGCATCCCGGGAAATATCAGGGAACAGGCGACAAGTCTACAAACAAGGGACTGTCAAATCACCATTGGAGGGTTATACCGTGAAGAATATGAAACGTAATGTACAACAAGGTTTTACTTTGATCGAACTGATGATCGTTATCGCCATTGTGGCCATTTTGGTTGCACTGGCCGTACCGGCCTATCAGGATTATACCGTTCGCGCAAAAGTCAGTGAATGCATCAACGGTGCAGCGCCACTGAAGCTGGCCGTTGCAGAACATTTTCAAACAAATGGCACCTGGCCTACCGCCACACAGCTTAATGCGGGTACGGGCGATGGTTATGGTGTAAGCACCTACTGCAGTGAAATTACTGTTGCAGGCAGCCCATCTGCCATTACGGTAACCTCCACGGCACTTTCCGGGACTACCATTAGCGCCGTTCTTACGGCTTCAGGAACGGGCAGCACCCTCTGGAATTGCACGAATGGCGGCAGTGCGGACACAGCTAAGTACCTGCCTTCAACTTGTCGCGGTACCTGATGCACAAGTTAAGCTGATATATTTACCAATACTGGTTGTCTGACAATCAAGGTTTGGTGAAAATAAAGATTAAGAAACCCCTGCGTTGTCAGGGGTTTTTTATTTATATTCAACAATATAAATTTTCTTATGTTTACAAATGATAAACTCGTTTCTATAATGACCAGAGGGGAAGTCAGCACCTGTCCATGACAAGGACAACGTAATCACCTGGAATGATCAAGGTGAACCTGGCCGGACTTCAAACATGAAGCTTGGTCTGAAGAGTGGCAGGGCTGGAAAGTGTTTAATGTCATGTGTCATAGAATATCGTTCTACCAAGGGGCTTACAATGATTGAGCTAATGGTCGCAGTCGTGATGGTCGCCGTTACTTTCACCCTGGCCGTTCCCGTTTATGCCGGTCTCAGGATTCGGACAGAAGCGTCCGAATGTGTCAATCATGCCGCTCCAACCAGGTTGGCGGGTTCAGAATTGTGTCAAACCCATGGCGAGCAGGCCCCTTCACTGGAAGTCGCCTTGGCAATAAATAATGGCACCTGCCCCTATTGCAACACAGCTAGCAGCGACCAAAAGGCAAGCGGCGCTTTTACCATTGACGTGAATGAACCTGCCCTCGACCTGAAACTTGTCAAGGTATCACCAAAATTTGTTCCCAGCATAAACAATGCCAAGGTCACCAACTGGAGCTGCTCCAGCGGGAAACGAATATTGAAGAACTCATTATATTTACCCGCAAGTTGCCGCGATGACTAAATTTCGTAAAAATTTGACAACATTTAACAGGCCGATTAAGTGGATTTTATCTTTCAAACGCTGTAATTTACATGATACCTACAACAATTAAATCCAATATAGCGAGGGAACATGGAGTGACCCGCGTATGAATACAGAACTAAAAGCTGCCAGTCAGTTACACGGCTTTGCCCGTAGACTGGTTGCTGAGGGTCTGATGGAAGAACAGGCTGCCATTGATGCCGGCGTAGATGCGGCGAAAAAAGGCATGACCATTCTTGCCTGGCTGATCAAGGAAAAGGGTGTCGATCCCGAAGCACTGACCATTGCGGCCTCAGTGGAATACGGTGTACCCATCATCGATATCAGGGCGGTTGATCTCAGCATCGCACCGGTCAGCCTTGTCAATGACAGACTGATTGAAAAGCACCGGGCGTTTCCGCTCTACCTGCGCGGTAACTCGCTGTTTCTCGCCGTTTCCGATCCCACCGACCAGGAAGTGATTGACGCGATCTCTTTTAGCTCAGGCTTCCGGGTCGAGCCTGTATTGGTGGCACCTAATCACCTCGAATCTGCCATTGAAAAGTCCCTCGAGTCCGCTGAACCGGTCTTTGATGATTTTGATGAAGAAGGCCTGGAAGACATGGGCTTTCAGTTGGGAGAAGATAATCTCGATGAAGACTCAAACGATCCCAGCGTTGATGAAACCCCGGTCGTCAAATTCATTAACAAGGTGCTCCTGGACGGTATAAGAAAGGGCGCTTCTGATATTCATTTTGAACCCTACGAGAGCACCTACAGAATACGCTACCGTCTTGATGGCATCCTGATACTGGCCGCCAGCCCACCCATCCAGATGTCCCGACGCCTGTCATCGAGGTTAAAGGTGATGGCAGGACTGGATATCGCCGAGAAACGTATTCCCCAGGATGGACGTATCAAGCTGAACCTGTCGGCCAGAAAATCCATTGATTTTCGTGTCTCCACTTGCCCGATCATGTTCGGGGAAAAGGTCGTATTACGTATCCTGGATTCATCTTCCACACAGCTGGGGATCGAGGGCCTGGGGTTTGAAGCAAAACAGCAGGAGATATTCCACAGCTCGGTGATCAAGCCCTACGGCATGATACTGGTGACGGGACCTACCGGTAGTGGTAAGACGGTGACACTATACACTGCCCTCAATATCCTCAATGATGAAAACCGAAATATTTCAACGGTAGAAGATCCGGTTGAAATCCGGGTGCCGGGTATCAACCAGGTACAACAAAACGCCAAGCAGGGTATGACCTTTGCACGGGCGCTGCGATCTTTCCTTAGACAGGACCCGGATGTCATCATGGTCGGTGAAATACGTGACCTGGAAACGGCGGAGATCGCCATCAAAGCCGCACAAACCGGTCACCTGGTTTTCTCAACGCTTCACACAAATGATGCACCACAATCAATCACACGTCTCATGAATATGGGCGTGCCAACGTACAACATCACATCAGCCGTAAACCTCGTGATTGCGCAACGGCTGATGAGACGATTGCATAGATGCAAGCAGATCGACGAAATGCCGAAAGAGGCCTTGATGCAGGCAGGCTTCAAAGAAGACGAAGTTGACACACTGAAAATTTACAAGCCGGTAGGATGCGCCGAATGCAATTCGGGTTATAAAGGAAGGAGCGGTGTATTTGAAGTGATGCCCGTAACGGAGAATATCGCCCGGATCATTCTGGAGGAAGGTAATGCCATGCGCATTGCCCAGCAGGCAAGGGAAGAAGGTATCAATGATTTACGGCGCTCAGCACTCATCAAAGTGGGCGAGGGGATAACCGATCTCATTGAAACCAACCGTGTGACCAAGGACTAGGACAAGCACTCCGCCAAGGAAAAGTTTATATGGCTGCCATACAAGCACAAGCAAGTACCACCATATTCCTCTGGGAGGGACGTGACAAACGTGGTGTCAAGCTCAAGGGCCAGCAAGTTGCGGCCAACCCCAACCTGGTAAGGGCAGAACTGCGGCGACAAGGTATCAACCCGATACGGGTCAAGAAAAAGCCCAAGCCATTATTCGGTGGAAGCGGCAGCAGGATTACGGCCAAGGAAATCGCCGTATTCAGCCGTCAGTTGGCAACCATGTTGAAGTCCGGTGTGCCACTGGTGACCTCTTTCCAGATCATAGCCGGTGGTGTAAAGAACCCGCGCATGCGCACCGTGGTGGATAAAATAAGGGCAGAAGTAGAGGGCGGCGGCAGTTTGTTTGAAGCACTCAGCGCGCATCCCGTGCAGTTTGATGAACTGTATACCAACCTCATCAAAGCCGGTGAGAGCGCCGGTGTACTGGACACCATCCTGGATGAAGTTGCGACTTACAAAGAACGTATCGAAAGCATTAAAGGGAAAATCAAAAAAGCCCTGTACTACCCGATCGCAGTTGTCGGTGTTGCCATTATGGTCTCGGCCATTCTGCTGATTTACGTTATTCCTCAATTTGAAGGTATTTTTGAAAGCTTCGGTGCCGCCTTGCCAGCCTTTACCCAGGCAATCATAAATGTCAGTCGCTGGTTACGGGAAAATGGTGTATTTGTTTTTTTCTCATTTATCCTGTCTATCACTGCCTTTATCATGGCGAAGAAACGATCCAAACCATTTGCACATTGGATTGACAGGATTTCATTGAAGATTCCAATCGTAGGAGACATCCTCGAAAAATCGGCCATTGCCCGTTTTTGCAGGACGCTGGCAATCACATTCGCCGCAGGTGTGCCACTGGTTGATGCCTTGCAAATCGTTTCGGGGGCAACCGGTAACGCGGTATATGATGGTGCAGCCGCTCGTATTCGGGAAGATGTCTCGGTCGGCCACCAGCTGCAACTTGCCATGCAGCAAGCCGGTGTGTTTCCCAATCTGGTCATCCAGATGGCCGCCATCGGCGAAGAGGCCGGTTCGCTGGACGAAATGTTGCTCAAGGTCGCTGAGGCATATGAAGAAGAGGTCAATAACTCCGTGGATGCCCTTTCCAGCCTGCTTGAACCGCTGATTATTGTATTTATTGGTTGCATCGTCGGCGGTATGGTTGTTGCCATGTATCTGCCTATATTCAAGATGGCCGCAGTAATCTAGCTTCCAATGCTGGATTTAATTACTACCAGTACACCCCTGTTCTTGACAGGGGCCTTTATTTTTGGACTGCTGATCGGTTCGTTTCTCAATGTCGTCATTTTGCGAATTCCTGCACGTCTGGAGTTCGACTGGCATTGCCAGTGCAGGGATTTGCTTGAATTGCAGGTTCCTGAGGAGGCATCTGAACCACCCCCGGGTATTTTGTGGTCACGCTCACAGTGTCCAAAATGCGGTCACGCGATAAAAGCCCATGAAAACATCCCACTGCTGAGCTACCTGTTTCTGAAAGGCCGGTGTTCCGCATGTAAGGCCGCTATTTCCCAACGTTACCCCATTGTAGAAGCGATTACCGGGATATTGTTCCTGCTGGTTGCCATGCATTTTGGGCCGACTGTAGAAACGTTGGCCGCGCTTGGTGTGACCGGAATCCTGATTGCCCTGGCAGGTATAGATATCGATCACCAGTTGTTACCGGATGACTTGACTTATTTCCTGCTATGGAGCGGGCTTTTCGCCAGCCTTTTTAACGTCTTCACAGACCCCGTCAGCAGCATCATCGGTGCATTGGCAGGTTACCTGTCCCTTTGGTTGGTTTATCAACTGTTCCGCCTGTTAACGGGCAAAGAGGGCATGGGGTATGGAGATTTCAAATTACTGGCTGCCATGGGTGCCTGGATGGGCTGGCAGCTGTTGCCGCTGGTCATCCTGTTGTCATCACTGGTGGGAGCCGTGGTCGGTCTGGTCATGATTGGCCTGAGACGTCACCAGTCCAGCCAGCCCATGCCATTTGGACCTTATATCGCCCTGGCAGGCTGGATTGCACTGCTGTGGGGAGATCAGATAGTCGAAGCCTATATGCGTAGCAGCGGCCTTGGGGGCTACTGATCCGCCGGTGAATGCAGAACGAACTCCACCGACCCAACGACCATACACGGTGGCGCTGACCGGCGGAATTGCTTCCGGAAAAACCCTGGTTTCCGATGCGTTCGCCAAACTTGGTGTACCGGTTATTGATACTGATGTAATCGCGCATGAGATCGTCGAACCGGGCCAACCTGCTCTCGGGGAAATCGAATCCGTATTCGGATCCGGCATCATTGATGATGATGGGCGCCTGATAAGATCGGCGCTCAGGGCACGGATCTTTTCTGACCCGGATGAACGCAGAAAACTGGAATCCATCCTTCATCCGCGTATCAGGCGTGTGGCCGGTAACAGCGTTGCCAAAGTAAGCCATGCGTATTGCATTCTGGTCATACCGCTATTGACTGAAAGAGGGGTTTACCCGAATGTAGACCGGATACTACTTGTTGATGTTGATCCCGAAACACAAATTAACCGCTTAATGGCCAGGGACAATGCAAGCGAGGAACAGGCAAAACAGGCCCTGGCTTCACAGGCAAGCAGATCACAACGCCTTGAAATTGCCGATGATGTTCTGGATAACTCACATTCACCCGAGCAGGCGCGACAAGCAGTGGCCCGATTGCACAGAAAATACCTGGCATTGGCAAGATCAGCGTTGAACTGCGAACAAGAATAACCGTCACCCGGGCTTGATCCGGGGTTCATTTTACAAATTGAATTCCATGAAGAGCACAACAGGTTTCGGACCAGGTCCGGAATGACGAACCCGGGCCGGCACAGCGGTGGGCTGTTTGCATCAACGATACGTGGCTTAGGTCAGTTTGCCATGGCAGTGCTTGAATTTTTTACCGGAGCCACAGGGGCAAGTCTCATTTCGACCGACTTTACGGCCTTCCCTGACAAATGGCGCGTCAGGAGCCTCTGCTCCCGGGGAACCCTGGCCATCAGATACCGCTGAGGCCCGGTCATGACGATACTCCATCGCTGATTCCTGACGGCGCTGTGGTTCTACGGCCTCAACATCCTCTTCCGCACGGACCTGGACACGCGCCAGAATCCTGACAACCTCAAGCTGGATGTTTTCAAGCAGCGCCGTGAACATCTCAAATGACTCCCGTTTGTATTCCTGCATGGGTTGCTTCTGTGCATAACCACGCAGGTGAATCCCCTGGCGGAGATAGTCCATGTTGCCCAGGTGATCCTTCCACTGTTGATCCAGCACGTTCAACATCAATGCTTTTTCAAAATGACGCATGACGTCAGTTCCGGTCTCAGCTTCCTTGGTGTCAAAATGCTCTCTGACCGCGGCGGATATACGGTCATTTACATCCGCTTCAGCCAGATGTTCATTCTCTTCGAGCCAGTTATGGATAGGTACCTTGATTCCGAATTCACCTTCAAGGGCCTGCTCCAGGCCCGGAATATCCCATTGCTCATCAATACTTCCCTCAGGCATGTACCGGTTCACAAGATTGCTGAAGACGTTGTGTCTGAACTCGATAATGACATCATGAATATCTTCATCTTCCATCAGGTCATTTCGCTGACCGTAAACAACCCTGCGCTGGTCATTGGCAACGTCATCATATTCAAGCAGATGTTTACGGATATCAAAGTTATGCGCTTCAACCTTGCGTTGAGCGTTTTCAATCGCACGGTTCAGCATACCGGCCTCAATGGCCTCGTCTTCCTTCATACCAAAACGCTGCATCATTGACGACATCCGATCAGATGCAAATATCCGCATCAGGCTGTCTTCAAGTGAGAGGTAAAACCTGGATGAGCCCGGATCACCCTGGCGGCCTGAACGTCCACGTAACTGGTTATCAATACGACGTGATTCATGACGTTCAGTACCGATAATGTGCAGTCCACCGGCAGCCAGAACCGCATCATGCCTTTCCTGCCATTGTTTACGTAATTCTTCTTTTTGCTGCTCGCTTACGTCCTCGCCCAGCTCTGCCATCTCAGCAACCAGGCTACCGCCCAGCACGATATCGGTACCACGGCCTGCCATGTTGGTGGCTATCGTAACCGCTGAGGACTGCCCGGCCTGGGCAACAATTTGTGCCTCGCGTTCATGTTGCTTGGCGTTGAGGACCTCGTGCTTGATCTTGTTCTTTTTCAACAGTTTCGAGATCAACTCCGACGTCTCAATCGACGTCGTGCCAACCAGCACGGGTTGACCCCGTGAAACACAATCTTTTACATCTTCAACAATGGCTTCGAACTTGTTAATCTCCTTGAGAAACACCAGGTCATCATGATCCACACGGATCATTGGTTTGGCTGTTGGTATGACAACCACCTCAAGGCCATAGATAGACTGGAACTCATAAGCTTCAGTATCTGCCGTTCCGGTCATCCCCGACAAGGTTTCATAAAGCCGGAAATAATTCTGAAAAGTGATAGATGCCAGGGTCTGGTTTTCACGCTGGATAGGCACACCTTCCTTGGCTTCCACCGCCTGGTGCAAACCATCCGACCAGCGTCTGCCCGCAAGTGTGCGCCCGGTAAACTCATCGACAATCACCACCTCGTTGTCCTTGATGATGTAATCGACATCTTTACTGAACAGGTGATTGGCACGAAGTGCAGCATTAAGGTGATGTACCAGGTTTAGGTTTTGTGCGTTGTACAGGCTATCCTCGGCCTTCAATAGACCGGCATTCACCAGCAACTTTTCAACTTTGGCCATACCGTCTTCGGTCAGGTATACCTGCTTTTGTTTTTCATCAATGGTGAAATCGCCCGGTGGAACTTCATCAGAGCCCTCTTTTGGGGTCTCTGCAACCGTCATGCCAGGAATTAACTTGTTAATCTGAACATATAACTGTGGTGTTTCTTCGGCGGGGCCGGATATGATCAGCGGTGTACGTGCTTCATCAATCAGAATGGAGTCAACCTCATCGACGATGGCGAAGGAATGATCACGCTGAACTTTCTGGTCCAGGGTGAAGGCCATATTGTCACGCAAATAATCAAAACCCAGCTCATTATTAGTCGCATATACGACTTCACATGCGTAAGCGGCACGCTTCGCATCGTGTGTCATACCCGGAACCACGACACCAACCTCCATGCCCAGCGCATGATAGATCGGCCTCATCCATGCGGCATCACGCCCCGCAAGATAATCATTGACCGTTACAACATGGACTCCTTTGCCACTCAGGGCGTTGAGGTAACAGGCCAGGGTGGCCATTAGCGTCTTACCTTCACCGGTTTTCATTTCTGCAATCATGCCCCTGTGCAGCACGATACCGCCGATGATCTGAACATCGTAGTGACGCAGGCCCAGCGACCGCACACTGGCTTCGCGGACCGTGGCAAAAGCTTCCGGCAGCAACGACTCAAGTGATTCGCCATCTGCAAACCGCTGTTTGAATTCAGCAGTCTTCGCCTTGAGTTCTTCGTCGGAGAGTGCCTTGATTGCGTCTTCAAATCCGTTGACCTGGTCAACGATCCGACCCATTTTCTTTACAACGCGATCATTTCGGCTGCCAAATATTTTTGTAAACAGTGCGTTAAACATAGGGATTCAGGTTTCTCTTGAATGATGTGGTGCCACGCGAATCAAATGGGGGCAATTTCTGGGTGATACAAGTAATTTTAACTCAAATCTTATACGCAGCGCCTGAGTTTATGACCACCTCTTTGATCGGTCTCCACCCAGGCTTTTCTATGCACTACCTTCGCGCATCTCTTTAACGAATTGATAGGGGTTGACTGCCTTGCCATTGTAAAGAACTTCAAAATGAACATGTGGTGAAGTCGCCCTGCCCGTCTTCCCCATTTTGGCGATGACCTGGCCGGCTGTGACCCCGTCACCAGCCTTGACCAATAGTTCTTCATTATGGGCATAACGCGTTATATAGCCATTACCGTGATCAATCTCCAGCAGCTTACCAAAGCCCTGCCGGGGACCTGCCCAGGTCACTACACCACGTGCAACTCCAAGCACTTCACTGCCCTTGACGCCTGCAAAATCCAGCCCGTCATGTTGAACCATTTTACCGCTGAAAGGGTCATTTCGCTGACCAAATCCCGACGAAATCCACCCGGAACTGACAGGCCATCCGGCGGGTGTACTTGCATTTTCCAGTTTTCTGTCAAGCAATAACAGCTGCAGGGCATCCAGACGCGTATATTGGCTGTTGAGAATGTCCGACAGTCGACTGATGGAGCTGTTCAAATCCAACAACCCTGGCTGAGGGCCGGTGATAATATTCTCAGGCCCGCCAACGGGTGGTGGCTGATTGAAGTCAAATTCTTCAGGATCCAGTTTTCCTAACCGGACAAGACGCTCACCCAACGCATCCAGACGGGTTGAGGCAGCGGTTATTTCGGCCAGTCTTGCAGCTAACGCATCGATGCTGGTCTGCTGCTCGATAGACAGTTGGTCCAGCACTTGTTGTTGCCGGATGATCTCCAGCTTCATCTCCGCGATTGTTTTTTCCAACAATACCGGTGTCGGCGAAGTCCAGCGACCGATTAGTAACATCAATATTGCAAGCATCATCAACAACACCGAGCCCACACGTCTGGCAGGCCAATCAGGCACCGTATGTATATAGTTCTTGCCGTCAGCAAGTATTGAGGATAGCTTAGTCATTAGATATGTCAGATTCACCAGATAAACCCTCAAACAAGTCCAGAAGCGTACAATCGCTGATGCAAACCCGTGGGCCCGGATTTGGACAGCTTCTCGCCCATGCACGGGTGCTGAACCATCTGGACCATATACTGGAATCCATACTTGATCCTGCTTTGTCGCCCCATTGTCAGGTTGCTGATTTTCGTCATCACTGTCTTACCCTGGTTTGTTCAAATGCCACGTTTGCCACCAGACTGCGAATGATTTCGCAACAATTGCTGGAGTCATTCAGGGAGGAAGGCGAGTTTGGGATTGAACGCATCGAATTACGTATCGCTCCGGTTAACCGCCCCCAACCCGAAGTCCGCAAACAACGGACCTTGTCATCTGCAGCAGTTCAAGCGCTTGGCAGGTTTGCTACAGACAGCGGCGATGCGGACATCCAGGCCATATTTGACAGGATAAAAGCCCGCCGCAACCAATAATTATACCAGTATTGCTCTTTTGATGCCTGATTGAGAAAAATCGAAGGTCTTGTGGGAACTTTTACAAGGCCTGGGCTGGGTGCAAGTACGAGATTGGTGCACCTTGTTCTTTACCGAATGTAACCTCTTCCCAGGACTTGGGTTGGCGCAGTAACTGTCTTAACAACTGGTTGTTCAGCTCATGTCCGGACTTGTAACCGGAATAGGCACCGATAAGGCTGTGACCAAGCAGATAGAGGTCCCCTATAGCATCCAGCACCTTGTGTTTGACAAACTCGTCCTCATACCGAAGACCGTCTTCATTCAGCACACGGTAGTCATCCAGAACAACAGCGTTATCCATGCTTCCACCCAATACGAGCTTGCGGTCACGCAGCATCTCCAGATCGCGCATAAAACCGAATGTACGTGCGCGCGACACTTCCTTTAAAAATGACATCGTGGAGAAATCAACCGAGGCAAAACTGGTGTGTGATTTGAACACCGGGTGATTGAAATCAATTTTAAAAGAAACACGGAACCCTTCATAGGGCTCGATTTTCGCCCACTTGTCTTCGAACCGGTACTCGATCGGCTCCAGTATACGTATGAATTTTTTGGCAGCTGACTGCTCTTCGATTCCAGCCGACTGAATCAGGAAGACAAACGGTCCGGCACTACCGTCCATGATCGGAACTTCTGCTGCACTCAAATCGACATAAGCGTTGTCGATTCCCATGCCTGCAAACGCTGACAATAGATGCTCAACCGTGGCAACCCTCACATCACCATCGATCAGTGTAGAGGACATGCTGGTATCGCCAACATTGGTTGCAAATCCGGGAATTTCAGCCACAGGATCAAGATCAACACGACGAAATATGATGCCGGTATTGACCGCAGCCGGGCGCAGTGTCATGAACACTTTGTTACCCGTGTGCAATCCAACACCGGTGGCGCGAATGATGTTTTTGAGAGTTCTTTGTCGTATCATTTTTGCAAAGACAGGCACCAATAATTGGCCGCGATACTACCACATCTGACCGTATCAACAAAACATTTTTATGGTGAATTGACAACAAATGTTGCGTATTAACAACATTTTAACAATATATTCATAAAGACAAACACGCATGTCACACCGACCATGACCCGGTGTCCTCTGCTGACCTGGATGATTGCCGGGAAGGCCAAAAGAACCCCGGGTAAAACCCGGGGCAACGGCTAATGCTGGAGACGCTGTGAGGACTCCTAATCGGCCTGGTTTCTCAGGAAGGCCGGAATGTCGAGGTAATCAATGCTGGCATCGGGTGCAAACAAATCCGTGGTTTCGGGATCCGGCTGGCTGCTCACTGAAGCACCCGAACGACCATATGGGTCATCGGTTTCAACGAAGGAAGAAGGCTCCGGCTGGCCGGTGGTTCCATTGCGAACCACGTGAATCCTGTGCTCGATTGGCTCATGTGGTTTGCGTTTAACCTGGCTGTCGCCCAAACCGGTCGCAACCACGGTAACACGAAGTTCATCGCCCATTTCAGGATCGATCACGGTGCCAATGACAACAGTGGCGTCATCTGAGGCCAGGTCGGAAACGGCGGATCCAATTTCCTCAAATTCTCTCATCGTCAGGTTCATACCAGCAGTAATATTGACAAGTACACCGCATGCGCCCTGGAGATTGACATCTTCCAGTAAGGGACTGCCAATGGCTGACTGTACGGCCATGATGGCGCGATCTTCACCCTTGGCATGGCCGGCACCCATGACTGCCATTCCCATTTCCGACATGACGGTTCTTACATCGGCGAAATCCACATTGATAAGACCCTGGCGGGTAATGAGTTCCGCGATGCCCTGGACCGCACCCTGCAGAACGTCATTGGCAGCCTTGAATGCATTTAACAATAATGCGTCCTCACCCATAACTTCAGGCAATTTTGAATTGGGTATGGTGATTAATGAATCAACATACTTTGACAATTCTTCGATACCCTGTTCAGCAATTGTCATGCGTCTTTTTGCTTCAAAATGAAACGGTTTGGTAACTACTGCGACCGTCAGAATGCCCAGTTCCTTGGCAGCCTGGGCTATTACCGGGGCCGCACCGGTACCGGTTCCACCCCCCATACCGGCGGTAATAAAGACCATATCTGCCCCATCGATCATCTCGATAATCCGGTCACGATCTTCCAGAGCGGCCTGACGCCCCACTTCAGGGTTCGCACCTGCACCTAAACCCTTGGTCACACTGGATCCGATTTGCAGTAAAGAGCGACCTTTAAACTGCCTCAGGGCCTGGGCATCTGTATTTGCGGCGATGAACTCGACCCCATCAATACCTGCTTCAATCATCTGTGAGACGGCATTACCACCGCCCCCGCCTATCCCAATCACCTTTATTTCTGCGCTGGGTGTATAGTTTTCCACCAATTCAAACATTTTTATAACTCCTCTCGCTTGCCGTTAAAATACCCGCTAAATCCCGGTTGATCGCCTTGTGGCGATTCTGCTCTTCATTTGTTTACCGGGTTCACGAATTCCACTATTGATCGTCACCCGGGTCAGTCATAAAACCTGACCCTGTCCTAAAATTCACCTCGAAACCAACTCTGTATCCTGGATAAAAGGGAGTCACCGCTGCCGGAAACCCCCAGGTTGCGACTGCTATCCGCCTGGCTGCCGTATAGCAACAATCCGACCCCGGTCGCATGCACGGGGTTTGAAACTACGTCTGAAAGACCGGTTACATATTGTGGTGTGGCCAACCTGACGGGCATATGAAAGATTTCTTCTGCCAGTTCTACAGCGCCTTCCATTTTCGCCGCACCGCCGGTGAGCACCATTCCGGAGGCAACCATGGTTTCAAACCCGCTGCGTCTTAATTCATTCAGAATCAGGGAGTACAACTCCCGGTAGCGGGCTTCGACCACCTGCGCCAATGTCTGCCTGGCTAGCTGACGGGAAGTCCTGTCACCGACACTGGGCACACGGATACTCTCATCACTGCCGGCAAGCTGCTCCAGCGCACAGGCATATTTAATCTTGATATCTTCAGCATGCTGGGTCGGCGTTCGCAGTGCGACAGCGATGTCATTGGTCGCCTGGTCACCGGCAATCGGTATACACGCAGTGTGCCGGATAGCGCCGTCAGAAAATACCGCGATATCAGTCGTTCCGGCACCAATATCCACCAGGCATACACCCAGTGCTTTCTCATCATCGCTCAATGCTGCATAGCTGGCCGCCAACGGCTGCATGATCAGTTCATCGACTAAAAGCCCACACCGGGCCACGCACTTTCCAAGGTTCTGTGTGGCGCTCAATGCAGCAGTAACGACATGCACATGCGCTTCCAGACGCACGCCGGCCATACCGATGGGTTGACGGATTCCATCCTGGGCATCAAGCACATACTCCTGTGGCAGTACATGCAGTATCTTCTGATCTGCAGCTACCGGGACAGCACGCGCAGCTTCGAGCACACGCTCGACATCACCTTCACTGACTTCACGGTCCTTGATTGCTACCGTGCCGTCAGAGTTCATGCTACGGATATGGTTACCGGAAATGCCGGCAAATACAGAATGAATTTCACAACCTGCCATCAATTCCGCCTCTTCAACAGCACGCTGAATTGCCTGCTCCGTCGAGGTCATATCGACCACCACACCTCGCCTGAGACCCCGCGAAGGATGTGTTCCTAATCCGATCACCTCGACAGAACCGTCGGCTTGTAATTCACCGACAATTGCGACGATCTTGGATGTGCCTATATCCAGTCCAACGACCAGAGACTTTTCAGCTTTCTTCGCCATAATTCCCCGCGATAACGTTTGTTTCTTGTGGCCATAACACGGCAAAACCGTTTGTATACCGAAGGTCTATACTGACCGGTGGCACGGCTTGTCCATGCATGAGTCCTGCCCAGGTGGATATCAGCATGTCAAGGCTCTTGAAAATATCACCTTTACCCAGCTTGATTTCGGTCCCACCGCTAAGCCGGGCAGACCAGGATCCACGCGGGTCCAGCGATAGCCGCTCAACTTGCTGACCAATGAGTTCAAGTTGATCGTCAAACTTTTTCCAGTTTTCAAAGACCAGGTTCAACTGGGCCTGCGGACTTTCCAACCAGGGCAAACCCTGGATATCATTCGCGGCTGGTACGCTGAATGGTCGCCCGGCAGCATCCAGCAGATAGCCGTCAATCCAATGAACAACGGGTGTGAATTCGCGAATGTTTACCTGCACCGTATCCGGCCAGCGTTTTTGTACCGCCACCTCTGACACCCAGGGCATTTCCCTGGTAACCTCACGCATTAACCCTGTGTCAACCATGAAAAAACTACCGTCGACCAGCGGTGCAAGACTGGAACGTAACTGCTCCGCACTGACCCGCTCAAACGGCCCGTCAATCTCAAGCCATTTGATCGGCCAACGCTCATGCGCGATCATGCCCGTGTAAACCCACACAACACCCGTTAGTGCAAACACGAACAGAATCAAGGTCACGGCAACGGCTGTACTAAACCCTCTTGCGCCCTGTCGCAGTGCCTGTTTTCTTCCTATACTCACAGGCTGCTCTCCAGGATTCTCCAAACCAATTCATCAAAACCGATACCCATTTGCGCGGCGGCCTGTGGAACCAGGCTGTGATCGGTCATGCCCGGCGTTGTATTGACCTCAAGGAACCACGGTTTCCCTGCCTCATCCATAATAAAATCGACCCTGCCCCAACCGGAACAATCGAGGGCCTGAAATGCCTCTAGTGACAGGGCCTGCATCGTTTCCTCAACATCCCGGGGTAAACCACAAGGACAGAAATAGCGGGTGTCATCTGACTCGTACTTGGCCGTGTAATCATAAAAATCGCGTGGGGTCTCAATACGAATCAATGGTAAAACCACATC
>Ga0316201_10000440_pt1 | contig 23266 bp, 17 predicted proteins | sample CS6wburrow_MG_FD_204516 | JGI IMG/M metagenome (GOLD analysis project Ga0316201, IMG submission 204516) | Coastal sediment microbial communities from Delaware Bay, Delaware, United States - CS-6 worm burrow | ecosystem: Environmental > Aquatic > Marine > Coastal > Sediment | place: USA... | reverse complement strand
AGGTTACCGCCGAACTTGGTGAAGGCATGCCGCACCTCCGCGACCGAGCGGTTCCGGTTGTCCGTCAGGCAATCCACCATGACTGCCGTGCCGCCCGGGCCGTAGCCCTCGTAGCGAATCTCCAGGTAGTCGGCGCCCTCGGTTTCGCCCGCGCCGCGTTTGACGGCCCGCTCGATATTGTCCTTTGGCATGCTCTGGGCTTTAGCCTTGTCGACCGCGAGACGCAGACGCGGGTTGGCGTCCAGATCGCTGCCGCCCATCTTCGCCGCTATCGTTATCTCGCGAATCAGCTTGGTGAATAACTTGCCGCGCTTTTTATCCTGCGCACCCTTACGGTGCTGGATATTCGCCCATTTACTGTGACCAGCCATCAAAACCTGCTTTTCATGCCCAAGAAAACTGGGCGTATGATAGCGGGTATTACCTCGACAGGCACACTGGAGCAACTTCGAGAATGTTGGCTACTGGCGCAGAAAAAACCGACACCGATGATCGGTCCGACGGCATCGTCGCCGAGGTACGACGTTATCTTCTGGGCCTGCCCGAGAAAACCGGTCTCAAGCACGCGATCCAGGAAGGCGAGCAGATCGCCGAGATTGTCGCGCCGCTCGGGCTACCGCAAGACATACAAGCTGCCGTAGTCGCTTACCCTGCATATCGGGACAGCTTCATCAAGCTTAATTCCATAAAAAACAATAAATTAAAAGATATATCTCCATTCATTATAGGGTTGGAGCAGCTGAATCAATTCTCGTTGCCAGCACATTGGCAGCCGGGTGAAGCTCTTGCGGCGCAGCAATCCGAGGCGCTGCGCAAGATGCTACTGGCCGTGGTCTCTGACGTGCGGCTTGTGCTCGTTCGCATCGCCGAGCAGCTGTACCGGCTGCGTGCAGCAAAAGCGGCCCCGCGGGAAACGCAAACGGCCCTCGCACTGGAGGCGCGGGAAATCTACGCTGCGCTCGCCAATCGTCTCGGCGTCTGGCAGCTGAAATGGGAGTTGGAAGACTTAGCCTTTCGCTACCTGGAGCCGGATGCTTATCTGGAAATCGCGCGTACGCTGAAGGAAAAGCGTGTCGAGCGCGAAGAATTCATCGATCGCGTCCAGCGGACACTGCAGAAAGAACTCGACGACCAGCACATCACCGGCACGATCTCAGGGCGCCCAAAGCACATTTACAGCATCTGGCGAAAGATGCAGAAGAAGGATCGCGGCATCGAGTCGTTGTACGACATTCGTGCCGTGCGCATCCTCGTCGATGACATCAGCGACTGCTACGCCGCTCTCGGCATTGTGCACAATCTCTGGTCCTACATTCCGGGCGAGTTCGACGACTACATCGCCAATCCCAAGGAAAACAACTACCAGTCACTGCATACGGCGGTAGTCGGTCCGGAAGGAAAAACCGTCGAGGTTCAGATACGTACCCACGATATGCATCAATACGCCGAGCTCGGTGTTGCCGCGCACTGGCGCTACAAGGAAGGTGGGGCATCTCCGGCTGCATTCGATCAAAAAATCCAGTTCCTCAGACAGCTGCTGGAACCCGCGAATGACGGCGCCGACCTGCTCGACCAGATCCGAGACGACTTCTTCGAAGACCGGGTTTATGCCATCAGCCCGAAAGGTGACGTCGTGGAGCTGCCCGCGAAGGCGACACCGCTGGATTTCGCGTACCACGTGCATACCCAGGTCGGGCACCGTTGCCGTGGCGCCAAAGTCAACGGCCGCATCGTGCCGTTAACCTATAACATCGAGAATGGCGACCACGTAGAGATCATCACCGGGAGCCAGGCGAAACCGAGTCGCGACTGGCTAAGCCCGAAACTCGGCTATCTTGCGGGCGCGAGAGCGCGAGCCAAGGTTCGCAACTGGTTCCGGCACCAGGATCGCGATCAGCACCAGCGGCAGGGTCGCGAAATACTCGATCGGGAACTAGCGCGCCTTGGTGTTCGGGACGTCGCTACAGACAGTATTGCGAAACAGCTAAAGCTGAAAGACACCGAGGCGCTATGCGTTACGCTCGGTGCCGGCGACCTGACGTCCGCCTCAATTGCAACGGCGCTTCAGAACCTGCGTGGCCGGGAGCTACCGGAGCGCATCCGCACCCGGCGCCCCAGAAAGGAAACTGCGCCCTCAGACTCAGTCGACGTCAGCGGTGTAGGCGACCTGATGTGCAATTTTGCGCGCTGCTGTCGACCGGTACCGCCGGAGTCCATTGTCGGCTACATCACGCAGGGGCGTGGTGTGACGATTCATCGACAGGACTGCGGCAATTTCCTCGGATTGAGCCGCCGATACCCGGAGCGCATTGTCGAAATAAGCTGGGGCCGCCAGGAGTCGGGCGCCTACCCTGTCGACCTCACGTTGCATGCATTTGATCGCAGTGGCCTCATACGAGACATCACCTCAGTGCTTGCTGACGACAACGCAAACGTGCTCAACCTTACGAGCAAAACTGACAAGAAGACCATGCAGGTCATCATGCAGATCAGTATCGAGATTAGCGACTTGCCAACTTTGAGTACTGCCATCAATCGCCTGGAGCAGATACCGAATGTCGTGTCCGTCCGACGACGCAGCTGATGCAAATGCCTGGCTCGCCGGGCAATGAATAGCGACTAGCGCCGCTCGGCCAGTTCACGCTCGATCTGTTTAACGCGGTCGCCGTCGAGTCGGTAAAAGATGATCGCGACCGCGCTGAGCACCGCCAAGATGGCTGGGAAGACACTGAACATCAGCCGTATACCGGCCATCGACGTCGAACTCTGCAGCTCGTTGGATACGAAACCAAAGAGAAACAGGATATAGCCCGACAAACCCGCACCGACAGCCAGGCCGAGTTTCTGCGCAAATTGTGCGCCCGAAAAGATCAGCGCCGTCGTACGCCTCCCGGACTTCCACTCGCCGTAGTCGGCGCAATCCGCATACATCGACCAGACCAACGCAGGCGTCGGCCCCACGATGAAAGTACCCAGTGATCCAACCGCAACCATCAGCCAGTACTGCTCCGGGGGAATAAAGTAGAACGCGGACATTGCCACAGCATTCCCCAAGGTCAGTGCAATCATGAGATGGCGCTTGTCGAATCTCTTGCACAAGAACTGGGTCATCATGACGCCGCCGATCAGCGCAAACGTACTCAATGACAGGAACACGGCGGTCTTGTCAAAAATCAGGAACAGCGGCGTACCGTCGTCGCCGACGTAGTATTTAAAGTAGAAAACGGTCGCCCCGCCGCGCATCGCGACATTCGTCAGGGCGAAAATTCCGGAGAAGAACAAAGCGATCCATGGCCCGTTGCCCAGCAAGGTGCGCAGGTCCGAACGAACGTTGGAGCTTGCCTGCTCTGGATGCACTCTCTCCTTCGTGCTTGCGAAGCACATCCAGAACAACACGATAGAAATTACCGCGAATATCATCATGGTCAGTCGAAAACCAAGTTCTTCGTTGCCGCCGCCCAGCAGGTTCTTGAGCGGTGTTACGAACGTGGCGATTAACCAGCCAGCTGAAAAAGCACAGATGAAACGGTAGCTGGCGACCTTGGTACGCTCCGCAGACGACGGAGAGATTACGCCCATCAGCGCCGAGTACGGGACATTGATCACTGTGTAAATAAGCATCATCAACGTATAGGTCGCGTACGCATAGATGAGCTTGCCGGTGGCTGAAAAATCTGGCGAAACAAACATCGCGTAGCCACACAGGCCATAAGGAATCGCGGCCCAGAGCAGGTAAGGTCGAAATTTTCCCCAGCGCGAATTGGTCCGATCCGCTATCAGGCCCATGACCGGGTCGCTGATCGCATCTACGATTTTCGTGACCAGGAACATTGTCCCGACCGCGGCGGGCGCCAGGCCGAACACATCGGTGTAGTAGTACAACAGAAAGAGATTGAATACCTGGAAGAAGAAGTTCGAGGCCGTATCGCCCAGACCGTAACCGAGCTTCTCCTGGAACTTGAGGGGAGCCGTATCTGCCGTCACTTATAAATTCCCCTTCACTATCCTTTTTATTCTGAAAAGCGCTGCCCTGTTGAGGACTGTAGCATTTCTATGACGGTACAAAATAACAAATCGCGCGCACCAGGCGTTACAAGACATCAGTCGTTGCCAGGCAGTCTCTGATAGTCAGTTAGCTGCACATCTTCGTTTCCGCCCAGCATCGACCGACCCGTCTCGAGCGCTGCAAGCGATGCCGCGTCGTTCTTCAAGTAGGCATCGAAGAACAATTGTTCCCAGCCGTTTCGATCTTCCCAGGAGCCATCCTCAAAAACATGTGGCTGATCGACGAGTTCTACAACATAGGTCGGACCAGACAATTGCTTCATGGCCGGCAGAATAAACGAGGCCAATGTCGCCTCGTCCTTCGTACCAAAGAAGCAGATCATCGGTGTGGTGACGAGACTCAGGCCACTGTTTTCAGGGCCGAATGCATAAAAGTCGTTACCCTCATAGTTGCCCCCCACCCAGGGCGCCGCGATCACACCCGCCTTGATGCGACGGTCGCTGACTGTCGCTGTGTTTCCTAGATACGGGCCTCCCGCAACGGCGAGCGCAGTGAAGCCACCGAAACTATGACCGGTAATGCCAATATTCTCGGCATCCACATGCGGGCCGAAGGTCTCGCTTTCGAGCACGGAGTCGAGCACCGTTTTGGTCAACAAAGGCCTGAGGTAGCCAACATGAGCGTTCAGGTCTTGTGCTATCCCGGTGCGATCGTCGCCATAAGTCAATACGGCCACGATGTAGCCATGGCTGGCGAGATCATGTGCGTGTTTCACGTCGTAAATGCCATGCGCCGAGGCGCCGTGCGCAATTATGATTAATGGGTAGCGTGCGCCCGGATCCGCGAAACTGGGCGTTTCACCCGGACCGAGCATATGCTCGAACACTCCGTATTGACCACCGTAATACGGAAACGCATAGCTGCTCTTCTGCTGCGTTGTACTGGATGGGTACGTCAGGAAGGTCACAACCGGCAGGCTCTGACCGCTGGCCGGGCCGTACATCGCGACGTCGTCCGGGACCTGTACATTGGTAATCCACACCGACTCGGGGAATTTCAGTATGTCGGCAACGAAACGCGACTGACCGGTGTCGTCGGGTTGCCCCAGCAAGAAAGCGTGCATCACCTCGTCGCCGATGTCGGCATACTCCGCCGAGACCTCCATGTTCGTCGACCCGACTGAATACGGGCCTCTTCCCATGGGCTCCAAATCCGTCGCATCAAGCTGAGCCGATATCGTCGGCGCAGACTGCTCCGCGTTGCAGGCAGTGAGCATGCAACCCAGCAGGAGCACGCAGGCAATCCAGTATCTATTCATCGTACGCACGCAATTCTCTCGGTTGATTGGGAGTGGACTGGTCGTGCCTGGCGAATAGTGGTGAGACCAGGCCCAAGACCTAGGCCTCGGGCCCTGAACAGCCGACCAGTATCGGTTCAGGCCAGCGGTCGCTGTCGCACATAATACAACGACGAATGAGCGGTGCCTGGACAGCGAACTAGGCTGCTCCAGTCGCGGCCGGCTTGCCTTTGACGATATCGGTTGCCAGCGCCATCATCGACGTCAAGTCGCCCAGATTCGCCGGCACAACGAAGGTGTTGCCCGTCTGCGCGAGTTTGCCGAATTCGCCAATGTACTGCTCCGCGATACGAAGTTGCATAGCCTCGTGACCGCCCTGGTCTATGACCGATTTTGCCACCCGCCGAAGACCCTCGGCTGTGGCCGTCGCGACGGCGAGAATCGCTTCGGCTTCACCCTGCGCTTCGTTGATCTGCTGCATCTTGGCTGCTTCCGACTCCTTGATGACGCGCTGCTTCTCGCCCTCTGCCTCGTTGATCTTGGCATCACGCACACCCTCCGAGGTGAGGATCACCGCACGTTTTTCACGCTCCGCGCGCATCTGCTTCTCCATCGCACTCAGAACGTCGTGCGGCGGATTGATGTTCTTGATTTCGTAGCGAAGCACCTTGACGCCCCAGGGGTCGCTGGCCTTATCCAGTTCGGCAACCACGTTCTGGTTGATAGTGCTGCGCTCCTCGAAAGTGCGATCGAGATCGATCTTGCCAATTTCGCTACGTAGCGTCGTCTGCGCAAGCTGAGAAATCGCGAACATGTAGTTACCGATACCGTAAGACGCGCGGCCAGGATCGAGCACCTGCATGTACAGGACACCGTCAACGCCGACCTGGACGTTGTCCTTGGTGATGCAGATTTGTTCCGCAATATCCGCTGCCTGCTCCTTCAACGTGTGCTTGTAGGCAATACGCTCCAGAAACGGAATGAGAATATGAAAGCCCGCATTGAGAGTCTTGCTGTATTTGCCGAGGCGCTCGACAACGTAGCCGTTTTGCTGCGGCACAACGACCGCTGTTTTGAACAGGATGATGATCGCTACAAAAACGACCGCCAACGAGACGATAAGGGATTCCATATCTACTTCCTTTGTTGAGAATTACTCAGCTTTGATACGTAGCGTGAGGCCGTCGACTTCGACGACCGTAGCACGAGTACCTGCGGCAATGGGCGCGTCACCGATATTCCGTGCGTTCCACTTCGTGCCGCGGTAATCCAGGCGCGTCTCGGCCCCGGCCGCCAATTCGGTCTGAACCTTGACGGAGTTGCCGGCCAATGTCTCATTAAAACCGATAGCACCACCGCGAATCTTCTCGTAGAGACTCTTGCGAAAGGTGAAGAACGAGATTAGTGACAAAGCTGCAAAAGCCATCCACTGCGCCCACTCTGGCATCACGAGCCCGAATAGACCTGCCAGACCGACCAGCGCGGCCGAGATCCCCAGGAACACTAGAAAGAACTGTGCATCGATCGCAAAGAGCTCGACGCCGAGCAAGACCGCACCAATAATCAACCATCCCCACCAGGTCATCGCCGTGCTCCTATAGTTGCAGGCCCCAACTATATCGCGATTTCGGTTACTATCCACAGCGCCGAAGACTAAAAATACAAAGGGGTGCGGCATGCAAGAGATCGTCGACTGGCTAAACGGGATTATCTGGAGCAACGCACTGATATTCCTGTGCCTCGCAACCGGCTTGTTCTTTTCGATACTCACGCGTTTTGTGCAGGTCCGCCTTTTCAAGGAAATGATTCACCTGCTGTTCTCCAGCAAGGAATCCGATCGTGGCATCTCCTCATTCCAGGCACTCTCGGTGTCGCTTTCCGGGCGCGTTGGCACAGGTAACATCGCGGGCGTCGCGGCAGCAATAGGTTTCGGTGGGCCCGGCGCAGTCTTCTGGATGTGGATCGTCGCATTCCTGGGCGCCTCAACGGCCTACGTAGAGTCGGCGCTCGGCCAGATCTACAAGGAAGAGGACGAAGGCCAGTATCGTGGCGGTCCGGCCTACTACATCGAGAAAGCCATGGGGCAGAAGTGGTATGCCTGGATCTTCGCCATCACAACCATTATTGCTACCGGCCTGCTGTTGCCCGGCGTGCAATCCAACAGTATCGGCAATGCGGCGGAGCTGGCGTTTGGCGGTGAAACACTGGTCAATTTCTTTGGCGACAGCGTCAGTGCGACGAAGATCGCTACGGCGGTCATAGTAGTAACAGTGCTCGGATTCATCATCTTTGGTGGCGTAAAACGAATTGCACATTTCACGCAGATTGTCGTGCCCTTCATGGCGCTCGGTTATATCGTCATGGCGCTTGGCGTTATCGCCTTTCACATTGGTGACCTCCCCGACATCATCGTATTGATTGTTACGGATGCGTTCACACCGATGGCGGGCGTCGGCGCTGCGATTGGCTGGGGCGTAAAACGCGGCGTCTACTCTAACGAGGCTGGCCAGGGAACGGGACCCCACGCGGCGTCAGCTTCTGAAGTCGAGCATCCGGCACAACAGGGTCTCGTGCAGGCTTTTTCAGTCTACGTCGATACCCTGTTTGTCTGCTCAGCCACTGCTTTCATGATCCTGATTACGAACCAGTACTACGTCACCGGCGTCGAGGTCGTTGTGAGTGGCGGCACACTCGCTACCGATGTTCAGGCGAACAGCCCGGCATTTACTCAGTATGCTCTTGAGTCAGTACTGGGAGGCTTCGGCAAGACGTTCGTGGCCGTCGCCTTGTTCTTCTTCGCGTTCACGACATTATTGGCGTACTACTACATCGCTGAAACCAACGTCGCTTACATTCGTCGGTCTTTTCGTTTTCGCGGTGAACTTGTCATTCTGAAGCTCGCGCTGATGGCTTCCGTCTTCTACGGCACAGTGCGTTCGGCGGACCTGGCCTGGGCCCTTGGCGACGTTGGTGTCGGCATCATGGCGTGGCTGAATATTGTCGGCATCCTGATACTGTTCCTGATGGGACGACCGGCGCTCCGGGCATTGCAGGACTACGAAGCCCAGCGCAAAGCCGGCGTAACGAAATACACGTTTGAGCCGAGCAAGCTTGGTATCAAGAATGCGGACTTCTGGGAGAATCGTTAGCCTTGTGAGCCTGCCGACCGGAAGTGTGACCGGTTCGGAACAACAGCAGCCTGACGGCTGCCGCTGCGCTTCGCGGGCAAGGGCCCGCTCCTACAGGTGGTTCGAAAAATTGCCGTAGGAAATCTCTAGCTGCCCGACTGTCGTGGGCAAGGACCCGCTCCTACCGGTGGTTCCAGCAATTTCGAGTCGAGAACCATAGCCACCGACGGTAGTGGCTCAAAACGCCTACTTGTTGGGGAAGTTTAGCGCGCGGTTGTCAACTGCCAGCGCCGCCTCGTGTACGGCTTCCGCCAAACTCGGGTGTGCATGAATGGTCCGCTGCAAATCCTCGGTGCTCGCCGAGAACTCCAGTGCCAGCACGGCCTCCGAAATAAGTTCGCCGGCCATCGGCCCTACGATGTGCACGCCGAGAATCTCGTCGTCGTCCTGCGATGAAATGATCTTCACCATGCCAGACGTCTGCTCCATGGCCTTGGCACGACCACTCGCCATGAACGGAAAAGATCCGGTCTTGTAGGCTTTGCCGCTGGCCTTGACCTCAGCCTCCGTCTTGCCCGTCCAGGCAATCTCGGGAGCCGTATAGAGCACTGAAGGTATAACGTCGTAGTTCATCTCGGCTATCTCACCGGCAATCAGGTCTGCCGCCATGACGCCCTCTTCCGAGCCTTTGTGTGCCAGCATCGGGCCGCGTACACAATCACCAACCGCATAGACGCCCTTCACGCGTGTGCGACAGGTCTCGTCAACGACGATGAAACCGCGCTCATCAAGTTGAATGCCAGCGTCATCTGAAAAAAGATTGTCGGTATGCGGTCGGCGGCCAACCGCGACTATGAGCTTGTCGACCTCAAGTGTCTGCGTGCCATTGCCGTCATCATAGGTAACAGTCACGCCGCTCTTGCCGGCTTCGGCCTTGCCGACCTTCGCCCCAAGCTTGATATCGATGCCCTGTTTCTTGAACTCCTGCGAAGCCACTTTGGCGACATCGCGATCGGCCATGAACAGGAAATCTTCCATGGCTTCGAGGATCGTAACTTTCGACCCCAGTCTTGCCCAGACACTGCCGAGCTCGAGGCCGATGACGCCTGCACCAACGACCCCAAGCCGTTCGGGCACAGAATCGAGTTCCAGTGAGTCCCAGGAGTCGATAATCTGATCGCCGTCGAACGGCGCTATGCCGAGCTCGATCGGCGCTGATCCGGAAGCCAGCACAACATGCTTCGCCTCGATTACTTCCGCGTCACCGGAAACTGGCGTGAATTCTACTTTGCGTCCCGCGAGCAGCTTGCCATGTCCGACCAGGCCCTCGACCTTGTTCGCTTTGAAGAGACCTGCGATACCACCGGTCAGCTGTCGAACAATACTCGCACGACGTTTCTGCATGGTGGCGATGTCCATCGCGACGTCGCCTGTCTGAATACCGTGTTTCTTGAACTCGTGCTGAGCACGGTGATAAAGCTCGGACGATTCCAGCAGCGCTTTGGACGGAATGCAGCCCGCGTTCAGGCAGGTGCCACCGAACGCATACTTGCCGTCCCTGTTCTGCCATTCGTCGATACACGCAACCGTCATGCCATGCTGTGCCGCACGAATTGCAGCGATATATCCGGCCGGTCCTGCACCAATAACAACGACATCGAAACTTCTGCTCATTATTTGGCATTCCTGGTTTTTGCGATCATGTCGACTATCTCAAGTCAGATTTGCAGCAACAGACGACTTGGGTCTTCAAGTTGCTCTTTTATGGTGACGAGGAACTGCACGGCTTCCTTGCCGTCGATAATTCGATGATCGTAAGTCACTGCCAGATACATCATCGGACGTGCCATGATTTCGCCGTCAACGACCATCGGACGTTGCTGTATGGAGTGCATGCCAAGAATTGCGCTCTGCGGCTGATTGAGAATGGGCGTGGACATCATCGAACCAAAAATGCCGCCATTGGTGATCGTGAACGTGCCACCGGTCAGGTCGTCCATGCTGATCGTGCCGTCTTGCGCGCGCTTTGCAACGGCATTCAGCTCGGTCTCGAAGTCAGCAAAACTCATCTGGTCCACGTCGCGAATCACCGGAACCATCAGGCCGCGATCACTGGAGACGGCGATGCCGATATCGTAGTAATTGTGATAGACAATATCACTGCCTTCGACAGACGCATTGACGACCGGGAACTTCTTCAGCGCTTCTACCGCCGCCATCGTGAAGAACGACATAAAGCCAAGCCGAACGCCGTGCTTCTTTTCAAAAGCATCGCGATAGCGGCTTCGCAATGCCATTACCTCTGTCAGATCAACTTCGTTGAACGTCGTCAGCATAGCAGCCGTCTGTTGGGCATCGATAAGTCGCTCTGCGATGCGGGCACGCAGGCGCGTCATCGGCACTCGCTGTTCCGTTCTTGCCGGTCCCTCGGTAACCGCCTCATCGTAGGCGACCGTGGCTGAATCACCAGGCGTCACGTTGCTGCTGTCATCCGACTTGAGAAACGCCATCACATCAGCTTTGGTCAGACGCCCGTCCTTGCCCGTTCCCGTCACCATGGTGGCATCGAGATCGTGTTCATCGAGCAAACGGCGAACAGCCGGGCTGGTCTTGACCGGGCCACTGCTTGCCTGCGGCACGGCCTCGGCCGTTTGCTCCTTTGCCTCTTCCTTTGCTTCTGCCGCAGCAGGTGCCGCGGCGGCCTGGACTTCGCCCTCTTCGAGGATCGCAATCACGTCACCGGCGACGACTGTTGCACCGTCCTCGACGACAATGCGGGCAATAGTGCCTGACGCCGGTGCGGGAACCTCCAGCACAACCTTGTCGGTCTCGAGGTCGACGAGGTTTTCGTCACGGGCGACGGTTTCGCCCGCTTGCTTGTGCCAGCCAACCAGGGTTGCATCGGTCACCGACTCCGGCAGCGGTGGCACCTTGATCTCAATTGTCATTTTGTCTTCCGTTTGGTTTTCTGGGGCTTGACGACTTTGCTCGCCTCACTCTTGATGTCGAGCGCGGCTTCAACCAGCGCCTGTTGTTGTTGCAGGTGAATCTTGAAGATCCCCGACGCAGGGGCCGCAGCTCCTGGCCTGCCCGCGTAGTAAAGCTGCTGGTGTTTTTTGAGCGGCTCCTGCAAGCGATGCTTGATCTGGTACCAGGCGCCCTGATTGAGTGGCTCTTCCTGGCACCAGATGATCTCTTCAACATGCTCGTACTGCTTGAGCAGGTTTGCATACTGATCGATTGGAAACGGATAGAGTTGTTCAAGGCGTATCAGCGCAATATCGTCGATGCCATGAACCTCGCGTGCCTCAAGCAGGTCAAAATATACCTTGCCACTGCACAGGACGACGCGCCTCGTCTTCTTCGTCGCGATCGCCTCGATCTCGGGAATGATCAGCTCGAAGCAGCCACTCGAGAGCTCTGTTAGTGGCGACACTGACATCTTGTGGCGCAGCAAGCTCTTTGGCGTCAATACGATCAGTGGCTTGCGGAAAGGACGGACCTGCTGACGCCGAATCATGTGAAACATTTGCGCCGGTGTCGACGGTACACAGACCTGGATATTGTGTTCGGCGCACAGCTGCAGGAAGCGTTCGAGACGCGCCGACGAGTGTTCCGGACCCTGCCCCTCGTAGCCATGCGGCAGGAACATGGTCAGCCCGCAGAGTCGTCCCCACTTCGCCTCACCGGAGCTGATGAACTGGTCAATGACGACCTGCGCGCCATTGACGAAATCACCGAACTGTCCTTCCCAGATGACGAGCGTATTCGGTTCGGTGCTGGCGTAGCCGTACTCGAAGCCGAGTACCGCCTCTTCGGACAGCAAAGAGTCGATGACCCGAAATGCGTTTGGCCGGTCTACCAGGTGAGCGAGAGGAGTGTATTCCCGGTTGTTCACCTGGTTGTGCAGGACCGCGTGGCGATGGAAGAAGGTGCCGCGGCCGCTGTCCTGGCCGACCAGGCGGACATTGTGTCCATCTACCAGCAACGATGCATAGGCCATCGTTTCGGCGAAACCCCAGTCCATGTCCATCTCTCCGCGAGACATCTTCACACGGTCATCCATGATGCGCTGCACCCGGCCGTGCGGAAGAAGGTCCGGTGGAATCGACGTTATTGCCTCACCAAGGTATGCAACGGTCTTGGGGCTAACGGTCGTATCGACGGTATCGTCCCATTCCGTATGCAGGTAGGGCTGCCAATCAACCGTGTAGGCATCCCCGATCATGCCCAGCGATGACTTGGGTACCGGTTGGCCGCGGTCCAGTCGATCACGATAGCTGTCCTGCAGCTCCGTGGCCCTGGTTGCGGAGATCAGCCCGCGATCCAGCAGCTTGTTGGCGTAGATTTCACGCGTGGTTTTGTGTTCTTTGATCCTGCTGTACATGATCGGCTGGGTCGCCGAGGGCTCGTCCGCCTCGTTGTGCCCGTGCCGCCGGTAGCAGACCAGGTCGACGACCACATCCTTGTTGAATCGCTGCCGGTACTTGAGCGCCAGCCTGGCGACGTTGATAACAGCCTCCGGGTCGTCGCCGTTGACATGAAAGACCGGCGCCTCGATCATTTTCGCAACGTCGCTGCAATAGTCCGTAGAACGTGCGTCCGCCGGCCGACTCGTCGTGAATCCGATCTGGTTGTTGATAACGATGTGAACGGTTCCGCCCGTGCGAAAGCCATTGGTCTGAGACATCTGGAACGTCTCGGTCACAACACCCTGGCCGGCAAAAGCCGCATCGCCGTGTATCAGTATCGGCAAGACCTCCTGTCGCTCGTCATCATCGCGACGTTGCTGACGAGCACGCACCGAACCCTCGACAACCGGGTTCACAATCTCAAGATGCGACGGATTGAACGCAAGGGCTATGTGCAGATTGCCGCCCGGCGTCTTCATATCCGCCGAGAAGCCTTTGTGATACTTCACATCTCCGGAACCTTTCAGCTCCTCGGGATCGTACTTGCCCTCAAATTCCTCGAACAACTCTTCGGGAGATTTGCCGAGAATATTGACCAGCACATTGATACGGCCACGATGTGCCATGCCGATAACGATCTCACGAATACCTGAGGCGCCACCCTGTTGAATGATGTCATCAACCAGCGGAATCAGGCTTTCACCGCCTTCGAGTGAGAATCGCTTCTGGCCTACGTAACGCGTGTGCAGGTAGCGCTCGATACCTTCGGCGGCCGTCAGGTGCTCAAGTATCCAGATGCGCTCCTCTTCACTGAGCGCATCGCCCGCCATGGTTTGTTCGAACCGCTTGCGCAGCCACAGGCGCTCGCGCGCACGTGACATGTGCGCGACTTCAATACCTATCTTGCCGCAGTAGATTTCTTTCAGCTGCGACAGGATGTCGCGCAGCTTCATGCGCTCGTTGCCCCGACCCGCGAGTCCTCCGGTGAAGAACTCGGTGTCCATGTCGGCCTCTGTCAGCCCGAGATAATCCAGCTTGAGCACGCCTGGCGTACGACGGTCCATCAGGCCCAGCGGATCGATGTCGGCTATCTGATGACCACGAAGGCTGTAGACCTGGATCAGGCGCGAGACTGCCGCCTGCTTTTCGCCGGATACAGCTCCGCCGGACTTGCGCGATGCAATACGTCCGCGCTTGCGGCCCTGACGGGCTTCGACGAGGAGTTCGTCACGTATCGCCGAATGAACGACCTCCGCATCAGGGTCTCCCATCGACTCGAAATAAGTGCGCCATCCATCCTGCACTGATTCAGGATCGTCGAGGTACTGCTCGTAGAGATGCTCAACGGCGCTGGCGTTACCACCAAACAGCGGCGTTGTCGCTAGCTTCTCCTTGATGGAATCACTCATAATTTCAGGTGCTTACGCAACTCTTGGCCGCGAATGTCTGAGGGGACGATCTGGACGTCTTACGAAGGCTCGGTAGTTTATCCCAAGCGTAGCGCTGAGGGAATGTTATTCCGGGGTGCGCTATAGCAGTCGAAACAGGTTGACCAGTTCGTAGCAGACGAGACACGCATAGGCGCTGAAGAAGACAGTCAGGAACAGACCGGTCCTGAACCTGTTAAGGAACTGCGCCTTGGCGACGAACACCAGCACAAAGATGCCCAAAGCGGTCATTAGCAACTTGAGCGAGATAAAGAACTCGGTACCCCTGTCCAGTGCTGATTGCATGATCGGGTTCGCCTCAACCATGCCCATGTCCAAGAGCTGCAACGTCAGGAACGCATCGGCGCAAGACAGCAGCATGGTTCCAACAGAGAGGAAGAACAACCAGGGGTGGTGCCAATCGAGAAAGATTACCTCGTTATCAATCTCGCGGCGGTGCGCGTGCCGGCGCGACAGCGTGAAGCCATAAACAACCGTTCGCCAGCCGAAGTCACGTCGCTCCACGCTGGCGCGTTCTGTTTGTGATGCCGCGCTGTTTTCCATTCCCCTGTGCACCCTCCTTGGCCCTGAGCTTTTCTTATTATCAACAATGAGGCGTTTCCCAAAATATAGATCATTGTGGGACGAAACACCTCACCAATTACAGCGCACCTTGGTATTTAATCCTCGGCAAGCGCTTTTTAGCCCCGTTATGTATAGAAACCCGACGAAAAACCAGGCTAGCGTTGGAGTCACGCCGCTTTTCGCGCAATAATCCAGCGACGACAGTCGACAATGGACAAAGACGAGGCCAGCGATGAAAGGCTATACGGGAGTCCTGGAAAACGGTGAAGCGGTCTATTATGTGGACCGTAAACGCTGGCTGTGGTTGCTGTCGGTCGTGTACCCACTGCAACCATTCATCTCGATCTGGTTGCATCACCAGACCGGCAACGAACTCTGGTTCTTGCTGCCCTTCTTCGGCAACTACGTGGTGGCGCCTTTGCTTGACTGGGCAATCGGCGAAGACAGGAACAATCCGCCCGAAGAAGTCGTCATGCAGCTCGATCGCGACCCTTACTACCGCCGCCTGACCTACATCGTCGTGCCGCTGCATTTCATCACATTATTCGGCAGCGCCTGGTACGCCCTGACACAGCCACTTACCTGGTGGGGTTTCGCATTGCTCTCAATAATCGCGGGACTAACGGCCGGCTTGGCCATCAACACCGCGCATGAGCTTGGGCACAAGAACTCGAGACTCGAAAAAGCGCTCGCGAAAATTGTGCTCGCGGTACCGGGCTACGGCCACTTCTCGGTGGAGCACAATCGCGGCCACCACATGGATGTCTCTACGCCCGAGGACCCGGCCAGTGCGCGCATGGGCGAGAGCATCTACAGGTTCGCGTTACGAGAGATACCCGGCGCATTTCGGCGCGCGTGGCAGGTCGAGAAAGACCGATTGGCCAAGCGTGGCAAGCCGGTCTGGCATCGCAGCAATCCGATCCTCCAGTCCTATGCCATAACAGCCGCAATCGGCCTGTTTCTCATCGTGGCATTCGGCTGGCAAGCATTACCGTTTCTGCTGCTACACAACCTGTTCGCGTACACGCAACTCACGAGCGCCAACTACGTCGAGCATTATGGGCTGTTGCGCGCGCGCGATGAGAATGGGCGATACGAGCGCTGCCAGCCTCACCACTCATGGAACAGCAATCACGTAGTAAGCAACCTGGTGCTATTCCACCTGGAGCGGCACTCCGACCATCATACAAACCCGCAAAGGCGCTACCAGTCACTGCGTCATTTTGACGATCTTCCGACGCTGCCCAATGGCTACTTCGGCATGTACGTGCTGGCGTATATACCGTGGCTCTGGTTTCGTGTCATGGACAAACGCGTGATGGCCCTGCCGCACGTGCGAGGCGATCTGAACAAGGTCAACATGGATCCTGCTGCCCGGACATCTCTCTCGCTGCACTGGGGGCAGTGACCTTTGAAAGAGCCGACAGTTACGGATCGCCCTCCCGGCTAAACTGGCGGATATCTCAACAAAAAGAGCGGTTTCTCAGCTGCGGTACAAAGGTCCGCGCAGCTAGAGTCACCGCAATGTCCGCAAAGCAACCTGCCAGGATAAATCTGATTGCCGTCATCGTCGCCACAATAGCGGCGCTGATCTTCCGCGCGTGGCTGCAAATCGAACTGCTGGATAAGGGCTATACGCAAGACTTCGCCGCGGATCTGTCGTACCTGGTCGTGCCACCCATCTTGTTGTTGCTGCTACTTCCGATCTGGCAACAACAAGGCGGCTTCATCGCAACGCTGTTCACGCGACAGGCATTGAGCCTGGGCCTCCTTGCGAGGGCATTTGCTATTGGATGCCTGCTGCGTCTGGCGGCATGGTGTGAACTTGTTGCCGGTGTGTCGCTCGGCTGGTACCGCAACGCGGATGCAACAGCGGTGGTCGGCCCGACATTCGCGTTCGAGTGCCCCGCTCCACAGGCGTTGATACTGGGTTTTGTTGTCATGGCAATGCTGGTGCCGTTTATCGAAGAGACGATCCATCGAGGGCTGGTTCAGACCCGGCTCTATGAGCGCGGTGCGCTCTTTGCCATTAGCGTGTCCGCCCTGATATTCATGCTTGCTCACCGGCCATCTACCTGGGCATTTGTTTTCGTTGCAGGCGTTGTATTCGGGATACAGTATTGGCAAACCAAGACGCTTTGGTCGTCGGTCGTAACGCACGCCACTATTAATGGCCTCATCTTGCTGGACTGGCGTTGTTTGCGGGGCCAATGGAATCCGCCGGCCAGCGATGTCCCTCTCTGGACAGCCGGCATCGTGAGTTTGTGCCTATTGCTGCTCGCGCTACTGTCGATTGGCTTGCTGCTGCGAAAAAGACCCCGGGGCACACCAGTGCCCCGGGTTTGAAGGAGTCACAGAGCGTTTGCGACCCTTTCAATGATATGCGAGGTCGCAGCGACGAGCCCCTCGTAGATATCAACCAATTCATCACCAACTGACGTCGTGTCGGTGATACCGCCATAGTCATTGCCGCTGTCTTCCTGAGTGCAAACGCCGGTCCCACCGGCGACCATTCCGAGCTCGCACATTGTTAATTCACGCATTTCAAATCTCCTTGTAGTTTTCGCTGATGCGATCGCGCTTCCTGCGCTACTCCAAGGTATTACCTGGTCTAGCAACGCACACGCGGGATAACACCGCGATTTATGCAGATTTGACATAAGCGGGACCTATTGGCGGAGCTGTGATATGTCGCACAGTCAATGCTGTGACGCACGTATACGCTTATTCAACGAATTTTGACCAAAACCGGGACTACGATGAAAAACCTGATTTCGAAGTCAGCGCTGTTGATGCTGGCACTTCTCGCAGCCAATACCGCGTCTGCCGACTTTGGCGTCGGCCTGAAGGCCGGCACGCTCGGTCTGGGCGTCGAAGGCCGCTGGAACGCTCTTCCCTGGCTGGACGTACGCGTGGGCGTGAACAGTTTCGAATACGATGACGACGGCTCGCAAGCCGGGGTCAGCTACGACGCGACCTTCTCACTGGACTCATTTTATGCGACGGGCAATTTTCGCTTTCCGCTGAGTCCTTTCCGCGTCACCGCCGGTATCGTTTCGAACGGCAACGAATTTGCAATGGTCAGCCAGGACTCGGGCGACGTGTTCATCGACATTGGTGACGACACATTTAATACGGCTGACGTTGGAACGTTGCAGAGCGTAACTTCGTTCAGCGATACGGCACCGTATGTTGGTGTGGGTTACGACTTCGAGATCTTTGGCAAGGTGGGCCTGAACCTGGACTTTGGCGTCTTGTGGCAGGGCGAACCCGAAGTTACGCTTGAAGCAACCGGGCTCGATACCGCGCCCCCGGCGGTACAGACTGCTTTGGCAGTAGAACTCGAAAACGAGCGCTTCGAACTCGAAGACGAAATGAGCGACTTCAAGGCCTGGCCCGTACTTAGCATCGGTTTCGTCTACAACTTCTGATCAGGCATCCTGGTCAAGGGCAGCCCGTCCAAGCAACGGGTCCTTCCGCACGAACAGCAGTGCCGCACAGATCGCAACCAAGACAGGTATCGGCACTAGCATCAGGGTGGTCCAGCCGAAATAGTACATAACTGTGCCGGCTAACAGCGAAGCAGTGGCGGACGTGCCGAAAACCAGGAATTCATTCACCGCCTGGGCATGAAAACGTTCGGCCATCGAGTACGTGTAAGTCAACATGGTCGTGCCACCCACGTAGAGAAAGTTCCAACCGATGCCAAGCAACATCAGCGCCCACCAGTAGTGCAGAAACGTGTGCCCCTGCAGGCCGATAATCGATGTGGCAAGCAAGCCCAGCGCACCGGCAAACATAAGGCGCGTAACACCGAACCTTTCAATCAGAAAACCCGCCGCCAGCGAAGGGACATACATTCCGAGAACATGCACGCGAATAACTGCTGCAGTTTGCTCGAGAGTATAGCCATCGTTGATATGCATGCTTAACGGCGTCGCCGTCATTACGAGTGTCATCAAACCGTAACCAACGGTGCCACCCAGTACCGCGACCAGAAAAATTGGCTGGCGCACAATTACTCCCAGCGAACGCTCAGCGCGCAATTCCTCATACTCCGCGTGCTCCTTGATGGCGCCCATGCCAAGAAACAACAACGACTGCACGATGAACAGCGCGCATAGCGCAAACATCGTTCCGGTATGTGGGACGTCCGAGAGCCATCCCTGCCCTTCTGTCGCCAATAATGGACCAAGGAAGGCACCACCTATAGACCCGAGCAGCACAAACGACACCGCGCGCGGCACGTACTTTGGCGCCACACTCTCGGCGGCCGCATAACGATACTGTTGTGTAAAAGCCATATTGATGCCGAACAACATCATTGCAGCGACAAACAGCAGGAAGCTCGCCTGCCGCAGCGCCAGCACGGCCACAAGCACAGCAAGCGAGGCACTAAGAGACGACAGTGCGAATCCGGCCCGGCGTCCAATCTTGCGCATCAGCATTGTCGCGGGAATCGTCGTTGCAGCCACAGCGACCACCATCATCGACAACGGCAGTGTGGCAAGTGCCTTGTTCGACGCCAGCGAGGAGCCGATAATGCCCCCCAGGGTCACCATCACGATCGACCCGGTCGTCGAGATCAACTGGCAGCTTACAAGTAGAATCAGGTTACGGATTTGCATTGCGTTGGCCGGGGCGAAGCGCGAGGGCGCATTCTCACATATTCGAGCCGCATGCGCCGACACCTGTAGTAACGACAGCAAGGTACCCAATGGACGCGCTGAAAATTTCAGACCAGATCAGCATTCCAATGTCGGAGATTGAGATGACTGCCGTTCGCTCTCAGGGCGCGGGCGGACAAAACGTCAACAAGGTAGCCACCGCAATTCACCTGCGCTTCGACATCGCGAACAGCGTGGCCCTGACAGATGCGCTGAAAGCAAAGTTACTGTCGACGACCGACAGACGCGTCACTGCGGACGGCGTCCTGGTAATCAAGGCGCAACAGTCACGTAGCCAGGAAAGAAACCGGCAAGCCGCCTTGCGGCGACTAACTGAGCTACTGCAACAAGCCTTGAAACAGGAAAAGAAGCGTATTCCCACACGTCCAGGTAAGAAAGCCAGGCAGAGGCGTCTCGACGATAAAAGTCGCCGCAGCACGCTGAAGAAGACGCGCGGCAAGGTCAGCGATCGCTAGTCGGACGAACAGACAGCCTTCTTGCCATCGAATTCACAGCCGACCTCGTCCCAGTAATCCACGACACCAAGGCGCCGTAACAATGGCATGAACTCGGGGTGGTCTCGCAGCGCCTGTAGTTCCGGCGCAAACAAGAGATCCATCTGGAAGAACTCACCGGGCTCCTCCAGCCGCCGCGCAACAGCCATCGCGCCATCAATGTCGCCAAGTATCGTTCTTGCCGTTACCTCGACTTCGGGCTCCAGCCTGTTTTGCGCCGCAACCCGCGTAAGCACTGCAAACGCGCTATCCGCTAATGAAGGATCCTCGAAGGCGGCAAACACCGGCCCGATCCACTCAGTGCTGCCTTCACCCATACGGACAGCAGCAAGCGCCATTTTCTCGGCATCGGCAATACGGCCTTCGCGAATCAGCAAGAGGCCGCGCGCAAGATTGTGAATCGTGCTTGTCCCACCCAATTCATCGGCGCGCCGGAAATACTCATGCGCTTTTTCAGCATCGCCAAGCCACGTGTATACGATTGCCAGGCGGCTGTTAACAACCCCGTTATCCGGATCGATGGCCTCCGCCTTGAGCGCCTGCCGCAGTGCATCGTCAAGGCGGCCAACGCTATTCAACATTCGGGAGTACCAGTTGAACGCGGTCGAATCCTGCACCGGCGCCGTTGTCGCAAGACGATAAGCCGCCTCTGATTCAGACCACCTCTTTTGCTGGTGATAGTGACTGCCATAAATTGCACGGGCAGCGGACTTGATGCGCGGATCAACGGCTATACCTTTCTCTACCGTCTGAATAGCTGCCCGATTCGTCTCAATCACAGGTAGGTTTCTGTAATACGGCAGCAATGCATAGGCGGTTGCCAGGGATATGTAGGCAGGACCGTAGCTATCGTCGAGCTGGATCGACTCGTGCAACAGTTTGATCGCGTTCTCGAGATTTTCGCCTTCACCACGATGATCCAGCGCATACAGGCCACGAATATAGCGATTATAGGCCTCCGCGTTGGGTTCATACGCCGCAACCGACGCCGGCAACGAGGAATTGCTCAGACCGCGGAGCACCTTGCTGGCAAGGCGCTCCTGTAGCGCAAAAATACCGGCAAGCTCGCCGTTGACTTCGCCGGACCCGACGGTGACATTATCGTGTCCTCTAGACACCAGGTAGGTCACTTTCAGCGTTGAGCCCTGCAGTTGGACCGCACCAGACAAGACACCGTCGACGTCGAGCAACCCGGCAATATGTGACGGCTCGCCGTCATAACTCACACGCGTGTTCTTGATAGTCAGTTCCGGTGCTTCAGACAGTCGTCTCGCAAGTACGTTCTTGATGCCGTCGACAATGTATTGATTTGCCGGATCGCCACTGAGGTTTTCGATGGGCATAACGGCGATCGAACGGATTTCGTTGTCTGCCCCCCATGGGCGCATGGTCAGCGCAATCGTTGCCAGGAATCCGAGTGCCATCAGCGCCGCAACAACTCTCCAGAGTCGCGGACTGGCACCTCGTGAAGTCTCTGCTTCACGCAATGCGGGCGACACAAGCTGATGGTGGAGCTCCACCGGCTTCATCAGGCGATAGCCACGTCGCTGAAGTGTCTCTACATATTCGTGCGGCTTCGCACGATCATTCAGGTGACCACGCAGCTGCGAGAGACATCGATTGACAGGCTCGTCCGACGTTGGACGTCCATCCCAAACTTCGTCGACAAGTTCATCACGCGTGACCAGTTCTCCATCACGGCAAGCCAATGACAGCAGCACTGCGAAGACTTTGGGTTCCGGTCGCTCTTCATGCTCACCGCGGCGCAATACGCCTCGACCTGGAAGCACGTCCCATTCCCCAATTGTGAATCCCTTCAAGAGATCTTCTTTTTCGGGCATAGCAACAACACTATATCCGGATTGCGGATACCGTCATAGCGAATTGCCGGGGTGCTCGCGACGACGCGACACCAGCAGTACTAGAAGAGCCCCTCGATACGACCTGCGTCATTGACTCGAATGGCATTCGCAGCGGGCACTCGTGGCAATCCTGGCATCGTCATGATCGCGCCACAGACGACGACAACAAATTCGGCGCCGGCAGCAAGACGGATTTCGCGAATCTGCACATGGTGCCCCGACGGCGCACCGAGAAGGTTGGGATCCGTTGAGAAACTGTACTGCGTTTTCGCCATGCAAATAGGGAACTTGCCCCGCCCCTCACGCTCGAGTTTCGCGAACTCTTCGCGAACCTTCTTGTCGGCGATAATATCCTCCGCACCGTAAATCTCGCGAGCGATCGTCGCCGTCTTCTCCCAGAGCGTCAGGTCGTCGTCGTACAGGGTCCGAAACTGTGCCGCGCCGCTGTCGCATAGCTCGACGACATGCTCGGCAAGTTCGGTAGCACCCGCACCGCCATCGGCCCAGTGCGTGCAATCGATAGCCCGCACGCCAAACTTGTCACAGAAGTCCCGGACAGCCTCCACTTCCGCGTCTGTATCTGCCGTGTAGCGATTGATCGCTACCGTGACGGGCACGCCAAACTTGCCCAGGTTGCGGATATGGCGCTCGAGGTTTTTGCAGCCCGCCTTCAGTGCTTCGACGTTTTCACTGGAGAGATCCGTCTTTGCCACGCCGCCCTGCATCTTCAGCGCCTTGATCGTCGCCACCAGTACCATGGCAGCCGGCTTAAGATCCGCTTTGCGGCACTTGATGTTGAGGAATTTTTCCGCGCCGAGGTCCGCACCAAAACCGGCTTCCGTGATCACGTAATCGGCAAGTTTCAGGCCTGTCTTAGTTGCGACAACCGAGTTGCAACCGTGCGCGATGTTGGCAAAAGGCCCGCCGTGCATCAGCGCAGGGTTGTTCTCCATGGTCTGCACCAGGTTCGGTTGGAACGCATCTCTCAGCAATGCCGTCATCGCGCCATCCGCACTAAGCTCCCTCACGGTGACCGGCTCATTCTGCCGCGTGTAGCCCAGGACGATGTTGCCAAGCCTTGTTTCCAGATCCTTGAGATTCGTCGCGAGACAAAAGATGGCCATGATTTCCGAAGCGACCGTAATATCGAATCCCGCTTCCCGTACCACCCCGTTGTGGAAACCGCCGAGTCCAGACGTTACGGTCCTGAGCGCCCGGTCGTTCATGTCGACGACTCGCCGCCACGTTACGCGACGCGGGTCTATGTTGAGCTGGTTCTCCCAGTGCATGTGGTTGTCGATGAGCGCCGCCAGCAAATTATTTGCCGCACCGATCGCGTGAAAATCACCGGTGAAATGCAGATTGAT
>Ga0316201_10000439_pt1 | contig 23273 bp, 29 predicted proteins | sample CS6wburrow_MG_FD_204516 | JGI IMG/M metagenome (GOLD analysis project Ga0316201, IMG submission 204516) | Coastal sediment microbial communities from Delaware Bay, Delaware, United States - CS-6 worm burrow | ecosystem: Environmental > Aquatic > Marine > Coastal > Sediment | place: USA... | reverse complement strand
GATACGGTTACGAACTATTCGATTATTTTTCATAAGCAAAATTTCCAATTATAGTTTCTGAACCTACCACTCGTTGTCCAACCTTAACAAGTATATTTACAGATGGCGGAAATATAATATCTGTACGGGAACCGAACATAATATAACCCAACCTGTCACCTCTATTCATTTTCTCATTGCTTTTAGCATAACATATAATTCGTCGCGCTATCAATCCGGCTATTTGCTTAATCTTTAATTTACCTAATTTTGTTTCAAATAAAGTCACTACTTGCTCGTTCACATCAACTGCATCATGGCGGAATGCAGAGACAAATTGTCCATCTTTTCTATTAACAGAGATTACTTTTCCATCAAGGGGTACTCTGTTCACATGGACATCAAATACATTTAAAAATATCGAAACCATCTTCGAACCATTCCCGACTTCCGGATCATTAATAGTAGTAACCGAAGTTACTTTACCATCTGCCGGAGAAATAATGATATTATCTCCTTCCGGAATTTTTCGACTTGGGTCACGGAAAAAATTTAAACTAAATATTAACAATAATGAAAAAACACCAGCAAGTATGGGTAATAATGATATCTTTATGAATAATCCTACGAATAATAATCCTGATGTGATTATTAATAAAATACTAAGTATTTTTCTACCTTCCGGTGCCATTCTTATTATCCTCTATTTACCCTACCAAGTTTTAAAATTACATTTACATATTTTTCATCACGATAAACTCGCAAACTTAACTTATCACCCGAACGTAAATCTTGTGTACGAATAACATTAATAATATCATTTGCTGAATTAACTTTGATATTGTTTACTGAAACAATTATATCAGATGATTTTATTCCGGCATTGTCCGCTGGACTGTTCTGTTCAACTTCAACAACTAATGTTCCTGTGCTAAATGGTATTCCAAGATAGTTTGCTATCCTCTCGTTCATAGGTTGAACTTGAATCCCAGTGGAATATGTACGATCAATTTTGCCAAAATTTTGCAATTCAGCCGCTATTGCCTGCGCTTTTTTTATCGGAATGGCAAAACCAATTCCGATAGATCCTTCAGATCTGTTCGAACCCGAAAAAATAAATGTGTTTATACCAATAACTTCCCCAATACTGTTCACTAATGGACCACCGCTATTACCCGGATTTATGGCGGCATCGGTCTGTATCATATCTTGGTAAACCCTGCCAGATGAACCTATTGAACCAAAATTCATATTCACTGCACTTATTATTCCAGCTGTTGCCGTTGGTGCATTATTTACATCAAATAAGCCGAATGGATTACCCAAAGCCACTACCCATTCTCCAATAATTAGATCATCGGAATTACCAAGAACCGCATATGGAAAATTGCGTCCATCCAATTTTAACAATGCTAAATCAGTTAATTTGTCAAATCCAATGATTTCAGCTGAATGTTCCTTGCCACCTGGTAAAGTAACAACAATTTTGAGAGCGTTTTCGATAACATGATGATTTGTGATTACGTAACCATCAGGACTTATTACTACTCCCGTACCCGAACTCTTTACACGTTCACGATGTAGTTCATATGGAAACATATACTGGAAAAATGGATCGTTATAATATGATTTTGTGGAGTATTCTCTTATTTGAACAACATTTATACTAGCAATAGCCGGACTGGCTTTTGCAATTGCTCTAGTAATTGCGGATTGTCTTGATTGATTAATTGAAGTCTGTGGAAAGATTCCGGTTACCAAAACCAAAAATGAAATACCTATTATTAATAATTTCGTTTTATCAATCATAATCAACACCAATTAATATTAACCCTTCCGGGGGAGCTTTATAAATTTTCACCTTACTTTGCGGATTCATCAACAAATCTTCAAAATATTCCAAAGATATTTTACCTTGCGCTCCGGCTATCATTGTTCCAACTAAGTATCTTACCATATGATGCAAAAATCGATTTCCGCAAACATTAAATATAAGCATATTTTCGGATTTTAACCACTGTGACTCATAGATTATACATTTTGTATTTTTCAATTGCTTATTCAATTTAGAAAAGGATAAAAAATCGTGAGTGCCTTTAACTATTTTTGCAAACATTTTTAATGATGAAACATCAACTTTATCCACAAACCAAGATTGATTTTTATACAATAGATTCTCACCTAAATAGCATTGATAGCGATAATGTCGCTTTTTAGCTGAAAACCTAGCATGAAATTCATTGTTTACGACTGCTATATCAATTATTCTAATATCTTGAGATAATCGTGCATTGACTGCTTTTAACAGTTGAGTAGTGTTTAAATTAGTATCTAAATCAAAATGAGCTACTTGGCCAAAAGCGTGAACTCCAGTATCGGTTCTACCGGCAGCAGTAACTATTATCCTTTTATTATTGTTTAATGGACTTAAGGCGTTTTCAATTTCTTTTTGTATGGTGCGCTTATGCGATTGCATTTGCCAACCGAAATAATTAGTTCCATCGTATTGTATTGTTATTTTATATCGCAACATATTTATGTAAAATAGTATATCCGGAAACGATTATGATAATTAGTATTAAATCACTTATTTTAAATAGGATTGGATTAGCAACACCTCGAGGTATTTGATTTCCATATCCTCTTTGTTGCATTATTATAGCGATGTTCTCTGCTCTTCTATAACTTTGCAGAATCATTCCCGGCAAATCATTTGTAATCGATTTAATTTGTCCCCATTTACTGGTGGAACTGAACAAACCTAATGCTTTTTTTGATCGATTTATTGATTGCCATTCTCTTTGAAATGTTGGATAAAATCGCAATGTTAATTCTAAAAACATGAATAAATCTTCGACCCATTTCCATTTTAAATTTAATTTCAACCAAATTGACCTGACAGCAAGAATCAAGTTCTGTTTCTTTGAAATTTCAAGATAAATTGCCATAACTATCACCAGTAATAACAATTTACTAATCGTAAATCCTGCTTCATTAAATATCATTGTCCATGTTGAATTTGTAAAAATAAACGATATAAAGAGGTAAACGATTATCATAATCGGAAAAAATAAGAAAAATGGTTTAACCTGTTTAAAAGCAGATTTAATATGATCTATATTTAATATTATTAATATTATGCAACTGATTAAATATATCATCAATCCACCCCAAGTGTCAGTTAGAATCGTTGAAAAAGCAAAACCTAAATAGAATAAAGCTGTGACAATTGGATTTGTCATTCTTAATGTATATTGAATTGAATAGAGTAAACTAGACTTAAATTATCCGGATTAATGTAAGATGCGAATTCGACTTTTTCTTTTAATGCTATATTTTTCAAATAGTACACATCAATCGCTGAAATAATGTGATTAAGAACAATCCCACCAACAAAGAATTTTCCAACTAATTTCATTTTATCGCTTTCAATCCTTAAATCTTCAAATTCATTGCGTTTTTCTTCTGTATCCCAATCCCAATCCCATTTTGCTTCGTTAGGATATAGATTGTCAAACTCACGCCATCTTAAATGCTCGTCGTTAAAGTCATCATGCGAATCGTAGTTTCCTATATCAACCCAAAATTGATGATTTTTTCCGTCAATTGTAACATTTGCGTAACTCGCCGCCATCGCTTGATAAGTTGTCGAAATGTTATTCGATCTAATAAAACTAAAAGTGGTTAGCGCTATCCCAATTATTTCTGTGGTAAAGAAGAAGTTTCCACGTGAACACTTTCCCAGGTCATATTCACCCCAGCCCGGCATAATAGCTGATTTAATAGTTGGAGGGATTTTGGATGTAATACTGAATTTATCTTGAGCAAATAATAAATTAAAAACACTTAAAGCTATTAATAATATTATTTTATGCGATTTATCCATGTTGAACTAAAAATGACTAACGTAATAATTATACATAAAATAGCGAATATTTCTCTATATCTTGTATAAAAAGTTAATTTTTGCGCTGGAAATATTTCAGCAAGTACTACTGATTTGACACCCAATGGTATTTTTTGTTGTACAATACCTTTAGAATTTATGACACCGGAAATCCCTGTATTAGCGCATCGTACAATAGGTACTCTATTTTCAACTGCTCTTAATCTTGCTAATTCAAAGTGCTGAAAAGGACCTGCCGATTTGCCCAACCAACCATCATTGGCTTGAATAGTAATAAACTGCGCTCCATTTTTTACAAAATCCTTAACTATCTTTGGCATACTAGATTCATAACAAATTATATTCGAGAATTTAACAGAATCTAATTCAAAGACTGTATATTCTTTACCGGGAGTAAAATTACCCTGACCAAAATTCAATTTTTTTAATGATGGGATTTTTTCCGTCAATGGAATATATTCTGCAAATGGTACTAAATGAATCTTATTGTACATTTGTATATTTCCATCAGGTTTAATGTAAATAGTGCTATTGTAATAAACCTTTTCACCATTTTTATCAATAATTCTATCAACCGTACCTGATAATAACGGAATATTGAATTTTGCTAATTTATTAACAATTGGATTACGTCTATATTCTGATAATCTCAAATATGCCGGTACTGCAGATTCGGGCCATAAAACTAAATCAGGATTTAGATTAAGCGCTGAATCAAGCAAACCATGCATTAATGCAAAGTTCTCATCCCGTGCTTCAGGTTCCCATTTTTCATCGGCATTGATATTCGGCTGGGTAATCGCAATTGTAATTGGATTGGTTTTTACTTCCTTAATACTATTAATTCGAATATGTCCAAAACTAAAAACTATTATAAAAATCATGCCGGCAGTAAATAAGTATTTAAGTTTATTTTTTGATACAATTGTCAAATAAAAGAATATATTAATTAATACTATCCAGAAAGAAATACCATAACTGCCCGTAATATCAGCAATTTGAATCAATGGTAAATAAATAGTTTGGGTAAGTCCTAAATTGATCCATGGAAATCCTAATGCACCTAAACTTCTTACAAATTCCATTGCAACCCATGCAAAAGGTAGCGAAATCAATCCTTTTGAGGTTCTTTTTTCAATAATTGACACGACAAAACCCAATCCTGCCCAAAATATCCCAAGATAAATAACTGCTCCAACAAGCGATAAGAACACCGGTATAAAACCGGCACCACTATTAAAACCTATCCAATAAAGTGAAATTAAGTTAGCAGTAATTGATGCTAAAAAACCTAATCGAGCTGATTGTCCAGGTTTGTTATTTAACCAAATATGAAATAATGGAATTAATCCAAACCAGGCAATAAATCCAAGCTTTAACGGAGGATAGGCTATACCTATTAAAACGCCGGATATGAGGGCTAATTGCCAAGGTGGTCGTTTTAAAATTCTATCCATTATAATTTGAATCAATATACTGTTGAAGTAAAATTGCTGCTGCAGTTTGATCTACTAAACCCTTGTTTTTATTCGCTTTCTTTTGTTGTTCTAACAATGATCTTTTTGCTGAAACCGATGTTAAACGTTCATCTTGCAACGCAACTTTTATTCCATTTTTTATTAAACTATCTGCAAATTTTCTAACGTGAATGGTTTGTGCTGTTTCTTGGCCCTTCATTCCTATCGGTAGGCCGATGACAACTAAAACAACTTCGTATTCATTGATAATTTCCAAGATCGCATCTATTGCATCTTGATTATTATTAATAGTTACAGTTTTTAGTGGAGAGGCAATTATAGGAATCGGGTCGGATAGGGCTAACCCAATCCGCCTGTCACCATGATCGACTCCAAGCAGTCTACCTACCAATTGTATTTTAACTTAATTAAATAGGTTGTTTGAGCTGTTGTTTTAAGATTTTACCGGGTTTGAAATGTGATTTTTTATGTGCCGGCACGAACACTTCTTCATTAGTACGAGGGTTCCGAGCTCTTGGTTTTGCTTTGGTCGGTTTTACTTCAAACACTCCAAAATTGCGTACCTCTATGCGAATATTGTCGTGGTCTTTGGTCATCATTTCCCTCATTGTACTAAATATCTCATCAACATATGGCGCAGTCTGATCATATGAGGAGTTCGTTTGACTTGCTACGCGTTTAACAATATCTCTTTTTGTGTATGTTCTTGTTTTCATTATTTATCTGTCCTTTCTACGAAATCGATTTCTTTAATCGCAATTAATTTGTTCATCATGCGATCAAGCTGTTTTACATTATTTACTTTGACAACGAAATAAGCTGTTGCAAAATTTTCCGTCACCTTTAAATCAACACTGGAAATGTTCACATTAATAGATGATATGCATTCACTTATCTTTTTTAAAATTCCGGGTGAATCTTGACTGATTACCTTAATTCTTGCACTAAAATATTCCTTTTTTGACACATCCCATTCAACAGGTATTAGCCGATCCGATTCTTCATTCAGTATTGGAAGACTATTGCAATTTGTTCTATGAACTGTCAGCCCCCTTCCACGTGTTATGAATCCTACCATTTCATCGCCTGGAATTGGATTACAACACTTACCAAAAGAAACCATCAAATCTTTGATACCCTGTAATTTTATACCTTTTGAAGATGAACGTGCATAATCAATAAACCTTGCTTGATCTTCTGCATCATCATCCTCTACTATTTGATCCTTTGGTTTTAATTTTGTAAAAATATCACGAACCAAAATTGTGCCATTACCTATTGATTCGTATAATTGTTCCAATGAACTCAGTCCAAATTTTGCATATGATTCCTTAATCTCTCCAACCTCATCCATCCTTTTTAACCTACGCAATGTCTTATCCAAAATATCTTTGCCAATTTTAATACTTGTATCAATTTGCGTCGCTCGCAAATGCCGATTGATGAGTGTCCTAGCTTTGGATGTGACCGCTAATTTTAACCAACCGTAGCTTGGTTCCTGGGTTGCACTTGTAATAATTTCTACAATATCACCATTTTTGAGCTTAGTATTAAGCGGATATATTTTGTGATTAATTTTACAACCTAAACAGTGCAATCCAACTTCAGAATGTATTTGAAATGCAAAATCGATTGGAGTAGCGTTTACCGGTAATTTCTCTAAATCACCTTTTGGTGTAAATACAAAAATTTCGTCATCAAACATATCAATCTTTAATAGATTCATAAACTCAGCAGGGTCTGACGACTCATCTTTCAAAATATCGACTAATTCGCGTAGCCATTTGATATTGCTATCCAAATCGGGAGTTTTAGTGTGATCTTCCTTATAGCGCCAATGGGCAGCAACACCAATTTCAGCAGTCTGTTCCATATCTTTGGTACGAATTTGTATTTCAGTTAATTGACCTTTTGAATCAATTACAGTAGTATGAATTGATTGATAGCCATTTGACTTTGGAGTAGCGATCATGTCTTTAAATCGGTCTTGGACAGGTGAATACATTTGATGAATTATTCCTAATGTCAGATAGCACTCTTCAACTTTATCAAGAATAATTCTGATGGCATAGATATCAAATATTTCTTCAAATGATTTTCCCCGTCTTTGCATTTTACCAAAAATTGAAGAGTGTGATTTAACCCGTCCGTAAATATCTGCATCAATATTATATTTTTTTAATTCTCGCGTAACAGGAGCGATTAAATTCTGGATAATTTTATCTCGTCCTTTCTTTGACGCTTTTAACTTTTTCTCTATCTCCTGATATTCGGTTTTATGCAGGGTTTTTAATACAAGATCTTCTAGCTCCCATTTGATAGCCGCCATGCCCAATCTATGTGCTAATGGTACATAAATTTCCATAGTTTCTTCAGAGATTCGGATTTGTTTTTGTTCAGGAAGATAGCTCATTGTACGCATATTATGTAATCTATCAGCAAATTTGATGATAATTACTCGTAGATCTTTTGCAACCGATAATAACAATTTCATAAAATTTCCAGCTTGTTTTGCTTGCTTACTGGAAAATTTTATCCCACCTAATTTTGTAACTCCATCAACCAATTCTGCGATATCTTTGCCAAATTTTTTTTCAATATCCTGAAAGGATGCGTCTGTATCTTCTATTGTATCGTGCAATAATCCTGCGATTATAGTACTATGATCCATCCCCCAATTTGCCAAAATTTGTGCTACTGCTAAACAATGTTCAAAATAGGGTTTGCCGGAACTGCGTTTTTGGCCTTCATGATAGTGCATCGCAAAATCGTATGCCGTCCAAACTTTTGTTCTTACTAATTCCTGATCACCATTAATATGTAATGTCATCTTTTCAAACAAAGACACAAATGGCTTTGGATATTCACCAACAAACTGCGGCATAAATTTAGAAAGCGGATTTTGCACTAGAATGGTGGCTCCTCTTGTGCAGTATGCGGATAGTTGCCTTCATTGTACCGGGCTAAATTTTCAAATCTTGCATATTGTTCAATAAATGAAGCTTTTATAGTTCCCGTTGGACCATTTCTTTGTTTGGCTACAATTATATCCGCTGCTTTTTTATCTGTTTTATCCTCAAAATCATCAATGTCACTGTCTGATTGTTTAAATTTATCATAGAACCATTTCCGATATAGAAACATTACAACATCAGAATCTTGTTCAATAGCACCACTCTCACGGAGGTCTGATAACTGCGGAATAGGTGGATTACGACTCTCAACGGCTCTTGATAACTGAGATAACGCGATCACAGGAATACTTAATTCTTTGGCTAAGGCTTTTAATGAACGCGTAATTACTGAAATTTCCTGCTGTCTATTCTCTACATTACGAGGTCCCTGCATCAATTGTAAATAGTCTACAATTATTAATTCAATTTTATGTTCTGCCATTAATCGTCGTGCTTTGGAACGCACTTCCAAAACTGTAATTGCGGGACTATCATCGATAAATATTGGCGCTTCAGCCAATTTACCTACATGAATACTCAAATTCTTCCATTGTTTTTTTGGTAAATTGCCCGTCCTTACAAGATGACTATTCACTCGCGCTTCAGCACATAACATACGCATAGCCAATTCCTGATTAGCCATTTCCAAACTAAAAATTCCTACACCATGTTTATTGTCAACTGCCGCATTACGTGCAATAGTTAATGCAAGAGCCGTTTTTCCCATTGATGGACGACCTGCAATCACAATCAACTCACCGGGATGAAATCCTGCTGTTAAGTTATCAAGGTCAGCTAACCCCGAAGCAACTCCTGTGATCATTCCTCCTTTGGCACTTTTAGCGTCAAGTGCTTCAAAAGATTGGTGTAAAATTGGTTCTAATGGCAAGAAACCACCCTTAAGGCGTTTTTGTGTAATATTAAAAATTGATCGTTCTGCGGCATCCAGAATATCGTCAACACCCTCACGATCGTCATAGGCTTTGCTGGATAATTCATGAGATAATAAAATCAATTGTCTTAATAAAGCTTTTTCTAAGACAATCTTGGCATAGCTTTCTACATTGGCAGTTGTAGGTACAGCTTCAACCAGTCCTGTTATGTAATAAGCTCCACCGACCCCCTCTAATTGTTTATTTTTCTTTAGCTTATCAACAACAGAAATTGTATCTATTGGTTCACCTTCTTGAAACAGGCCAATCATTACAGAAAATATTTTACTATGGGCATCTTTGTAAAAATGCTCAGGGCCAAGCCACTGCACTGCTTTGGAGACTGCTTCTTTATTAGCAAGCATAGAACCCAATACGGCTTGTTCGCCCTCAAGCGATTGCGGTTGAACATTTAAAATATTTGTTTCTTTTTTATTTGCCATTTCTAATTAATTATCTAATATAGATTTTATCCATTTAAAATCTTCCCATGCAGCTGGCTTTAATCCAGAATTTCTTAATAAAGCCGCAGGATGATAAGTCACTATCAACGGAGTGCCACAATAATCATGCAATTTGCTCCGCATTTCTTTGAGCGGTTGATCGATTTTTAATAATGTTGTACCAGCTACACGACCTAATGCAACAATCAACTTTGGTCGCATAATTTCAATCTGTTTCAGTAAGTAGGGCTCGCATTGTTCGACTTCAGATGTTAGTGGATCACGATTATTCGGTGGTCGACATTTTAATACATTACAAATGTATACATCTTTAGCACGACTCCTGTTAATTGCAGCTAATATTTTATCGAGCAACTTACCCGCTCTACCCACAAATGGTTCGCCAAGGCGGTCTTCTTCAGCACCGGGAGCTTCTCCAACTAACATTAAATTGGCCGATGGATCACCAATCCCAAATACAAATTTATCCCGCGTTTTACCTAATTCACATTTCTGACATTCACTAATTTCTTCATAAAATTTCTCCAAATCAGATTTGGCATTTTTGTTTTTTTCAGGTGAATTAGTCATTTTGTCTAAATACAGCTCATTCCCAAATAATTCTTGTGTTTGTTTTAAATACCTAACAAACATTTCGTTTTTGTTCACAAGTAAATTATCTACTCATCAGTTTGGTTTATATAATGCCATTTTACTTTGCCTTCTAAAAAATCATTTATGGCAAGAGTTGTTGGTTTTTCCACTTCAATATAATCTTCGGGATTCTTCTCTTCTGGTACTGGATCCATCGCCGATAATGCTCCTTCTCCCTCAGTACTTAATGCTTTTTCAACTAAACGTTGATGAATGATTTGCTTTGATCTTTGGGTCATAATCACAACCGCCTCAAAGACATCCTTTGTTCTTGCTTCTACATCTCTGACTGAAATTGGTTTTAATGCCATTTAATCTCCTAATTTTATATTCCAATTATTTTAATTAATTCGTTCAAAGCTCGATTAAAATCATCATTAATTATACAATGATCAAACTCATCTTGATAACCAAGCTCCATTTCAATTCTTTCCATGCGTTTTTTAATTCGATCTTCAGTTTCAGTACCTCGCTTGCGAAGCCGTTTTAACAAATCACTGACATCTGGCAAAGTAATGAATACCGTTACAGTTTGTTCCGGATATGCTTTCTTAATTTTCAACGCACCTTTTACATCTACCTCCAATAATAAATATCTATCATTTGCGATAGTATCATCTATATTAGCTTTTGGTGTACCGTAATAGTAACCATGAACTTCCTCAAATTCAATAAATTTATTAGCTTGTATCCTTTTTTTAAATTCTTTTTCTGTAATAAAATAGTAATCATAACCATCTTTTTCATAGTTTCGCTGAGGTCTGGTGGTGCATGAAATTGAAAACAATATTTCAGGATGTTTTTCCTGCAATACACGACATAAAGTCGATTTTCCAGCACCAGATGGTGCAGATATAACAATCAAATTGTTCATAATATATTTTGAACTTGCTCGCGTATTTTTTCTATTTCACTTTTTAACTCAACTACAATTTGCGAAATTGTACTTGATGGACTTTTAGAACCAATAGTATTTACTTCGCGCGATAACTCTTGCAAAATAAAATTGATTTTTTTTCCAACTGGCTCTTCAGAACTTAAGAATGAAGATAATTGTTCACAGTGACTTCTACCACGGACAATTTCTTCTGTAAAATCTAATCGATCAATATTAATCGCGATTTCTTGCGCTAAACGATCATCGTCAATCTTGATATCGTCCAATAGTGATTTTATTTTTTCTCTATATTTAATTTGCATCTCTCGGACAAAATCACCAGACAATTTCTCGATACTAAAAAGTGCCGTTTGTATTAAATCTATACGGTTTTTTATATCAACACTAATGGTGGATCCCTCTTCTTTGCGCATTTCGTCAACCTGCTTTATTGCTTTAATTACTCCTTTTAGCAATATTGAATCGTCTATCTCGACAGATTCAGGTCCTCCCACTAAATCGGATAGAGAGATGAGTTCGCTTAATTGGACATGACGACCATACTCCGTTTGAATTGTATTTATTACACTTTCAATTTGTTCATATCTTTCACGATTGAAATATATTTCTTTATTATTTTTTCCACCATTCCTATGGTTTATGGAAATTTGTACGCTCCCGCGCATTAGTGAATTTTGGATTTCCTGCCGTATTGCCATTTCTAACTTTGGATTTAGGTCAATTCCGCGAAATTTGATATCTAAAAATCGAGAATTTACAGTCCGTATAATTATATTAAGTTGGGTGGATTCTTCCAACAGCTCGATGTCACCAAACCCAGTTAAGCTTTTAATCATTAATTTCCTATTAAAATAGAGAATATAAAGGTACGCATATTATTTAATTTCAATCAATTACGAAATAAAATAATATTGAATAAAATAGTGGTTGGTCTATTAGTAATTCAAGTAATATTTTAAATTTTAGCTATAAGTCCCTTAACAATTGTGCATTTCACTTTACCATATAATTCTTGCTCTATAAAGGGAGAATTTATTGATCTAGAATAGATATCCTCTTTTTTAAATGTCCACTTTTCAATAGGGTCTATTATAGTAATTTCAGCTAAGGTTCCATCGGCAAATAAATCTTGTTCAAATCCCATGATTTTACGAGGTTTAATTGTCAATAAATCAATTAGTTCTTCAATCTTCATGCCATTGTTTTTAACAAGAATTTTATTGACAGCTCCAAAACAGCTCTCTAGTCCTATCATTCCAAATGGAGCTAAGTCAAATGGCGCTTCTTTTTCTTCTATTGTGTGGGGGGCATGATCAGTAGCAATGCAATCAATCGTACCATCTTTCAGAGCATTAATTAATGCTTGTCTATCATCCTCGGTTCTAATTGGCGGCGCAACCTTTAAATTTGTATCATATGTTGTTAAAGCTTCATCATTGAAATATAGATGATGTGGAGTTACTTCTGAAGTCACGATTGAATATGCCAATTTAAACTTTTTGATTTGCTCCACGCTTTTTTGGGTGCTAACATGAGGAATATGGAGTATAGAATTTACAGATTGTGCAATTTGCAAATCGCGCTGTATCATTGTGGATTCGGCAATATCGGGGTTGCCAGACAATCCCAATCTAGTCGAAACTTCACTTTCGTTCATAACGCCATCGTTTCTGAGTGGAACATCTTCTGCATGATTAATAATTGGCACATATATCATTCCGGCATACTCTAAAGCTAATCGCATAACATAAGCATTTTGTAGAGGAACACCATCATCGCTAAAGGCGATTGCACCTTCCGCCTTCATGGCACCCATTTCTGTGATTTCTTTCCCCTGCTGATCTTTTGTAATTGCACCAATCGGATGGATGTAAATCGGTGTTTCGGTAGCTTTTTCTACAATAAATCGGATAGATTCAGGATCATCAAGCGGTGGATTGGTATTTGGCATAACACACACTCTTGTAAATCCACCAGCCAGGGCAGCTTTTGCACCGGTTTGCAGAGTTTCTTTATCTTCCCTACCCGGCTCTCGAAAATGGGCATGGATATCACAAAATCCGTGAGTAATAACCAAATTTGTACAATCAATAATTTCAGTACCACTCGGGGCTTTAATATCGCCTATTCCATTTATTTTTCCATTTGTAATAAGGACATTTCCTCTAATATTCTTTTTTGTAAATGGATCATAAATCGTTCCGTCTTTTAGAAATACATTTTTATTTAATTTATTAATTTTCATATACCTGCCTATATTAAACTGCTTCCTGTTTTCCACCTAATAATAAATACAAAATCGCCATTCTACTGGCGACACCGTTCAGAACTTGATCTAAGATAATCGCTTGCGAGCTATCTGCTACATTGCTATCAATTTCTACTCCCCTATTCATTGGACCGGGATGCATAATTACTAATTTTTTATCATGACGCTCAAGACGTTCGTGAGTTATCCCAAACAGATTTCGATATTCTCGTGTTGATGGAAAAAGACCTACGCCCATTCTTTCCATTTGAATTCGCAATACATTAATTGCGTCTGCCCAATCCATAACCTCGTCAATATTATATGAAATATTAACGCCTAGCTTTTCGATATCTTTTGGGATAAGGGTTGCCGGACCACAAAGTGTTATTTCAGCTCCCAAACTAGTCAAACCATGAATATTACTCAAAGCAACACGACTATGCAAAATGTCTCCAACTATACCTATTTTTAATCCTTTAATCCTGCCAAAATGTTCTTTCAAACTCATAATATCTAAAATTGCTTGAGTAGGATGCTCATGAGTACCGTCACCAGCATTTATAACCACTGCATCGACAAATTTTGTTAAGTGCAGTGGCGCTCCGGGATATGGATGGCGCATAACAATTGCGTCAATTTTCATCGCTTCAAGATTTTGAACGGTATCCTTAAAACTTTCACCTTTTTTAACACTACTCGATGAAGCAGAAAAATTGATTGTATCAGCACTTAATCGTTTTTGCGCTAATTCAAAACTAATACGCGTTCTGGTTGAATCTTCATAAAATAAATTGACAATAGTTTTGCCTTGTAAGGAAGGCACTTTTTTAATTGGGCGCTCTAAAACTTCTCGGAATCCGAATGCAGTATCAATAATAGTTTCAATATTTTCAGCAGGATATCCTTCTAATCCAAGCAAATGTTTTTCCTTGATCATTTTACTGCTCCATCAGGATAGATTAGCTGAACCCCATCCTTACCATCAATTTCCTTCAGAAAAACTTTAACATGCTCGCCACCATGTGTAGGAATATTTTTACCTACAAAATCGGCTCGAATAGGCATTTCGCGATGACCACGATCTACAAGAACTGCCAACTGAATTTTTGCCGGTCTTCCAAAAGACAATAATACTTCAATCGCAGCTCGAATCGTTCTTCCAGTAAATAGTACATCATCAACCAGTATTATAGTTTTCCCGTCAAGTGAAAAAGGTATTTCGGTATTTTTCACCTGCGGAACTGATAGTCGCTGTCGGAAATCATCGCGGTGAAAAGTTATATCAACTAAGCCGATTGGGATATCTTTGTTGGATTGTTGGAGAATCAATTTTTTTATACGCTTTGCTAGAGGCTCACCGCGTGTAATTATACCAATCAATGCGATATTATTAGGGCCATCATTTCGCTCGAGAATTTCATGCGCAATACGCGTTACTGACCTCCCAACCGACATTGCATCCATAAGCTGTTTTATTACCGGAGCAGCCATATTTCCTCCTAATTATTTAGAAAAAAACCTCCGGGCAGAGTGATTCACTTTAGTGTAAATCCTTCTGAACGAAGGTTCAGTTTTCTGCCCTTCCCGTCTCTCAGGACCAGGTTAAAGGGTAATTATTGGTCGAAAATTATAATAAATATTCGACTAAAACTATTAGATTTTAATTATTATTAATTTGAAATTATGTCAGAGGCAATATCTGAAATGCTCGAATAATTAGACATATCTAATTCCAAATCAATTGATTCATTCTTAAACCAAGTACGCTGTTTTTTTACATATTGACGAGTACGAATGTTTATCTCATCAATCATTTCCTGATAACTCAAATCACTATTTAAATATGATATGACTTGTTTATAACCTATTGAATCTAATGGGTGGACATCCTTTACATCATATTTAGATAAGAGTGTTTCCACTTCTTTAATCAATCCATTTTCCAACATCTGTTCAGTGCGTTTACATATTCTCTCAAATAACAATTTCTTATCCATCATTAGCAGAATGGAAAATAAATTTTGTTTTGATGGACTTTCCTTTTTCTGTTTTGCGAAATGCTCAGATGGAGTTTTTCCGGTGATTTCATAAATCTCCAATGCACGGGCTAAACGTTTTTTATTATTGATATGTACAATATTCGCATATTCTGGATCAATTATTTTTAGGCGATCAAATAATCTCTGAGGATTACTATTATATTCCTTTTCCAATTCCTCACGAATTTTTGAATCAGAAATGCTGTCTTTAAATATTCCTTTATGTAAAGCTCGATAATACAATCCTGCTCCTCCACAAATTATTGACTCATGATTTCTTTGCTTAATATCAACAATAACCGCATTTACCAGCTTAGCATATTCACCAGCAGCTATAACTTGGTTTGGTGATCGAATACCAATTAAATGGTGGTGGACATTCCTCATCTCAGTAATTGTTGGTTGTGCGGTTCCAATTTCCATTCCAAAATAAATTTGTCGCGAATCCAAACCTATCACTTCGCCATTTATTCGTTTGGCAAGTTCGATTGCAATGGCGGTTTTACCAATTGCAGTTGGACCAATTATTGCTAATATCTTATGATTCATCAGTTTAAATTACAGATTACAAATAATTAATTTTAATTACATTCTATTAATAATATTTCTATAACTATAATTATGGATAAAGAATTTAAATATAAAGACCTTCTGAAACGCATTGGTCAATTAACAAAAGATGAAAAGGATATTATTTCCAAGATGTCCAATATTTCCTGTGAAATATTTCAATCTTTTGATTATTTGAATTGGGTAGGGTTTTATCGATTAGTTGATAAAAATACTTTAAAGGTTGGTCCATATCAAGGAACTCACGGTTGCCTTACAATCGACATTAATAGGGGCGTTTGCGGCAAATGTGTCCGTGAGAAAAAACTTCAAATCGAAAATGATGTTAATTCAATTCCCTACCACATTGCATGCTCGGGTGATACAAGATCGGAAATAGTTATTCCTGTTTTTGATAAGATTAAAAATATAATAGCTGTTTTAGATATTGATTCTACAGAAATAAATAGTTTTGATTCAATTGATGAAAAATATCTTACTATCATTTGTTCAAATATTTAATAATACTAACCATTGCATTGAAAGTAAATTGTTTCGAATATTTATAGATCATTATGAAATTTAAAAATATATTAATAGGACGGAGAGTATGGCGGTGCATAATATATGTATTTGTAGCAATAATATTTGTTAGTCTTGTCCTAGTGCTTCCTTTGCGTTGGTTCGCACCACCTACTACCTCGTTCATGATTCAGGGTCAGTTACACTATAAAAGTCCAATTCATCAGAAGTGGGTCCCATTAAATAATATTTCACGTAATATTCCAATAGCCGTTGTTGCTGCTGAAGATCAGATGTTTTTGCTCCATCATGGTTTCGATTTTAAGTCAATCTCGAAGTCGCTTGATGAAAAGCGTCGTCATCGACGCGGTGCCAGTACTATCTCTCAGCAGCTGGCAAAAAATCTATATCTTTGGCCAGGTCGGAGTCCTATTCGTAAAGTATTAGAAGTCTATTTCACTATACTGATCGAATTTACTTGGCCAAAACACAGAATAATGGAAGTCTATTTGAACGTTGTGGAATTTGGCCCAAGAGTTTACGGTGTAGATGCAGCTAGTCGACTATACCTTGGAAAATCACCAAGCCGCATCACCTCATACGAGGCGGCACTACTAGCCGCGGTGTTACCTAGCCCCAAACGAATGTCAATTGTGAATCCCTCACTATATGTCATGAGAAGAGCTACTGAAATTGATAGTGTGGTTACTTCACTTGGCGGTCCGGGTTATCTCTATCGGATGTAATGATAAGTGACTCTAATGGTTATTCTGAGATTTTATCTAGTCTATTATCTTTACATGTTTCTAATATTCTAACATTGCTTAAAGCATTATAATTGTAATAGATTTTAAGGTATATACAGGGCACTTACAGCCAAATCAAATATTATTAATTAATAATTAGGAGATAAATATGTCAGGTTGGTTCGAATTAAAGAAAACACCAAGCGGAGAATTCCGTTTTAATCTTAAAGCCGGTAATGGCGAAATTATTTTAACAAGCGAAGGATATAAAGCTAAAGCTTCTGCAAAAAACGGAATCGCATCTGTTCAAAAAAATTGTGGAGATTCTTCAAAATACAATAAACTTGTAGCTAAAAATGGCAAATTTTATTTTGCTTTAAAAGCTGCTAATAGCCAAATTATCGGAAGCAGTCAAATGTACTCTTCTGAATCCGGACGAGATAATGGAGTTGATTCTGTAAAGAAAAACGGTAAAACAAAAACAATCAAGGAAGTAGAATAATATTTTAACTGAATAAATATTTTTCCTGATATTAAATACATCGGTAATTTTTACCGATGTATTTTTTTTATAAATTCCACCATTCAAATACTAGCAATTATTTAATGAATACTAAACAGTACATTACTGCAATTACTTATATTATCCTTTTGAGGTTTGTTGATCTGGGGCTGACATTTATTTATACTCCCAATTTAAAATATGAATGGAATCCAGTTGTATCTGTTTTTAATTATTCTTGGTTTGGAATGTTAATCACTCAGATTTTGGTAATTGGTATAATAATTGCAGTAATGTCATTCTATTTTTATAAAAAACCAATCGCTGATTTGCCCGATGATTTATCCTTTAACGATTATATTTACTACTACTTTCATAATCAAAAAAAAACTAAAAAGAAAAAATGGTTAAAATATAATAAAAGGAATATTAAGCGAGTTCTTGCTTACAATGGATTCATTTTAATGACTTTAGCAATTAGCGTTAGCTACCTTGCTATTATCAATAATTTAATGGTTATTTACAAAGTAAACCCATACTCTAATTTTATTTCACAATACGGAAGTTACTTTTACATTTCAATATTAATCATAATGGCAATTTTGTCCTTTATATTATTCTTTGCAATGGAATATAAAACTTATAAAAATCAATTAGTTAGAATTAAAACAATCGATTAAAAGATATTTATTATGTCTCAAGATTATGATTTAAAATTGATTGATGAACTAACCTTTGAATTATATAATGCCATCTGCTTTGAAGTTGGCAATCATCCGCCGGTGGAAAAGTTAACAGAACTATTCATTCCAACTGCCAATATGATCAGAAATGATACTAATTCGCCGGAAATAATGACAGTTGACGACTTCATTCAATCATATAAAAAACGAATCTCAGATGGTGTGATTCCATCATTTTATGAAGGTGAATTAAAGCATATTACTGAAATATTCGGAAAGATTGCTCACCGCTTTAGTACTTATGAAACAAAATATGATCTATCAGATACTAAGCCCTTCTCCATCGGTATTAACAGTATTCAATACATAAAAATCGGTAAAAATTGGAAAATATCATGTATCGTTTGGAATAACCAAAACGATACTAATAAAATACCCAAAAAGTATTTATAGTTGCCTATCCCGTTAAAGATGGGAATCCATTTAATAATAACACAAATTTAACTACAGCTTTGATGTTAATTTGAATGCGTTGTAACTTTATCTGTTTTTATAATTATTCATAAATAATGGAGTTTTAGCATGAATCTAATAGAACGCATTAAAAATATCTTGTTAAGTCCTACCACCGAATGGGAAACCATTAAAAAAGAAGATTATATGATCTCTGATCTTTTTACGAAATACGCCTTAAAATTAGCTGCTATTCCGGCACTTGCCGGGCTAATCGGTTTTACGATTTTTGGTCGTGCATTTTATAATCCATCATTTGGCGCTAATCTAAAATGGGCAATTGGTATGTATGTGATGTCATTAATTGGTGTAATCATATTGGCATACATAATCGACGTTTTGGCGCCATCTTTTGGCACAAAAAAACATTTAGCAACATCCATGAAAGTTGTCATTTTTGCCTACACTGCCGCATGGGTTGGAGGAATCTTTAATCTAATTCCTGCCTTGGGAATATTAGGGTTAATTGCAGGTATTTATTCTTTATTTTTGCTTTATAAAGGATTGCAAATCGTAAAGGAAGTACCCAAAGAAAAAATGTTGGGCTATTTTGTTGTTATAATAATTGCATCGATCCTTGTCTATATGATAACTGGATTTATTATGAACAGGATGGCTTTTGGTAGTCTCCAAATGTTGTCTATGTAGATTTTGTAATTTATTTTATATAAAAAAGAGGAATTCTTCAAATGAATTCCTCTTTTTTATTTTTTCAAAATTGTTAAACTTTTATTTAATATTAAGCTCCTTGCATTAAATTCTTTTACTATATTAAGGAATAATCATGGCATTAATACTAACCTGTCAAGATGTTATGCAAGTTTTAAACATGAAAGACTGCATAAATGTTGTTGAAGAAGCATTTTTAGAATCCAATCAAGGTACAGCTGTCCTTCCACTGAGAACTGCAATAACACCTCCAGATGGACTTTCACTTTATATGCCAGCTTATCTTAAAAAGATGGGCGCTATGGCATGCAAGGTAGTAACTATATATAAAAATAATCCACAAAAGCATAATTTGCCAGTAACAATTGGTAAGGTTTTACTGCAAAATCCGGAGAGCGGTGAAGTTATTTGCATCATGGATGGCGGCTATCTAACTGCTGTAAGAACAGGTGCAGCGAGTGGTGTCGCAACTAAATATCTCGCCCGCAGCGACAAAAATCAAGTAACCGGAATTTTTGGTGCAGGAGTTCAAGCTCAAATGCAGCTCATCGCAATTTGCGAAGTACGCAACATTACCAAAGCAATCGTTTATGATATTTCTAACGAAACCGTAAGTAAATTTATTGATGAACTCAGCAAAAAACTAAATATAGAGATAATTCGCGCCAAAAATGCCGATGAGGTACTACAAGCAGATATCATTTGTACTGCAACATCTGCCCCTACTCCAATATTTGATGGCTCAAAAGTGAAACTGGGGACACATATTAATGGTATTGGTAGTCACACTCCAAATGCAAGAGAACTTGACACAACGATCGTAATCCGATCTAAATTTATTGGAGATTCTAACGAAGCCTGTTTAAAGGAAGCGGGCGATTTTATTATTCCTTTGCAAAATGGTGACATTGATGAATCTCATTTTTATGCAGATTTAGGGGAAATAGTTGCTGGTGGTAAACCCGGGCGTGAAGATATTGACGAAATCACAATTTTTAAATCCAATGGATTGGCAATACAAGATGCAGCTACAGCAAAACTTGTTTATGACAAAGCAATTGAAGCAGGAATTGGATTAAGCATAGAACTGTAATTATGAACGATAAGACTTTTAAAGACAAGTGGTTAACTATTCCAAATATACTTAGTTTACTTCGTATTTTTTCTGTACCTGTCCTTTTATATTTAGCATACAAAGAATATCCAAATATATTTTTAATAATTCTCGCTCTCTCTTTATCAACTGATGCATTAGATGGATATTTTGCTCGAAAATTAAACCAAATGACAGTTCTCGGAACAACCTTAGATAGCATTGCCGATACGGCAATGTATTTGACAATTACGGTTAGTGCATGGTTATTATGGCCGGAATTGATTAAAAAAGATTATGTTTATATTGTAATTGTTGTAACGGCTTTTGTAATTCCGATGATTGCAGGATTTATAAAATTCGGACGCATGCCAAGCTACCATACTTGGTTGGCAAAAATAACAACCATTTTATTGAGTATTACTGCATTATTTTGGTTCATAACACAGATAGTTTGGCCATTTAAGGTTGCAGTAATATTCCAAGTCTTAGTCATGATTGAATATATTGCAATAACTCTTCATTTAAAAATATGGCGCGGTAACATACCATCATATCTACATGTAATTGGCAAATTATAAATGCGAAGATTCATCACAATTTCCATCATTTTTCTATTCATATTTAACTCATGTGATTATTGTCCAACACAATCGCGAGGCGATATTTTTGAATGGAATACTTCCAATCCTAGCGAACAAGGATTTAACCCTGGGCAATTAGATATCGCTTTAAATGAAGCGGAAAATCGTTCTTCTATTTATAGTGTCTTGGTTATCAGAAACGGTTATATAGTTGCTGAACGGTATTATCGCGGCTATGATGCGAATTCCAGTTTCAATGTGCGATCTGTATCAAAAAGTTATCTTTCAGCAATGACCGGAATTGCAATCGAAAATGGTGTGATAAATAATATTAATGAGAAAATGTTGGATTTCTTCCCTGAATACAGACACTCAGGATTAGACCCAAGAAAACAAGATATTACAATAAAACACTTACTGACTATGCAAGCCGGTATTGATCATGAGCACAATAATTATTCTCGATTATATGGCACATCAAATTGGATTCAAAGTGCTATTGAAGAACCACTTTTATACAATCCGGGTACAACACATAGTTACAACACGTTTTTAACACATTTATTGTCTGGAATCATTACAAAAGAATCCGGAATGAGCACATTTGATTTTGGACAAAAATACTTGTGTGATCCACTCGGGACAACAATAAAAGATTGGCAGCAGAGTCCGCAGGGGATATATTTTGGTGGAAATAGTATGTATTTCACAACGCGTGACATGGCAGTTTTAGGATATTTGTATTTAAACAACGGTGAAATCAATGGAATACAAATTGTACCGCATGATTGGGTTGAAGAATCTTTAAAAAATCGCATGCCTGAGCAACAAAGTGGTTGGACTTGGGGGGATTTACAAGATGGTGGTTACGGGTACTTGTGGTGGCTTGGTAAAATTAAAGGATATAAAGTTTTTTTAGCCATTGGCCATGGAGGACAATTTGTAGTTAATTTTCCTGAACTGGATATGATTGTTGCCACAAATTCAAATGCGTATGTCGGATGGGCAACAGCCGAAATTAATGAGCGATCCGCCCTCGATTTAATAGCAAATTATATAGTTCCAGCAGTACAATAATATAACGTTGTGAAAAATATATTCTCTTCAAAAGAAACCCTTAAACAAATCCTCATAATCTCGGGAATATTTACCGTGTTTATATTCTCTATTTTAAACTTAATAAATATTCATCTTATAACCGATACAGCCCCTTCCGGTATCATATCTTTTGAATTTGCCAAAGATATCGACAAATCTATTTCTATAATTTCTTCATGGAACTTAGATGCAAAAATCAATGCTGGACTGAGTTTGGGAATAGACTTCCTCTTTTTGATAGTATATTCAATTTTCTTTTCTACCGCTTGTTATTTAATTGCACAAATATATATCAAACGAATTACATTTTTATATAAATTCGGATTAGTAATCGCACAATTACAATTTATTGCAGGATTATTCGATGCTATTGAGAATGTTGCCTTGATTAAACTATTACTTGGTTCTCAAAACGAATTATACTCACCTATCGCTTATTATTTTGCATCAATAAAATTTGCTATTATAGCGATTGGCATAATTTACGTAATTATCGGATTAATAACATCACTATCACACAAAACAACTTCTTCTAAATAATATGTCTGACGAATACAAATCAGCAAAATATTATGATAAATTCTCACATCTATTTGTGTGGCGCATCAGAAAGAAGGTTCTTGAAATTGTAATCCGCAATAAATACAAAACTATTTTAGATGTCTGTTGCGGAACAGGGAATCAACTTAAACTACTAAAAAAACATGGCATAAATGGAATTGGTATCGATTTATCAACTGCAATGCTAGATATCGCCAAAACAGGCAAATTGAAAGTGG
>Ga0316201_10000438_pt1 | contig 23279 bp, 20 predicted proteins | sample CS6wburrow_MG_FD_204516 | JGI IMG/M metagenome (GOLD analysis project Ga0316201, IMG submission 204516) | Coastal sediment microbial communities from Delaware Bay, Delaware, United States - CS-6 worm burrow | ecosystem: Environmental > Aquatic > Marine > Coastal > Sediment | place: USA... | reverse complement strand
ACAACGTAGGGAGCAGCTGCCGCCGAGCTCTTTAATGCGCAGCCTAAACTAATGACCGAAGTTGCTCTAACTAAGACTATCCCAGATTGGTCGGGAAGGTCTTTTTCTGGCCGGTTATTGCCCTTGCCGGCCTCATCAATAATCGGTATTCGGGATGCGGCGAACGGCAGGTTACCGGATTAACCCGGTCCTACAGGAGGCCCTTATATTCGATTTCTCTAAAGGACAAAAGACGACCCTGATCGGTCATCCAGCGCAACCCACTCAATGACTTGAAAGTGGTGGAAGTGGTCGTTCCCGGCACGTGTGGTGATTGAGATTATTCGATCCGTTTCAGCATTTTTAGGTTAATATCAAAATATCGGGAAAGCACTGCAAGCAGAACACACACATCTTGCATCGCGGGTTCCCGCCTGCGCGGGGACAACAGCAATGATCATTGTATCACCCGGGACAATCTTGACAGATTAGGCAGGTTTTCATCTAACGGGGAATGGCTCGATTGATTTGGCGAAAAACCGGCGGAACAATCGAGTCCGGTTCAATTGACTCACGCAATCAATCGGCTTTAATTATAGAGTTTGGCGACCCAATAGCACTATGAACAAGGAAAACATGCGCTGGCAGGACCTGTTTCCAACGTTGGCATCCGGCGATAGCCAGACACGTTCGGTGCTAGAAGATGCCCGTCTGCTCGCGATTGATGCAAACCAGCCTGTGTTTCATGCCGGTTCCCCCTGCGAAAATTATGTGCTGGTTCTTGAAGGCAGCGTGCGAGTGCAGGTCATCGGCGAGGGTGGCCGTGAGGCAGTGCTCTATCGTGTACTGCCGGGTGAGTCCTGCGTGCTCACTACCTGCAGCATTCTCTCGGGCGACAACTATCCAGCCGAGGGCTTTACCGAAGCGCCTGTGCGTGCCCTGGCTGTCTCTAAAACCGCCTTCGACGCGGCTCTGGAGTCCGCCCCGGCTTTTCGTCGCTTTGTCTTTACCAATCTCGGCAACCGTATTGCCGAAGTCATTGAGCGCATGGAAGAAGTTACTTTCCGTCCAATAGAGCGTCGGCTCGCTACCTGCCTGCTCGCTCGCGCCGACGAGGCCGGAACCGTCCGGATTACCCACCAGGAGATCGCGGTCGAACTCGGCTCTGCCCGCGAGGTGGTCTCGCGCCATCTCAAGCGGCTGGAGTCCCTGGGGCTGGTCGCACTCGGGCGTTCGACGGTGCAGGTGCAAAACCCCGGCGAACTGCAACGCCTCGCCGACACATTTCAGTGACAATATCACTGACCCAACGGGTTCAGGCTGGCAGGGTGTACCCATTCGTTTGAGTACACCCTGTTGTAATCAACCTGTTGGAGGCTGCTATGAAAACCCCTGTTGCAATTGCCTGTGCGCTTTTCCTGCTAACCCGTTTCGCAGTGGCCGGCAACGACCTCGGCCTGGATGGTCATGATATGGTTGAGCCTGACTGCGATGCCCTGAGTAGCTGGTATGAGTGTCGTGACATCGAGGACGCCCCGGCCAATGTCCGCCGGGGCTTCGAGTATACGCATAACACCAGCAGCACCCTGGGGCCCGACGGCAACATCAAGTTCAGTGACGGCACGCCCTATTCCACGGCCACCACGGCCTGCTCCAGCTGCCATTTTTCCGCCGGCCAGGTGCCATTCGGCACTCCGCTCTGGCAGACGGCCACCAACAAATATGAGCCTGACCCGGTCACCGGGCTGGGTCGTTACTTCGGCCCAATGGGCTATTACCGGGACATCCGGGATTCCGTCATCGATTGTTTCCGTAACTGCATGAACACGGATCGGACCCTCGACAAGGACGATCCCGTCATGGATGACTACGTCGCCTACATGGAATGGCTGACAGAGGGCATCAAGGACCCCGCGATGCGCGAAGACTTTACCCTGCTGCCGCCTGAGGCCGGCATCGGTCTGCCGCGTATTGCCGGTGTATCGAGCATGCGCGCCAACCCGGACAGGGGCAGGCGGCAATACCGGAATCAGTGCGCAGATTGTCATGATGAGGACGGTCCCGGGCTCGGCGAGTACCGTGTCGGCGAGGATCGCCCGCGTACGCCTGCACTCTGGGGTATGCGGGACGGGCATTCGCGGGCGGCTGCCTTCTATCGCAATGGTGTACTGGCTGCGTACATCCAGACACATATGCCCCTTGATGACCCCAACACCCTGAGCGCGCAGCAGGCACTCAACATCGCGGCTTATATCAATGCACCGGACAAGCCGCGTCCGGACGGCCTGGCCGACACGTTCTTCTGCTTCGATGATCTGCGGGACGGTATCCCCGCGGCGCTGAAGAAGCCTGCGGACTGGCTGGTCGGTTGCACCTATCCCGGCGAGCGCGAGCACTTCGAGGCGCAGGGTGTTGACTATGAGGACATGGTACTGAACGGTCCCTGGTCAGCGCTGACCGCCTGGCGCCAGGAAAGGATCGCGGAGCTGCAAGGGCAGTAAATGCCAAGACGATATTTATCAAACAGGTCATCCCCCTACCTACCATAGACGTGTTGTGTTAAATCGTTTTCAACGAAACAGCGCTTATATCGGCGACCCATCTCACTTCGGGTCGCCGTTCTTTTATGGGATATTGTGACCAGAGAAAGAATCACGCCCGGGTTTTGGAGGGGGCTGGGGCGTGATAGTGACTATGTGAATCATGAAATTAATTTATCGTTGCCACCAAGGTTCAGATTAGCATCGAAATCATAATCCCCTTATATGCCTTGGTTTGATATTTGTCAGTTTTGGTGCTCGGTGAAAGGTAATTATACAAAAATGGGAACGGCAAACATTACGGTATTTAAGACCTTTGCAGAAATTCCGGGAAGGTCTGAAAGTGGCCGTTCTTACCCCTACAGGGCGGCACCAGTGATCGCATTTGTCCAGGCCAGGAACGGCGAGTTATCGACCGAAACTCCCCGTTGAACGCTCGGCAATATAAGCAAACACTGTACGAGTAAAAACGACCCCAGAACGAAACCGCTCAGCGAGCGGTTTCGTTCATCGGGCGCAAAGTGGTCATTAGAACGATAAGGGCAATGGAAGCCACTACGCAGCTAAGCGTCCCGGTGAGCGATCTGCGGACTGGTTCAGCGCAGCGTCGACGGCACCCTTGAGCGGGCCGCCCGCTTTCAAGTCACCGGGCGTTAGTCAGCACCGTCCCTTCATTGCCCACCATGATGAAATGGGTCAGGGCCTGCCCGTCCATCCAAATGATGCCGTTGAGCTGCTTGTCGGTGCCCGACGGCAGTGTGACCCAGCTGGCTACGTTGGAACTGGTCACGATGGCACCACTCGATCCCCCGACGACCAGCAGCGGGACCGGCAACAGGGAGGATGCCCAGTATGTCGTGCCGAAATAGGACACACCGCTGCTCCCTGGGCCACTGGCTGTCCAGATGCTGCCATCCGCGCTGGTCAGGATGGTATCGCCCGCCCCCGCCGCGACGAATTGACTTCCGTCCCAGACCGCATCCTCGAGTGAACTGCTCGTGCCGGAGGGCCGCGCGGTCCAGCCCACACCGTCGGGACTGGTGAGAATGGCGCCGTTATTGCCTACCGCGACGACCAGGCTGCTGCTGGCGGTGACGCCACGCAGCGTACCGGTCACGACCGGCGGTATCGCCGGTTGTCGCGTCCAGGTGATGCCATCCGGGCTGGTGAGTATGGTGGCGCTGCCTCCCACCGCGACGAACTGACTGCCTGTCCAGACCACGGCTTCCAGATCGATGTTCACCTGCGAGTTCTGAGTGACCCAGGTATCACCGTCGGCACTGGTCAGCACGCTGCCACCGCCACCCACGGCCAGGAACTGGGCACCGTCAACATCCCAGGTGACACCGGCCAGGGTAACGCTGGTATTTGCAGCCGGGTTGACGGCCGCGGGACGCCAGCCGTCTGACGTCCCGTTTGGGCTGTTGAAGATCACGCCACTGTTACCGACCGCAACCAGCGTGTCCGTGCCGTTCCAGGCCACGTCCAGCAGGTTCTGAGGGGTAAAAGCCGCCTGGGGCGTACCGACGACTTCTGCGGACAACACCGAGGTCTGACTCCCCGCACGCGCCTCGACCCGGTAGTAGTAGCTGACGCCCGGGGTCAGCCCGACGTGGGTTAACTCGGTGCTGCTCACCGGCACCGGCACCAGCACGTCGCTGTTGGCCGTCACCCCGGGCGCATCGTCCCAGTAGACCACATAATCGGTGGCGGCAGTGACCGGGTTCCAGGAGATCGTGTTCTGCGGCCCGCTGATGCCGCCGGTACCCGCCACGGCCTGCGCATTCTGCGGTGCCACATTCGGGTCAAAGACTGGGCCCAGGGATCCGCCCCCACCACCGCCACCGCAGGCGACAAGTGCCGCCATGGAACCGGCGATAAGCAGAAGTTTCAGTATATCGTGCAGCACTCTCGTCATCTCTATCTCCATCTCCTTACGCGATTCCAGTCGTATGCGGTCACGCTTCAGGGCTGGCGGGCGGTGCAGTGGTGGACACAAATTGCCGTGTGACAGCGCTCCCGCGCTGGTGGAACATCAATACCCGGGGTCGCTGTTCGGCCTGCCAGGGAAGGCAGGATTTTACCCTGTTTGCCGGATCTTGCCACCAGCTGGCTGCCCTGTTGCCCAAGCCCAGGGTGGATGAGACTCGTTACCACGGCGTGTTTGCCTCCATCCATCGTGTTTTTCATCCAATACAGTCTACTTCGGTTCGGTAGCTACAAATTAATCCCTGTAATTGAATGACCGTTTACCGATTGAACTCGCCGTTCAGCGACATTTGCCGCAGGACAAGAATTGGCCGACTATCCCCCTTGCCGGTCTCATCAAGAAGCGGTATTCAGGCTGCGTTGAACGGCAAGTTACCGACTGTACCTGGTCCTTTAGCAAGTAACTATCTGATAATCTGCTAAAAGACGGTTCACGACACGGAAGTACAGCGTAAGTCGCTGTATGTTGAAAGTACTGCAAGCGGACTGAAATACGAAACATGACCCAGCGTTTCACCGAGTTATCTTCGTACCTGAGGCAAAAGTCGCTGGAGCCCAGGTCGTCCAACCCTCCGGTGTTGGACGAGGACGAGAACTTCGCGCTCGCAGTTGCGATTTCGGTGGCCGTGTCGGTTTCTCTGGCCGTGACCTTCGTCACAGTCCTTATTATCGCCGCACAAGCGCAATGACGACGCCGGCGGGCGATACCCTTGCGGCCTGATTGTTCGCATAATCCTCGTCCTGGGCCGGAGCCGGCGGTGACTTTGATAGGTATCGATACCGGGGGCACCTTCACGGACTTCGTGGAACTGAGACCCGATACGACCCCCGTCAGGAACAACTGGTCAGTGCTGGCAGGCTGGCGTTCCACCGTGACAGTAGAAATACCAAGGCGACCCGGACTTACACCGACAAGCTCCGCAGCCTTTCACCTTGACCAGTTGAAAGGGGAATGATTCGGATATCGGGAACGGCAATTATTGCACGGCATTCCCGTCCTTCGCTGGCCGTCCGTGGAGGGCAGGAGTTGGCCGGTTTTGCCCCTTGCCGGTCTCATCAATACTCGGTATTCGGGATACGTTGAAAGGCAAGTTACCGCTCGTTCCCGGTCGTTTAGAAAATAACTATCTGATAATTATCTAAACGGCGGTTCACGACCCTAATGAGACATACAGGGTTTTGGACTTTATGTCGTATTTTTACTGTTCTCGAATCTTTAGGGACCGGAGGCGGATCGACAGTCATCGAGCCTTTTAAGAGCTTCACGCCCCCTGAATTCAGTTAGTGCGAGTAAGTGGCTTTCCTCATAGATGGACCCCCGAACACCTACTAAAATATATATGTCAGTAGAGAAATTGGTTTTCGTGCTAAAGCGGAAAGGCATGAGTTTAGAATCTATAACGGGCAAGACCTGTGAGACCTGTTGCTGGTGTGTCGTGGCAGTCATAGTAGCGCTGACCTTGCTGGCGCTCACCTGGATGATGATCCTTGCCAGTGATACAAGCGTCTTGGGCATGATCAAGGTTATATTTCCTGATTAATAGTGTGAATGCTTTAACTGCCGTTCGTTGGCCGACAGCTGAAGTACGATTGCGGTAATTCAACGGCAAGTGGTCGAACAAGGACCTACACATTCAGGCGCGGACCATAAGCTCAATGAATGGGAGTTTGAAATGGACCGGACGGCAGGAGGCGTCCTTCAAGAGTTATTCAAGATGACACAATGAGCAAGCATCGCGTACTGCTGGACGAAAAGCTCGGACACCATGCCCGACCACTGCTTAATGACGTCGGCATCAAGACTGATGTGGTTCGGCTCAAGACGGCTAATTTGATCGAGTTGCTTCAGGCCAAGCCGTATAATGCGCTAATAGTGCGGGATAGGGTGCGCATTCCCTTGGAGGCGATGGAGACGGCGCCCTCGTCCCTCAAAATAATCGGTGTGCTTGGCGATTCGCTGCGCAACGTGAACCTCATGGAAGCCACAGCCTGCGGTATCGTCGTCAAAATCACCGAGTATGGCAATACCTTCGAGGCGGCTAACCTGAGCAAGCGCTTGATGGTGTTTCTCCTGAGCGATTCGTTCAAACAGCACAAGGGTAAGAAGGCGACCGTAATCCTGGACCCGGCCGCGCCGCCGCCAAAAGGTTACAGCGGTTTCGAATTGGCGGACAAAACCGTCGGACTGATTGGCTGTGGGCGCGTGGCCCAGGCTCTCGCTCTGATGATCTTGCCCCACTGCGTTCGGGTACTCGGTTTCGACAATCACCCGCGTGCGGTCTACGAGGAGTTTCACCTCCCGGATCCCCTGCTGCGCCCGGTCATCGAATACTGCCAGATCGAGGAAGTCGTGAGACGCGCCGATATCATCAGTATTCACACCAGTGGCGAAGAGCAGGTCTTTCTCATTGACGAAGTTTTTCAGTCCCGCAGGATGCCCTTTATCATTAACACAGCGCGAGACGCGGTTATTCACGAGGAAGCCTTGCTATCGGCACTCAAGGAGGGTCGTATCCGGGGTGCGGCGTTCACCCTGCCCGAGTCGGACCTGAAAAGTGGCGAGTATCCCGAAGACATAAAACCCTTCCTGAATATGGGTAATGTGCTTATCGCGCCGATGCAGGGCAGGCCTGTCGCAGAAGCCCACAAAAAGAACGTGAAAAGGCTCGCGACCGCCGTCGCCGACTTTCTGCTGAAGGGGGACATGAGTCTAGCTGTCAATCCGCCCGAACTCTTCGGCAGACCGACAGACCAGACCTATCCATATTCCATTCATACACGACGGGTGGCACTCCGCCTGACACTCTAGGGGACTGACAGGTAAGAAATGCGAAAACGGAGCTTGTCGCTCATTAGTCGCCCCATGTAGGTCAGACGTTCGCCGGAAGTGTGAGTATTGCTTTCTGGTCGGGGACGGCAACATTGCACAGCTGCCCTTCGCTGATCGTCCGTGTAGGTCCGGAGTTGGCGTGCGAACTTCACCGTATACCGCTGGGCCAGGCTGTGGCGCAGCTCTCGCGAGTAACGGTGAGTTTCTACCCGAACCCGGACAATTAGACTCATTCCAAATAAGAATTCGCTAACAGGCGTTTCACGTGCCGTTTCTGACATCCAGTCCCTTTGAGTCTGTGGTGGACTACACTTCATTTTAATGGCGTGAGTCGGCTCTTTCTGATCACTAAACACCAATCGGACTGTTAATGTATCGAGTCGCCTCTACTACAAGGAGAGCAAAATGACCGTTACGAATAGCCAATCGGGAACCAACGTGCATGAAGTCTCCGACGGGATTTATCGCATAAATACGCCGGTTGTATTTGAAAATGGAAACAGTTTCTCATTTAATCAGTACCTCATTGTTGACGATCAACCATTATTGTTCCACACCGGACCCAGAAAGCTGTTTCCCCTGGTTCGTGAAGCAGTCGCAAGCGTACTACCAGTCGAGCGTATTCAATATATTGGCTTCTCTCATGTAGAGGCGGACGAATGCGGTTCACTCAACGAATGGCTTGCTGCAGCCCCGCAATCCATGCCTCTCTGCGGTACGGTTGCTGCTATGGTATCAATTGAGGACCTGGCTGACCGGAGGCCCCGTGCTCTCGCAGACGGTGAGGTGATTCCTCTGGGCAAACACCAAGTACGCTGGTTTGATGCCCCGCATATACCGCACGCGTGGGACTGTGGATTTCTTACCGAGGAACTGACGCGGACTTTTCTATGCGGCGATTTATTCACGCAGGGTGGTGGAGATCTTCCACCCCTGACCGAGTCAGATATTCTTGGACCCAGCGAAGACTTCCGGCACAGGATGGATTATTTCTCATACACGAAAAACGCTCGTACGACGCTTGAGCGACTGGCCTCTATTGAACCGACCACACTCGCCTGTATGCACGGTAGCGCGTGGAGTGGTGATGGTGCGACATTGCTGAGAGCTCTGGCCGATTCGCTGTCGTCTTAACGTATAGTCAATTTGTCAAACGAACGGCAACAATTGGCCGAACTTTACCGTATGCCCCGGCACCAGGCTGTGGCGATTCTCTCCCGACGAACGGTGAGTTTCCGACCAAACTCGGACCATTAGACTCATTCCAAATAAGAATCCGTTAACAGGCGGTAGACGACCCAAAGAAGAAGTACAGAAAATTTCTATAAACTTCCGGTATGTACTGAAAGCTGCCGTTTGGAAGCCAGATGCGGATCGGTTGAACCCAAAAACAATTCGGACGATCAGCGGCCACTCAACAATATTAGAGGTTCAATATGTATTGAAAGATTGAACCCACCAACCAAAGGGGGCAAGACTAATCTGCTTAGTCGAATTTTCATCGCCCCAATAATCGACTAATGCTGATGCAGTCTCTTTGAGCAAAATGTGCGACATCCATTCTGCGTGCTGTCGTTCCTGCTATCTTTAAAAGCATCTGTTATGGAGATTGTTATTACTAGCGTCGATCATTGATGAGTCGCCTGGAGGACAATGAATGAGACCAATATCAACATCTCTCTTGGTGCTGGTGGCGTTTGTGCTGCCCAGACTAGCCAAATCCGCTGCCGAGCAGAACTCACCCTACACGGGACCATGGCCTGGTTGGCACGCGCATTGGCCCGCCTTTTGGTGGGTCTGCCCGCTGATGATGCTGTTCATGTTCGTATTCTTCGTGCTGGTCTTCTTGGTCTTGCGCAGAGATCGGGGCGATTGGCGGCCGCCATGGCGCTGGATGTGCGAACAACCCGAGAAACGGCGAACCCAGGAGGGCCATCTGAGTGAGACGCCAGAGTCGGCGTTGGACATCCTCAACAAACGCTTCGCACGGGGAGAGATAGACAGGGATGAGTACGAGGAGAAAAAGACTGTGATCATTTCAGCTGACAAATAATCCGGAGGTTGGGCAAATGACCATGAGCGGAATGAGCAAAGAAGAGATGCAAGGCATGATGCGCGAAATAATGGACAAGATGTTCACGAACGTGACTGTTGATGACAGAAAAGAGATTATGATAAGTATGATGGACAAGATGAGGGAAGGCATCAACATGAAAGAAATGATGCCCAAGATGATGATGGGTATGATGAGCGCCGAGGAGGGTAAAGGCGGCATGAAAGATATGATGGCCAAGATGATGCAAGGTGGCCAAGAGCATGAAGCCATGATGCCCGAGATGATGCTCAAAGGTATGATGCCTCACTGCATTAAAATGATGATGCCTGCCATCTCGAAAAATAAGCGATCCGATCTTGTCTCGAGCATGGTAAGCACTCTGATGGAGCAGGCATCAAGTGGCATGTCTGATGAAGAGAAGGCCGCCCTGGTGGCGAAAGTACTCGACACTATAAAGGCATAAACGGCGCCCTTGCTCCGATTTCCTCGGATATAAAGTCACGACGAGAGCGCCGCCTCTACATTGTTAACGACAGGTCTAACCGTTCTCGGTAGTACGGTTGCAGCGTTGTGAATGACCTGAGTTGCTGCAAAGCCGCCCTAGAGACAGCGCAAGGGAACGGCAGCATCCGGGGATGATCTGGTTCTTCCTGAAAAATACCAGAGTGATTTGGTCGGGTGACTGGTTCCGACCATGATTCTGCCGTTCAGTCCAAGTACTTGTTGGTCCTGAAGTTGGGCATTAGGACTCATGCGGGTATCAACTCTTTCAGGTCTGCCAGTGTTTTCTAGAGCGAGGTTTGTAAAACCGATCAGGCTATGTAACATGACATTATCATGCTGATTTTTATCAAATCAGAAATACAAGCATAGCCTGAAAGCTTATTACGCAAACCTGCCTTTGACGCCCTCTGGTTGTAGTCAGGCGGCGGACTCGCTGAGAGCAAAGATGGAGCGAGATCACATGTTGATAATAAAGGGGCTTCTTGGAGGGTTGTTTCAGATCGCCTTGTTTGCAGTCTTGCTCTTCCTTCCTGCAGGCACTTGGCATTGGCCACGTGCGATCATGTTCCTCATGGTGTATGGCCTCCTATTGCTGGTGTCTATCATCGTGCTTGCCCGACTGGCACCGGCCAGCCTGGAGGTTCGGCTTGCGGCCCCAGTTGCAAAAAGCCAGCCGATGGCGGATCGAGTTGTTACATCGTTCTTGTTCCTCTCGTTCATCGCTTGGTTCGTGTTTATTCCCGTTGAAGTCTTCCACTTGCAATTGTTGCCGCCACCGCACTTCACGGTGTCGGTTTTCGGGGCAGCGCTGTTCCTCGCAGGCTTCGGCATTCTGATGACTGCGCTATTTCAAAATGAGTTTGCCGCGCCTATTGTCAAAGACCAATCCGAACGTGGCCAAGTGCTAATCGATACCGGCCTTTACGGCCGCATACGTCATCCTATGTATTTTGGGTTCCTGCTCTTCCTTACAGGCATCGCGCTGTGGCTGGAAAGCTATGCGAGCGTACTTATGCTACCACTCGTTTTCGTTTTCGTGATCGCACGGATATTTGTCGAGGAGAAGACCTTGCGAGAGACGCTGTCAGGTTACGTTGAGTACATGGCAAAGGTACGTTACCGGCTTATCCCTTTTGTCTGGTAGTGTTTTGTGCCGCTTGTAATTTTGCCTCGCCGACAAGGCGTCAAGATTCTAAAGGGATCCAGGCAAGTAGTTTAAACTTGGCGCCTAACGAATAAGGTTAGATTGTGAGAGCGGAGCGAACCACGATCTGAACCGTTTGTTGGACAAGCCCGTCGGAAGTGTTGAGTAGCGTTATATAGGGAATATCTTTTTCGAGCCTGCTTGCCGTGAAGACCTGCGATGGTGTGCAGATCCTCAAGGCAAGGGATCTTGGTTGCCATTGCGGCAATGGTTTCCGGCAACCGGCGCTTATTGTCGCATTTTAGCGTTATCGAAGGCGCGTGCGTTCCTCGGCTTGGGTTGCCGAAGTCCGGATGCGCTGGATTGTCGCCTTCGGTTACATAGTCAATGCACCCGCCGCTTCATCCGGCCAGAACCGGGAAAACAGGCAGTATCCGCGTACGCACGATGTTCATCACGGCGCCGCAACAACGGCATGTGGGTTGCTGGCGTTTTTTGACCCAAGCCAGGGCCCGGTCGAAGCCCAGCAGATACTGAAGCAATGCGATCAGACGTTTGCTGTTGGGGTGTAAAAAGCCGAAGTTGCGGGCGCGTCTGAAGCCTTTGGGCAACACATGCTGGAGGATCAGCCACAGGAAGCTGGCGCCGGAGACTGTTCTGTATTCGCTGCGCTTCGTTTTGCTGTCCCGGTAGCGAGAGGTCACCTGGCCGTTTTCGCAGGCGATAATATCGTTCTCCTGGATCACGCCTTTATAGAGATAGCGGCCAAGATAGACCAGCGCCTTCTGGCCCGTGCCGACGGACTTTACGTCCACGACCCAGGTTTCGGGGTAGCTTAAGGGCAGTTCAAGTCCCTCCTGCCGGATGGCGTTGAGCATTTTGGCGCGAAAGACCTTGGCCAGGGCCGTGTGGTTGAACAGATAGCCGGATGGGTTCTTGCGTTTACTTTTTTTGCCGCCTTTGGTCCGCCACAGCTTTTTTTCGCCATCGATGGCGGCGGCGGGCATCACCAGATGCACATGCGGGTGGTAGTCGAGGCGGCGTGAATGGGTGTGCAGGACCGTTATGGGGCCAGGCGTACCCTGAAGCTGCTTGTCGTTGTGAGCGAACGTCCGCACCGTCTCCCAGCTACAGCGGATCATCAATGCATAGAGGGTGCGCTGATGCCGCCATGCCAGCGCCCTGAGCTGCGTCGGCAGTGTGAAAGTCAAAAGAAAATACTCGGCGGGAAGCTGTTTTTGGAGCTGACGTTCCAGCCACTGCTGGCTTTCATGGTGCTGGCAGTGCGGACAGTTGCGATGGGCGCAGGAATGCGGCACGAAAACCTGACTGTCGCACTCAGGGCATTGCACCAGCATTTGGGGGCTGGATGAAGTGCGGCAGTTCTTCATGGCGCAGAGCGCCTTGCGATGGGAGGGCAGGATAGAATCCTGGTATTGTTCCAGGAACTCGGTCTCGAAGGTTTTAATAATAGCTGAGAGCAGCATCATTTGACTTTCCCCCATTCAATGGAAAAACCATTCATCAGCTCATTGATCGCCTGCCTGGCGTTATGGTCCGTGCCGGAGGTCAGGTGAGTGTATTTGGCGGTGGTCAGGATGGAGCGGTGACCGAGGATTTTCTGCACTTCGAGCAGGTCGACGCCCGCTTCGATCAGATGAGTTGCATAACTGTGGCGCAGACTGTGCGGGGTAATCTTTTTTTTATCCCGCAGTCGGCAACCACCTTGCGCAGGGTTGTCTGCACGCCGCCACGATCGAGCGGACTGGTGGCGCGATGAGCCGCCTTCAGGCCGCCATGGCGATTAGGGAACAGCAGCACGGGATTGCGGTGCAATTGCCAGAAACGGCGCAGCAGATCGATCGTTGCATCCGGCAGGGGAACGAGACGGTCTTTATTGCCCTTGGAATCACGGATATGGGCGCGCTGACGCTGCGCATCCATATCGCCCACTTCAAGACGCAACCCTTCGCCAAGGCGCAGGCCCAGGCTGTAGACGGTGAAATAGAAGACGCGGTAGCTGAGCGTCAAGGTCGTCATGAACAGAGTCTTGGCTTCATCGATAGTGACGATATCCGGCAGGCGTTGAGTCTTCGGCGGTTTGATCAGGTCGATGTTCTCCCAGGGCTTGTGCAGCACATGGATGTAGTAGAACTTAAGGCCGTACAGATCGAGCTTGACGGCGCTCCAGGAATGAGACTCCAGAAGATCGGTGAAATAGTCGGTTAACTGCTGTTCAGTCAGGTCGTCGATTTGTTCATCAAAATAGGCGCCGATGCGGCGGATGGCGCGGGCGTAGGCTTCGATGGTTTTGGGCTGCAGGCCCTTGAGCTTAAGGTGTTTGAGATGGCGCTGATAGTTCTGCTTGAAGTTTGTATCGGATGATGACATGGTCTTGTAACCTCATGATTCGTGGATGACGATCCCTCGTTTCGAGGGTGTGAGGTTACATTTTAGTGTTTTTGGACAGAGGGGCCTTCTCCGCGAAGCGGCTTCGTCCAACAAGGCGCTCCAGCGAACAGCTGACGCCGCCGCTGAGCTTTGGTGTTATGAACGACTGGATATGCGGCATCCTCACCGTTCGATAGTTGTCCAGGAAGGACTGGTTATGGCCGGTTACGGCCCATGCTGGCCTATCAACAGATCCGGCAGCGGGATGCAAGGAACGACAAGTATCCATCCCAAGTCGGCCCTATAGACCGATTCTAAATAAGCTTTTCCTAAACAGCGGGAGACGACCCTACCTTGCCGTTCGTAAAATTATTGGGTACGGAGAAAATTACTGAATAGGTCATTCGTCTGTCACAATATATTGCTACCCACTAGGATAATCCTTGATGACTGAATGCGATGATCAAAATCAGACTTTTTGACAAAAACGACTGGCCCGCTGTCTGGCAGATCATTGAGCCGGTGTTCAGGGCTGGTGAAACATACCCATTCTCGACAGAAATATCGGAGGAAGAAGCATACACGGCCTGGATAGATAATCCGTCATCGACATACATTGCCGAGGATGAAGACAATAATATTGTTGGTACTTACTACATCAAACCAAATCAATCTTCTCTGGGGGCACATGTCTGCAATTGCGGATATATTGTTGGCGAGAATGCACGCGGGAAAGGTGTTGCCACCATAATGTGCGAGCATTCGCAGCGTGAGGCAATATCACAAGGATTCAGAGCGATGCAGTACAATCTAGTTGTATCCACGAATGAAAAAGCATTTCGCCTCTGGCAGAAGCTGGGCTTTGACCTTGTCGGTACTCTACCTGGAGCATTCAGACATAAGAGGTATGGCTTTGTGGATGCGTATGTCATGTACAAACAACTAGCAATACCGAATTGATGGACAATGCATGAATCACAAAATTCTCGATAAAAACAGCCAAGAAGAAGTAAGCAGTCTTTTTACATCAGTTTTCACAGCATCTGAGGGAGAGAAAGAAGGACGACTGATTGGTAATCTTGCCTCAGAGCTATCTTCAGGAACCGACAATCAAGAAATAGTTTGTTTCGGAACATACGAAGAAGAATCAATCATTGGATCGATTTTCTTTACACGTCTTCGATTCAGAGATGCCATCCAGGTTTACATGCTTGCTCCTGTTGCAGTTAGCACTGAGCATCAGGGGAAAGGCGTTGGACAGGCGCTAATTATTTATGGTCTTAAAGAGCTGAAAAACAGATCCGTGGCTGTAGCTATCACATATGGTGATCCATCATTCTACTCCAAGGTGGGATTTCGCGCCCTATCAGAAAATGTCATCCAGGCTCCGCTGAAGCTTTCAATGCCAGAAGGTTGGCTGGGTCAGTCCTTAACGGGAGAGCAAATTCCGACTATCAATGAACGTCCTAAGTGCGTTAAAGAATTCAATAACCCGGCCTATTGGTGATTCCAGAGAACATATTAAGTTGGAGCACCGGACGCCGAAAAACGGCGCCGGGGACCTCTAGCGTTTTTTAATTGTCCGAAGTTGCTGCATCTGAGACCTTCCCGTTGACGCCAAGAAGGTCGCTTTCTGGCCGGTTATTGCCCTTGCCGGCCACATCAATAAACGGTATTCGGGCTGCATTGAACGGAAGGTTACCGCTCGCACCCGGTCGTTTAGAAAATAACCAATCCTAATATTTACATCAGCCGGATAACTGAAAACGGCCTAATACCACCAAAGCAAAAAATTGCCATGCACACGTTCTCCCTTCGCTCGCCGTTTACCGGGAGACAGAATAATACTTGACATGATTGGTCGGAATTATATGCTCCACAAAACCTGACCAAAATTGCCAGGTATTCGGTGGAGACACGACACCCCTGGAATACAAACAGCTCCCCTAAACCGACAGCACTGAAGGGATTGGGTCACGTATCACGTAGGGGAGGCACGGTTGTATGAGGTACATTGAAAAGGAGCTAATGATATGACCACACTGACTAAAGAACAGATAAGGAAATTGGTTGAATGGATGGAAGACAGGAGCCTCGATACCGATGTTGATAACCAGGCGCGTACCTATCGTAAGCAGTTGCTGGAAGATTTAGGGGAAACGCACGTGCGTGAAATGGCCACTATTGATGGCATTGTGCTCAACAACGAGCATCTGGGGGTGTCGGACTTACCAAATGCTCGCAGTGCAACCAAAAAAATACAGGGAGTTAGCCAATGAATCGTTCTGTTCTCTGCGGCCTGGCCGTCGCCGGACTCGTCCCCCTCGCTCTGTCTTCTAACGCTCATGCTTTCGAGTGTCCCCCTGGGACACCGAACATCTGTGCGCCTGCGACCGTCATCGACTTCACCGTCGACCGGCTCCTTTCAACGGTGGCGCCCGGCGATGCCCCGTTGATCCTGCGGACCACCACGCTGATCACGGCCAGCTGGTTCGATGCCATCGCCCCGTACAGCGCGAACGCGGTCGGAGTGCACTCCGATCTAGGTCGCCTAGACACTGGCGGCGGCGACAGTGAGCGCAACATCGCGATCATGTACGCCAGTCACGAGGTGCTCAACAGCCTGATGCCCCAGTTCGCCGCAGACTGGGACACGATGATGGGGGCCGTGGGGCTCGACCCGAACGACCACTCCACCGACGTGTCCACGCCCGTGGGTGTCGGCAACGTGACCGGCGCCGCGGTCGTGGCCGCCCGCGAGCACGACGGCATGAACCAGTTAGGAGACGAAGACGGCAGCCTGTACTTTCAGCGCCCCTACTCGGACTACACCGGCTATGCGCCTGTCAACTCGGCCGAGCAGCTGAATAACGCTCGGCGCTGGCAGCCCGACACGCTGACCAACGGCAGTGGCATCTTCTTCTCGCAGCAGTTCGTCACCCCCCAACTCGGTGTGACCCAGCCCTTCAGTTACGACACGGTCACGCGCATGGCCCCGAAGCCCACCAAGAGCTACGCGGTGAACCCCTCGGGCAATCCCCATCCCCGTCCGCAGTACATAGCGCAGGCCAACGAGGTTCTGGCTGTCCAGGCCGCGCTCAGCGACCGGGAGAAGCTCGTCGCCGAATTCTTTGATAACAAGATCATTAGCCTCGGCTTTTCGACCCTGGCTGCAACCTTTTACCACAGCCTGAGCCTCGAGCAGTTCGTGCAACTCGACTACCTCGTAAACGTGGCGTCCTTCGACACCGCGATCACGATCTGGCACAACAAGCGCCACTACGACGCGGTGCGTCCCTTCACGGCCATCGGCGTGATCTACGGTGAAGACACGGTCACCGCCTGGGGAGGGCCCGGCCAGGGTATCGTCGACGACGTCAAGGGCAACAACTGGCGTCCCTACCTGCAGTCGGCCAACCACCCCGAGTACCCCTCGGCCAGCGCAAGTTTCTGCCGCGCCCACGCCACCGCGACCAAGCTCTACCTCGAGGATGAGGTGGGGCTGAGCCCCGCCGACGCCAACGACTTGAGCTTCTGGGTCCCGGGCTTCCTGCCGCCCGACTTCGAGGTCCTCGACAAGCAGCCGGGGTCCTCGATCATCGAGCCGGATGTGACTCCCGCCGCGCCGATTGCACTCGGTTGGACGACCTGGGACGATTTCGCCTACGAGTGCGGCATGAGCCGCCTGTGGGCCGGCGTGCACTTTTTCGACTCGATCCCGGCTGGGCAGGACATCGGCGACCCCATCGGCACCGAAGCCTACGACTGGCTGAAGTCCTACATCGACGGAACAGTCGAGTGACGAAGTGCCGATAGTCGTGTGCGGCGGCAAACCGCGGGTCATCGGCTGTGTCGCGGACCCGCGGTTCAAACTTTTGAGATCAGAGTAAAAACTCTTGTCCTGATGGGGGTTGGTTGTTCGGCTTAGGACCTAGCATGAGGTGATACTGCTACTAAGACGTTCCCAGATATTTGGGGAACGGAAATTTATGGTGTGCGCCGTGCAAAGGCGGCGTTTTCCCAGTGGGTTAGAGACCCACCCGGCTTACCGCTCTAGACGGAAGCGATTAATTGGAACGGTAATTATTACCGCCTCTGATACCTTCCCGAAGCAGGTGGGAATGTATCTTTCTGGCCGAACTTCACCGTTGCCGGCCCCGGCAGCACCAGGGATCTAGCAGGAAATTGAACGGCAGGTTACCGCTCCAACCCGGTACTACAGAAAACTCTTATATTAGAAATCCAGCAAGGAGCATAAACGACCCGAAGCGGTCATAGAGCTATCACGCATAAAGCAGACATTCGATCCAGAAAGCGGACGTCTTGTATTTCAGTATATTTGGGGTTAGCGACGCCGCTCCCACGGCCACTTTCTGCCCTACACTAGCGACCAGCGAAAGGAGACTTTGCAGCAGAAACGGACATTAGTAACGTAAGCGCTAAACGAACGACAGGGTTGCTCAGCAGCGCTTACTCAAGACCTGACCCCGAGACACATGCGGCTCTCTCAAATCGGTGACACATTCCGGCCGCCGGGCAGATGGCAAGAATATTAAAAACGACCATTTTGCGCCAATATTGTTGCCCTGGCTTGAAACCCGGCCCCTACTGAGACTATTGTTTCAAGCTGATGTAGAAGTTGATTTCTCGCGGATGCTTAACAGAAAAACAGTCTTCTCGTGCCTATGCCGACCATTTCGCGCCAAGTAAGAGATTTTTTTCAGATTCGTTAGCTAGCTGTAAGTACCAACATGCTTGTAGTCCGTTGTCACCATAGTGTCGACCTACATGATCGGTGTAGATTGGTTGGGAGGCTTTCACGCTGATCGTTTCGTAGACTGTTGGGATTGACGAATGAGGTGAAGGGGGTAATCATTATCCACTCGCCTCAACCTCAGGAAAGCGAATACTTAGTACCGCACTGTAAACAAAAGGGGAAAATGATGAAAACAAGGAAAAACACAGTCAAACCAGCAATGGCAATGGTGACGGCCCTGTTCCTGCTCGGTGGTTACAGCGCGCAGACGGCGGCGGGCACGGTGGACATCAGCCCCACCACGTTGAGCAACAGCAACTTATCCGGCTGCGTAAGCACGCTCGCGACTGACCTTGAGTGTAATCCTGCTGGCATCAACCTCATGGACAATGAGGACGATACCATTCGGCTGTTCAGCCTTGACGCTGACGTGTATGGTTTTGACGTGATCGTCGTTCCGTCTGTTCCTCCTTTTGCCAACTCCGACATCGGGTCGGCCAGCGTTCTGTTGAACGATGAGCTGGTTGGCATCATCAGTACCGCAAGTCCAAGCGTCTCGGCCGTGTTCGCTGACCCTTCTATCACTCAGGTGATCCAGATCGTCAATACGGACGCAGCTTTGCTGAATTATGATTTTATTACGACCCCGGTCCCGATATCTGAATCATCAATTGTAGCCGCCAGCCTGCCCAGCAGTCGCTCGGTGCAGGTCGGCAGCCTGGCGTCGGCCTTTGCCACCATTATCAACACCAGCAGCAGCACGGCGACAGCTTGCAGCATTTCACCGCGGACGAGCGTGTCGGCAGACTTTGCCTATCAGACCACCGATGCGGCCAATGCACCGGTGGGTACGCCCAACACGGCCGTCGACATCCCGGCGGGCGCGAGTCAGAATTTTGTATTCGGGTTTATGCCAACGGCGCCCATCGATCCGACCGAGGTGTCGTTCGACTATGACTGCACGAACAGTGACCCGGCGCCGGTGACGCCGGGCGTAAACACGCTGCTGCTGTCAGCTTCGAGTACAGCGGTGCCGGATATCGTGGCGCTGACGGCCACGCCGAGCGGTGACGGCATTGTTAACTTACCTGGCACCAACGGGTCAAACGCCTTTTCCGTGGCGACGGTGAATAACGGCGCTACCGACACGATCACCGCAGATGTGGTCACAACGGTGTCATTGCCGGTTGCTCTATCCATCTGCGAGAGCAATCCCGCCGACGGCCAATGCCTTTCTGCGCCGGCCAGCAGCACGACCAGCACGGTGAACGCCGGCTTCACGCCCACGTATTCGGTATTTGCAACAGCCACCGGAACGGTGCCGTTTGACCCGGCCCTCAATCGCATTGTGGTCACCTTCAGGGATGGCGGCGGTGTGGTGCGCGGTCGAACCAGCGTGGCGGTGCGCACGCAATAGCTATACGGAATGGGGATGGTCACCCAGCAAGGTGCCCGCCGCCGTCTTTTGCGCACAGTCCGATTGCATAGTTGAGCTAATCAGTAATCTTTTGCTGTGGTTTTACCTTGAAGCGAAATGTCTTCTTTTGGCGTGCGCCGTGCTAAGGCGGCGTTTTCCCAGTGGGTGAGAGACCCACCCGGCAATCGCTCCAGCCGGAAGCAATCGGAGCAGTCATGGAGGTAACGAAGTGGCTGGAGCCTCTGATGTAACGGGTCATTTTAGATGATCCAGCGAGTGTGCAGGCCGTAACGCGAGTGAACGCTGAGCAAGCCTCGAAAAGGACGTTGCACAGGCCGACCTGTCCGCCAATGCGGGGAAGGCTGATACGTCTGGTGAAGTGAGCGAAAGATGCAACCAGACGCTGTGCCGGGGTAGTGGCGACAGCATGTACACAAGGGAGACGTACGCAACACGGGAAGCCCCGGTTTGTCAAGCATTCGGTCAGTGATGGTAAGAAGGTAAAGATTGCAGCCATAGATCCGGACTTTCGATCGAGGCCGCAGCCTCCGTCCCTGATGGAATTCGCTGGTCAAGTCCTGATCACGGGAACGCGCTCGAAGCGCCGTGTTGCGTACAGGCTTTCTTGACCACGGTCTGACCTGTCTTGCCATCACATCATGATTGCCTGAGCAATCGGTGGAGTACCTCCTCTACGAAACTTAAACTGTTGTGCAACTATGCTGCAGGGAATCGGTGCTCATTTTGCCGTTCCATAGTCAGCCTCATAATTCCGGTCATACGCCAGGAGCGCCCAAACCGTGCGGGCGTTCTTATTCGCCAGCGCGACGGCGGCCACGTTCTTGTTCCGTCGGTCCATCAAGCGCGCAAGCCAGCTTCCTTCATAACTTGGCTTGCGCTCGGCCACCCTTATCACGGCTCTGGCGCCATGAATCAGCAGTGTCCTTAGATAGGTGTCGCCACGCTTGCTGATGCCTAGCAAGGTGGGTTTGCCGCCGGTGGAACGCTGTCTGGCCACTAAGCCCAGCCAAGCCGCCAACTGACGTCCGTTGTCAAAGCTCTTTGCGTCCCCGATCGAGGCTACCAGCGCACTCGCCGTGATCGGGCCGATGCCGGGAATGCGCGCCAACTTCCTGCTGGCATCGCTTTCCCGGTGCCAGGTCTGGATTTGCATCTCCAACTCGCCCACGTGACGATCCAGTTCTTTCAGGTGATCTCCAAGTCGCTGCAGCAATAGGCGGAACGCGCCGGGCAGATCGTTCTCACCATCCTCCATGATTTCCGGCAGGCGCTTCGTAATGTGGCCGATTCCCTGCGGGATGACGAGCCCGTATTCTGCCAGCAGCCCCCGGATCTGGTTGGCCTGGGCTGTCCGCGCCTTGACGAAGCCTTGCCGGGCACGGTGCAGGGACAGCACCGCTTGTTGCTCGATATTCTTCATCGGCACAAATCGCATGTTCGGCCGACCTACTGCTTCGCATATCGCCTCGGCGTCTGCCGTGTCGTTCTTGTTAGTCTTCACGTAGGGCTTCACAAACTGCGGGGCCATCAGCTTGACGGTGTGGCCACACGACTCGAGTGTCCGTGCCCAGTGGTGCGCGCTGCCACAGGCTTCCATACCCACCAGGCACGCCGGCAGGTTGGCGAAAAACGCGGTTACTTGGTTCCGCCTGAGCTGTTTCCTCAGCATCGCCTTGCATCGCTCGTCAACACCATGCACCTGAATCACATTCTTTGCTAGATCGATACCAACTGTCGTAATCTTCATTTCGGTCGCCTCTTCTCGTTTGTGGAAATTCCCATTACCACATTGGCACTCTGATGCCGTTTGGGGAAGGGGCGACCATCCCATTACGGGAAGCCCCATGGTGTGGTGAGAGGATGACTAACCGGACGCCCGTGAGGGACAGGCCGGGCGCCTTGGGGTGGCGGAGAGGTTCGTAGTACCGGGGAAGCCGGGTAATGCCGGTGGAGGGAAGGGACCTCAGTTCAAGACAAACGCAGGACGTAGAAAAGGACAGGAGATTGGGCAACCTATCAACTTCGAGTAGTGTTCAGAAACTGCAGAAGGCGTTACACGCGAAAGCGAAGGCAGAACCGGGCTTACGTTTCTATGCGCTGTACGACAAGATTTACCGGGAAGACATTCTGGCGCACGCCTATGCCCAGTGCCGCTCCAACAAGGGGGCGCCGGGTGTGGATGGTCAGGACTTCGCGGATGTCGAGGCGTACGGGCGAGAACGGTGGCTGGGTGAACTGGCGCTTGCGCTCAGAGAGGAGAGCTATCGACCGGAACCGATCAGACGTGTGTTTATTCCTAAAGCCAATGGCAAGCTCAGGCCGCTGGGCATCTCAACGCTGCGGGATCGAGTCTGCATGACAGCAGCGATGCTGGTGCTGGAACCGATCTTCGAGGCCGATCTTCCACCGGAGCAGTATGCCTACCGCCCGGGCCGTAATGCCCAACAGGCGGTGGTCGAAGTGGAAGAAGTGCTGTTCCGCAGTCACCCGGACGTCGTTGACGCCGACCTCTCGGACTATTACGGGAGCATCCCCCATGCCGACCTGCTGAAGTCAGTGGCTCGCCGCGTCGTGGATCGGCGCGTGCTAAAGCTGATCAAACAGTGGCTGGAATGCCCCGTGGAAGAGACCGACGGGCGCGGGCGGAAGCGGCGTACCACAGTGGCAAAAGACAGCCGTTGCGGCATCCCGCAGGGTTCACCCATCTCACCGCTGCTGGCGAATCTGTACATGCGCCGGTTTGTGTTGGCTTGGGAGAATCGCGGGCTGGGGCAAAGTCTCGGCAGCCGGATCGTGAACTATGCAGACGACCTGGTGATCTTGTGCAAACGCGGCAAGGCCGAAGAGGCCCTGCTGAGAATGCGCGAGATCATGGGTCAGCTGAAGCTTACGGTCAACGAGGAGAAAACACGCATCTGCAAGGTACCAGAAGAGCGGTTCGACTTTCTGGGTTTTACGTTTGGGCGGATGTATTCGATGCGCACGGGGCAGGCTCGTCTTGGCTACCGGCCGTCGAAGAAAAGCATCCGGCGCATGGTCCAAAAGATCCATGCGCTGACCGCCGAAGCGATGGGTTGGCAAGAGACCACAGTATTGGTGAGCCAGTTGAATCGCATGCTGCGTGGCTGGGCGAACTACTTTCAAGTAGGGAGTGTCAGTCGTGCGTATCGTGCGCTCGACAGCTACACCATGATGCGGTTGCGTCGGTGGTTACGTAACAAGCACAAGGTCAGACGCAGTGGGGGCGTGGCTTATCCTGACGCGTACCTCTACGAGACGTTACGTCTCGTTCGTCTGACTTGTTTGAAGCGCAACGTGCCGTGGGCGAAGGCGTGAAGTCTTGTCCGAAAGCCGGATGCGGGAAATCTGCATGTCCGGTTTGATGAGCGGGGTGTGGAAACGGAGTGATGGTCCAGCTACTGAGGCACCGCCAGACGAAAGGGGCGGCAACAGCTAGGCTGGTCCTTAGACCACCGCGCCACATCTCGACTCTACCGGTTATTGCCCTTGCCGACCTCATAAATAATCGGTATTCGGGATGTGGCGAACGGCAGGTTACCGGATTAACCCGGTCCTACAGGAGGCCCTTATATTCGATTTCTCTAAAGGACAAAAGACGACCCGAATCAGACATCCGGATAGCCAAGCTGAT
>Ga0316201_10000437_pt1 | contig 23284 bp, 17 predicted proteins | sample CS6wburrow_MG_FD_204516 | JGI IMG/M metagenome (GOLD analysis project Ga0316201, IMG submission 204516) | Coastal sediment microbial communities from Delaware Bay, Delaware, United States - CS-6 worm burrow | ecosystem: Environmental > Aquatic > Marine > Coastal > Sediment | place: USA... | reverse complement strand
CATTAGTGGCAACCTATCTTGGCGGTGGTGATAGCGTTTGGGGTGCTATGGTTGGGATGGCGAAGGAATTTGGTAGGTGCGGTGGTAACTACATTTGTGGAATATCGTGCTGGGAAAATTGAGCGAAAAAGACAGCTTGAAATTACGCGAAGAAAACAAGCTCAAATTAGACAAAAAAGACAGGCTGAACTTGAGTCTGAACTTGAGCAAAGAAGACAGGCTGAACTTGAACAAAGAAGACAGGCTGAAATTAGGCAAAGACGATTTGAAGCAGGGCAAAGAAGACAAGCTGGCATAGTTCGACAAGAAAAGAAAGGTAAAATTGTTGGATTTGATGTTATTACAAAAAACTGGCAACCCATTGTTATCGTAACTGTTGTAATATCAGTGGCTTGGTTTGGTTGGCAGCAAAATTGGTTGAGTTCTGTTGGTACATGGGGTAAATATTTAAGTGCGTTAGTAATAGAGCAGTCCTTCCGTGATTCATTGCAAATTGGTGGTTATGGGCCTGAAATGGTGGTGATTCCAGCCGGGCGTTTCCAAATGGGAGATATTCAAGGTGGTGGTGACTCTGATGAAAAACCGGTACATTGGGTGGATATTGATTATGAATTTGCGATGGGGAAGTATGAGGTGACAGTGGGAGAATACTTGCGTTTTGTTAAAGCGACAGGTAGTTATGCACCTGAATGGCAAGAAAATGGTAGTAAATATAATATTCAAACAGGAACAGATGATTACTACAAAAAGTTTGGTTCTGTTTTAACAAATGAAAGCCATCCGATAATAGGAGTTTCTTGGAATGATGCTGTAGCTTATGCAGAATGGTTGTCTGAACAAACAGGAAAAGAATATCGTTTGCCTACTGAAGCAGAATGGGAATATGCAGCGAGGGCTGGCACAGAGACTAAGTATTGGTGGGGGAATGATATTGGGAAGAATAAGGCTAATTGTGACAGTGATTGTGGCGATAATTTTGAGTATACCTCTCCGGTAGGCTCTTTTAGTGCTAATCAATTTGGTTTATACGATACAGTGGGCAATGTTTGGGAATGGACTTGTTCAGTTTATGAAGATTCGTATCAGGGCGCTGAACAACGTTGTGCGAGTAGTGGTAGCCTTTTCGTTTTGCGCGGCGGCTCGTGGAGCGGCGCTGCCATGTGGATGCGCTCGACGAACCGCTACAGGGGTCGGCGGTCTAACCGTAACAGGAACTACGGTGCGCGGCTTGCCAGGATTTTGTAACACTTTGTTCTTTGTGCTTTTACCCTTTTATTTTTTTTGCGCCGCAGGCTCGTTTTTTTTTTTGCTTTTTGGGTAATTAATGGAGTTCAAAGCTTCAGCTTTGGACTCCAACCCGCAAAACCAAATTGATTTGGAGTATTGATGAAAATCACTAATTTGACTATTGAAGATAATCTCTTAATAAGAGCGTCACAACTAATAGGTATAGTTACTCTCGTTCCCATGCCTTTGCTAAGAAACCAGAAATAACCACAAAGAGGTAATAATGCAAGCTATTGAATTTACAGCAAAAATACAAAATGGGATGATACCCATCCCCGAACATTACAAAGATTGGTTTAAAAAATCGGTTAGGATTATTTTATTGGCACAAGAACAACCACAGGCTTTGCCGATTGAACAAGATACTTGGTTGGGATGTATGTCTAATACAGGGCAAATTATTGGCGATATTGTTTCTCCGTAACTACTCAGCCCTAATATTTAGTACAACGGATCGGGGGAATCAACGGATTGGTGTGTGAGGTGTTTTAAGTTGTAAGTGTTTGATTCTATAGAATATTCAAAAAAATTAACGCACCCCCCATCAATCCGTTGATTCCCCTGATCCGTTGTACTAAATATTAGGATAGTACCTGAGTAGTTACGTTTCTCCAATATATGAGCTAAGGGGTTTTATTCTGTAAATTATTAAATTCTGTGAATTCTGATTCAGACAAGATTGCACGGATTTAAAAGATGAGAAATTAAATGGAAATCGAATTTGATCCAAATAAAGCCGCATCGAATCTTATCAAGCATGGAATTTCTTTTGAAGAATCATCAACGGCACTTCTTGATCCATTGGCTTTGGTTCGAGAGGATCCAGATGCTGAGGCTGAGAATCGTTGGGTGCTTATAGGTATGAGTAATCAAGCAAGATTATTAACCGTAATTTATACGCTACGAAATGAACGTATCCGTCTCATTTCAGCGCGTAAGGCAACTAAAAAGGAAGCAAAAAATTATGCGTAAAGAATATGATTTTTCAAATGCAAAAAGAGCTAAGGATGTACCTCATCTCTCAAAATTGCAAGCCGAAGCCTTCGATAAAACTTGTGTCATTATCATGCTGGATAATGAAGTTCTTCAAAGCTATCGAGAAAAGGCAAAAGCTAAAGGATTGGAATATCAAACACTTATTAATAATACTCTGATAGAATCGATGGCTTGATACTTATTCCAACACTCAGGCATCGCGTAAAAATTTTCAGTACTTATGTATAGGCGTTCAGAAAAATCAAAGTTTCAGACCTGACAGGTTTTAGAAACCTGTCAGGTCTTTAGGCCAAAATATTTATCTGAAAAGCTATAGAGTGCATTCCACACTCGCTTGTTAAACCAAATTGAACTCATCTCGGAGAACAACCTATGAAAAAAGTAGCTTCATCATGTTATGGCGTAATTTTTCTTATTTTACCGTTACCCTTACTGGCAACTCCCTGCAATCAAGCAACTCAACTGGTTATCCAAGCTTACGATTTAGGAGAACATGCCAACGCTCGCGTATTACTCCACCAAGCATTAAGCCTCTGCCCCAATCATGCTGATGCTCATAACAATCTCGGCGTTATCCTAGAAAATGAGCAAAACTACCCAAAAGCCATTCATCACTACCAACGCACCTTACAAATCAATCCCGATTACTACGAAGCTTGGGTTGGTATGGGTGATGTCTATTATAAACAAGGGCAATTTCCTTTAAGTCTTGATGCCTACCTAAACGCTTGTACCCGCGATAGCCCGGTTCGTAATCAACGCATCACCGAATTACTGGATAAAAACAACTATCGCGCCGTTGATGGCAAAAACGTGTTGAAACAAGAAAGCCTAAACTTGCTTTACGATAAACAATCCCTCGAAAAACTCCGCGAAAAAGTGACGAATTGTCGTAGTCGCTATCGTAGTGTCGCACCAAGCCTTGAGCCTAATAGTCTATTAGAAACTTTCGTGGTATTTCGCAATATTCACTTTGATGTCGGCGAATATATTTTGACTTCTACCGCCAAGCGTCAATTAGATGAAATTAGCAATACCCTACTTGAAAAAGGCGCGAAATCTGTTCAAGTCAGTGGACACACTGATATACAAGCCTTCAAAGGCGTTCCCCCTGAAGAAAGCGATGAACGCCAATTGATACTTTCGCAACAACGCGCCACCTCTGTCGCTAATGCCTTAGCAAAACGCGGTATTCCCATAAACAGAATGACAACAAAAGGCTATGGTTATAACAAACCCGCACAAGGTTATACTAAAGCTGATTTGGATAAAAATCGGCGTGTGGAAATTGAAGTAGAGTAATCAAGAGCAGGGAAATAATCCAAGATTAAGATTGAGTACAACGGATTAAAAAATAAACGGATTGAGCAAGGCATGAAATAAGTCGGTACGCAAAAGTTTATTAACATTTTGTAGAAAGCCGGTGAACGGCAAAAACACGCTGCCCACCTTACAAAAAATCTTAAAAGATTTATGCGTACCTACTTATCTATATTTTCAGATAATTAATTTTATGAACATCTATAGCCGTATTACTTGATGTTCTCGTTTTTAGTCAAAATGGGGGTAACAAAACTTTGTTATACAATAGGGCTATAAAGTTAAGTATTTGTTTTTAGATAAGAATATCCCCACTCATTAATTATGAATTGTAAATTAATCTTTGGATATATTGTCCACCATTTCACATTTCACGCAAAAGTTGCGCGCAAAAACTTCTTAAGTGAACCTTCGGGAAGCTACGCTAAATTTGCGCTTTTGCCCACTCGAAAATTTGGGGTATTTAGTCAGCACCACCTGAACGAAAGCTTTCAGACTTAGGCTGTTGGCTGTTAAATTTATAATAGCGACCTTATGACAAGGCTATTTTTCCGCAAGGCCTTTATCAACAAGGCTATTTTTTCGCAAGGCCTTTATTATTTTTGCTCAGTGCGGCAAGTTGTTTTTAAGTGTTCATTGATTCAATTGTTCATTTTTTATAAAAAAGATAACGCTGATTTGACACTGATTTTAGGGTAGTCTCTCAGATAAGCGCACAGACTGGCATTGCATTGTAGAAATGACATAATGTGTTTATTAATCAATTAATAATTAATGATTCATTATTCACAATTTTCCAATGGCACTCGATCAAACTCATTAAGCAGAAACGCTGATAAAACAATCATTTATGATAAGTTGATACGCCTTTCAGTCGTTGATTTGCGGGGGCCAGTCGGTACCATCGCCAAATTCCTCTTATTAAATTCGTTTATTTCATAATTAGCTCCGCTTACTTCGTTTCGTTGTACTTGTTTATTTAGGGAATTAGAGCGATCCAGTGCTAGGGCCTCCCTAAAATCTGTTAAAATCAAAAATTCGCATGATTAGTCTTTGCCAAAATGACTGATTTATTCCAAAATATGCGTTCCCAACACGGGATGATTTAGGGAAAATAATGAACATACATGAATATCAAGCAAAACAATTATTTGCTAAATACAATATCCCAGTACCGGCCGGACAAGTTGCTAGGAACGAGCTTGAGGCTAAACAACATGCCGCCGATTTAGGGGGTCAGGCTTGGATGGTTAAAACCCAAGTCCATGCTGGTGGGCGTGGCAAAGCGGGGGGGGTCCAACGTGCCCAGAGTTTAGAAGAAGTCACAGAAATTGCCCACCGTTTAATTGGGAGTCGCTTAAAAACTCACCAAACTGGCCCTGATGGCCAACCCGTACATTGTGTACTGATTGAAAAAACCACAAACATCAAAAGCGAACTTTACTTAAGTTTAGTCGTGGATCGAGCAACAGCGCGTCTGGCAGTGATGGCCTCTCGTGCCGGAGGGATGGATATTGAAGAAATCGCAGCGAATAGCCCGGAAAAAATCATTCGTCGTACCTTCGATCCTCTGGTGGGCATTCAGGCATACGAATGCCGTGAAATCGGTTTTGCTTTGGATTTAAACACGCAACAGGTTAAGCAATTAACGGCTATATTATTTAGTTTATACCGTCTTTTTGTCGATAACGATCTCAGTTTAGTTGAAATTAATCCTTTGATTATCACGGATCAAGATGAATTAATGGCCCTAGATGCCAAGATCAATCTTGATGACAATGCCCTTTATCGGCATAGTGATTTAGCGGCGTTCTATGATTCTACCCAAGAAGATGAAAAAGAACATCAGGCGCGTCAATTTGATCTCAACTATGTCGCTTTAGATGGCGATATTGCTTGTATGGTTAATGGTGCCGGCTTAGCGATGGCAACGATGGACGTGATCAAAATACACGGTGGTGAACCTGCGAATTTCCTTGATGTGGGTGGGGGAACAACCGCAGAGCGAGTGACCCAAGCCTTTAAAATCATTCTATCTGATCCAAAAGTTAAGAGCATTTTGGTCAATATTTTTGGTGGTATTGTGAAATGTGATTTAATTGCCGAAGGCGTGATTCATGCGATTTCCGAAACGGGTACGACTATACCTGTGGTTGTTCGTTTAGAAGGGACTCACGTTGATAAGGGTAAAGCCCTTTTAGAAGAGAGTGGTTTATCGGTTATTCCAGCCATTGATTTAGACGATGCCGCCAAAAAGGCCGTCTCAAGCTACAAAGGATGACAACATGAGTATTTTAGTTGATGCAAACACTAAAGTGATTTGTCAAGGATTTACCGGCAAACAAGGGACTTTTCACTCTGAACAATGTTTGGCATACGGGACAAGGTTAGTCGGTGGTGTAACTCCCGGACGTGCTGGACAAACGCACCTTGGATTGCCTGTTTTTAATACAGTACGTGATGCGGTAGAAACAACAGGTGCTACGGCGAGTATGATCTATGTGCCTGCACCGTTCGCTATCGATGCGATATTGGAAGCGGCTGACACTGGTATTCAAATCATAGTTTGTATTACCGAAGGTATCCCAGTATTGGATATGCTCAAAGTTAAAAACGTACTTAAAACGCATTATCCGCAAGTGCGATTAATTGGGCCCAATTGCCCTGGCATCATCACCCCTGGGGGATGCAAAATGGGTATTATGCCCGGATTTGTACACAAACCCGGACGCATTGGCATTATTTCACGATCAGGCACTTTGACTTACGAGGCAGTGGATCAAACCACTAAAAATGGTTTGGGACAAAGTACCTGTATTGGGATTGGCGGTGATCCGATTCATGGCATGAATTTCATAGATTGTTTAGAATTGTTCCAACAAGACCCCCAAACAGAAGGCATAGTATTGGTAGGTGAAATTGGTGGAACGGATGAAGAGGAAGCGGCGGATTATATCAAATCGTTGGTGACGAAACCCGTTGTGGCTTATATTGCAGGTGTCACGGCACCATCCGGTAAGCGTATGGGACATGCGGGTGCGATCATCGCCGGTGGAAAGGGCACAGCACAAGATAAATTTGCTGCCCTAGAAGCGGCGGGTGTGACACTGGCACGTAATCCGACAGAAATTGGGACTTGTATTTTAGACTGTTTATGAAACTCCCTTCGGAATGGAGTGGGTAAAAATAATTTATTGGCTTCGCTTAAATAAAATACAAATCCTTTTCTCATAACTTCAAAATCAAAACGGAAAAACAATAATAGACTTGTCCCTTAATAACTTTCGATGAAAACGTTTTTGCCAAGCAAAAACGTTTTCATCGAAAACTTGTTAAAATACGGTATATAAAATCAATAACTTAGCTTCATTAAGGGACTAGTCTAATACTCAAAACCATTCTCAAGCCCTCACTTATATATGAGCAATCTTTACTTAAAACACCTTTCAAGCGAAAACAACTTTTGTTTAGCCCCTTTAATCATCCCAATTTCTGTTGGCAAAATGGTTAGTTTAATAAAGTGGCGTTGCTAGCTTCTATAAGCCAGTGCATGCTCCTGATTGTCAAGCACAACCATTAAATTGCCACCGGCCATCACAAATGCTAAACAAAATTCATCAAGGATTCAATCAAACCTTGTGGACTACCCACACGCGCTTATGCTGTGGAAGATTGCAGCAGTGTGCTGTTTTTTTTGAGGCGTGATAAGCGGTTGAATAGATTTTTGACGGGCAATTCGGTATAAACCATATGAGCTTTATTAGGAAAATGGTGCTTTTCAGTTCAAAAAATACGCCGTGATTGCTGACCACTCACGAGAGATAAAATTTCTCCTATTCAAGCATAAAGGTTGAGGTGAGTAACATAAGATGAAAATAAAAATTGTTCTGTTAGGTGCGGTCATTTTATTAGCTGGTGGGTTAGCATATTATAAATATGTCAGAGAATACGGAAAAGCCATACACATTGCTTTTGCCGGGCCCGGCGAGGAGACAGCCGCAGGTCTCTCAATGATTCAAGCTATTCAATTATATTTTGATAAGATCAATCAAAGAGGAGGAATCAACGGAAAAAAAATTGTTCTTGAACAATTTGATGATAAAAATGATGCACAGACGGCCCATGAGCAAGCACAAAAAATCGTCGAACAAAATCGTGCCGTTGCGGTTATTGGGCATTGGTACAGTTCTGCTTCCCTAAGTGCTGGGGAAATTTATAAAAAATATCAAATTCCGGCCATTACCCCAGGTTCTGCCAATATCAATGTGACGCTAGGTAATGAATGGTACTTTAGAAATATTTATAATGCGAAGGCATCTGGCCAATTTTTAGCAAACTACGTCAAAAATGTTTTTAAACAAGATAAGGTGAGTATCATTCGTGAAACTGCCCCTTATGGTTCTTATCTCGCTCAAGTTTTTGAAGAACAGTCATTGAAACTTGGCATGTCTATTCAAAACCAATGGCATTACGACAAAAATAATGAAAATTTGGATCAGGTTTTTCAAAAAATCGTTGATGAACTCAAGGCCAAGCAAAAAGAGGCCGGTGTCATTCTTCTGGCCGTGCAAGCCAATGAAGGTGTGAAGTTAGTCAAATTAATTAAAGAAGCCAGCATTCAAAATTCAATTATAGGCGCATCCTCTTTGTCTGAGAAAACCTTCTCTAATGGTTTTGATAAGCTGCCAATGGAGAAAGAACATCCAGGGTTTTATACTAATGACATTTATGTCGCAACGCCTTTGATATTTGATACGGCTAATGAAAAAGCTCAAAATTTCAAAGAGTTATATCAAAAAAATTACGATGACGTACCTGGTTGGGCAGCCGCTTATGCTTATGATACGGCGATGGTACTTGTTGAAGCTATGAAAAGAGCAAAACTTGAAGGATCAAAACGGGCATTAAAAGAAGATCGAAGAAAAATTAAAGACGCTTTGGCCAGCTTCAACAGTATTTATAATGCGCTGGAAGGGATAACTGGTTTGAATTATTTTGATGAAAATCGGGATGCACAAAAGCCGGTTTCAATAGGAATTTATAAACATAAAAACTCCGTTTCTGCCTTAACTCAATTGCAGGTTGTGCGTCATCCTAATGAGATTGCTGACCTTCAAAATGCAATCAAAAACGATCGCGTATTGCTTATTAATGAAAAGCAGATGTATAAAACAAATGTTGTCTATGTGGGTATAGAATTTATTGAAATCAGTGATATTGATATCAAAAATTTACAGTTTACTTTAGATTTTAAGTTATGGTTTCGATTTCAAGGGAATTTTAATCCCGATAATATTGATTTTGTCAATGCGATCAATCATAAAGAAATCCGGGAACAATTGAAAAAACCTATTGAAAATAAACACCAGGATAAAATAACCTATCGTGTTTACCGAATAAAAAGCCTTTTTAGGGCTGACTTTCTAGATCATTTTTTTGTGTATAAACAGCATCTTGTGGGTATCAGTTTTCGACATCGAACATTAACCCGTAACAATCTTATTTATGTCACTGATGTTGTGGGTATGGGACAGCAAAAGAAAAATGCATTGATTCAAAGCTTGCTTACAAAGCGTGTTTTAAGCCCGCTTTCTGGCTGGACGATCACTCGTGTATTGTTTTTCCCTGATATTGTCAGTGAATCTTCTGCGGGAGACCCTGACTATCTCAATGTGGCAGAAGGGCTAGTTGAATATTCTCAATTTAATGCGGCCATTCAAATTAAAAAAGACCAATTCAGCTTACGAGGCACTATTCCATATCAATATGCTTACCATCTGATGGTGATAAGCGGTACGCTATTTTTAATACTGACCCTTGTTGGTAGAAAAAAACCCGTTTTTTCTAAAATTATTTGGTTTTTTCAAGTGATTTTTGCCTTTCTTTTGCTGCTCAGTGGTGAAATTATATTTTTTTCGGACTTGTTAGCTGAAAGTACTAATACGTCCCAAGTGAAATTTATCATAAACATCTTTGATATACTATGGTGGTTGATACCCGCATTCTTGCTTAATGAGGCTTCAGAACGTTTTATTTGGACACCTTTAGAACAACGAGTGGGTATTATACCGAATATCATACGTCATTTTTTTGCACTTTTCGTTTACTTGATGGCCATAGTCGGCATTATTGTCTTTGTGTATGAACAAAGATTCACCAGTTTATTAGCGGCTTCTGGTATGCTTGCCATGATTATCGGTTTAGCCATTCAAATTAATATTTCAAATGTGTTCTCTGGCATTGTGATTAACATGGAACATCCCTTTAGAATTGGGGATTGGGTTAAAATAGGCAAGTTTGACGAAGGAGAAGTTATAGATATTAATTGGAGATCAACTCGGATTAAAGGGAGAAATGGATGTATCATCAGTATTCCTAACAGTATTGCAAGCGAATCGGCTATTGTTAATTTCTTTTATCCTGATGAAGTGTATTGGTTATGGCCTACAGTTTATGTTCATCCAAGGCATCCCCCTGATCGGGTGAAAAAAATTCTTCTTGATGCTCTATTGTCTGCCGATCAAATTCTCAAAGAACCAGCCCCTGTTGTTTTCTTGACGGGTATCAATGAGTGGGCGGCAAGCTATTGGATAGCATTTTGTGCTGATAATTATGCCAATAAATTTTTGATTTTGGAAAATGTTTGGACACGAGTTTGGTTTCATTTAAACCGTGCTAACATCGCGCCTGCTGTCATGCGGCAAGAATTTCATATTTTTAAAGGTGAGAAAGGAAAAGATAGTTTCTCAACGAATATAGCCAATTCTTTGACACCAGAAGACGTGGATATCTGCACACTTCCGATCGCTAAAACCGCTAATAAACCTTGGAGACCACCAGTTAATGAGGTAAAAAGAGAGTCTTTGAGCCAAAAATATTGATTTTCGTTAAAGGCTCAATTGCTTCTGACTTATTTTGAATCGCTTGAAGTGTAAAAATAATTAGACTTCAAGCGAATTTAAATAAAATTTAAAGGCAAGTTAATTATTACAAAAGAACTTATATTATTTTGATCTCTTATAATAGAAATACTCACAGATCAATTTGCGAACTGCAATTAAATTTAGACTTGGGATAACAATAACTTCAATAAACATTCAAACTGAATTGAATTAATTAATAAAGGCTTTGAATCATTATGATGTTTTAATTTTTTGAATTGACGTTTGAAGTGCTGAGTTTTAAAACCTTTATATGATTGAGTCAAATCAATCTTGATATCAAAATCAAAAATCGTTTTGAGGCTCTGCAAAAGTTTCTTTGATTGAAATGATTGAAAATCAACACTCAAAAATCCAATTGATGGACATTGGAATACTTGCAGCGTTACTAACCACAACTATTCTAAATGCTTATTAGGTTAATTTCATTGTCTTTATAAACTGGTGAAAGCACTTTTTGAGGCTGAATAAAAGCTTATGAAAATAAAAATTTTTATGTTAATTATTATCTTTTCCTTTTTTATCTGGACATTCCAGAAATATTATTTTCAAGAAGAAGATGAAACTATCTATATTGCTTTTATCGGCCCTACTGGGAAAGATTCAACTGCTGGGAGAATGATGACACAAGGCATTCGCTTATACTTGGATGAGATTAATGACAAAAAAGATGAACTCAATGGCAAAAAAATAGAACTCATAACCTATGATGACGAAAATAAGTGCCAAACTAAAGCTAAAAGCGAGGCACTTAGGATAGTTGAAGACAATCAAGCCCTTGCTGTTATAGGGCATTGGTATAGCTCTTGTTCTATCACAGGAGGGGAGGTCTACAAAAAATATGGTATGCCCGCTATTACGCCAGGTTCTGTCAATGTCAAAGTGACCGAAGGTAACGAATGGTATTTTAGAAATATCTATAATGCGAGTGCCTCTGGTCAATTTTTGGCTCATTATGTTAAAAAAGTGTTTCAACTGAATCAGGTGACTATCATTCATGATGGTAGCGGCTATGGTTCTTATTTAGCAGAAGTGTTTGAAAAAGCCACTGAGAAATTAAACTTGGAGGTTAAGAATAAATGGGCGTTTGAATACGGTGATGATCCCAAAAATAAGGAGATGATCTTTAAAAATATTGTTAAAAAATTGAAGCAGGATGGGGAAAGTGCAGGGGCTATTCTCTTGGCGACACAGGCTAATGAAGGCATTCCATTAGTGAAATTAATCAAAGATGCCAGCATCCAAAATCATATCATCAGTGGTTCTGGCTTTTCCGAGCAAACTTTTGTGTATGGCTTTAAAACGTTCCCAAAAGAAAAAGCTAATCCTGGCTATTATACTAACGATATTTATGTGGCAACACCGCTGATATTTGATACGGCCAATGAAAAAGCTCAGAGGTTCAAGGAAAAATATCACGCTAAATATAACGAAGAACCAGATTGGTCAGCCGCTTACGCTTATGATACCGCTATGGTACTCATTAAAGCGATAAAACAGGCCAAGATTACAGGCATTCAGGAGAGCCTTAAGACCGATCGCGCTCGTATCCGTGATGTGTTAGCCAGTTTCACTAATATTCATGATGCTGTAGAAGGTACGACTGGTTTCAATTATTTTAATGAGAACCGAGATGCCCAAAAACCCGTCGCCATTGGTGTATACAAAAATCAAAATATCGTTTCTGCTTTAACTCAGTTTCAGGCTATGCGTAATCCCAATGAAATTTCAGATTTAGAAGCGGCACTTCAGAAGGAACGCGTGTTAATCATTAACGAAAAGTACATGTATAGAACCAATGTCGTTTATACTGGGATCAAAATCAATGAAATCAGTGATTTTGATATTAATAATTTAACGTTTTCTTTAGATTTTCATATGTGGTTTCGCTTTGCAGGTGATTCTAACCCTCAACGTATAGAATTTCTTAATGCGGTTGATCCAGATACAATCCAAGAACAATTAAAAAAGCCTCTTGAAGAGAAAATAAAGGATCAGATTACCTATCGTGTTTACAGAATTAAAAGTCGTTTTCGGGCAGATTTTCTTTCCCATCATTACATTTATAAACAACATACACTTGGTATTCACTTTCATCATCTAGAGTTAACCCGAAATAATCTGATTTATGTGACGGATATATTGGGTATGGGCAATATCCAAAGCATGTCTGAAAAACTGCAAAAAAGTCAAGTTCTCAGTCCTACAGCGGGTTGGACTATAGAACAAATCAGATTTTTCCAAAATTTGGCTAAGATATATTCTTTGGGGGATCCAGAATATCTCAATGTGCAAGCTGGAATCGTCGAATATTCTCAGTTTAATACGAATATTCAAATTAAAAAGAATGAATTGACCTTGCGGGGGAAAATTGATTATCAATACGCTTCCAACATGATGGTGTTAAGCATTCTTTTCATCTTACTGCTTAATATTTTTTCTAAAAAGTTTAGAAAATGGTCCAAATTAATTTGGTTTATTCAAACGAGCTTAGCGTTTATTTTGCTTTTATCTGGGGAAGTTCTCTTAGTTAAATGGTTGGCTAATAACTTTGAAGCGTATAACATGACGTTTTTTATCATGGTATTCGATATTCTGTGGTGGATAATACCGGCATTTCTTCTAAATTTAGCCTCAGAAAGTTTTATTTGGACACCTTTAGAAGAAAAATCAGGGCGCCTCATACCTAATATCGTCAGGCTGTTTTTGGCTTTCATTATTTACTTTATGGCCGTGGTTGGGATTATTGCCTTTGTGTATGACCAGCAACTGACCAGTATTTTGGCAACTTCAGGTGTTATTGCCATGATTATTGGTTTAGCGATTCAAATTAATATTTCCAATATTTTCTCAGGGATTGCAATTAACATAGAAAGGCCTTTTAGAATCGGTGATTGGGTCAAAATAGGTCAGTTTGATGAAGGGGAAATCGTTGACATCACTTGGCGAAGCACTCGGCTAAAAACAAGAGCAGAGTGTATTTTAAGTATTCCCAACAGTATGGCTTCTGAATCGCCTATTCTTAATTTTTGTTATCCTGATGACGTTTACTGGTTATGGCCAACGGTGTATGTTCATCCTATGCATCCGCCCGATCGTGTGAAAAAAATTCTGCTTGATGCATTGCTGTCGGCTGAGAAAGTGCTCAAAGATCCGGCCCCCGTCATTTTTTTGACCGGTATCAACGAATGGGCTGCAACTTACTGGATCGCTTTTTGTGCTGATGACTATGGCGATAAATTTTATATTTTGGAAAATGTTTGGACGCGAGTTTGGTTTCATTTGAATCGTGCGGGTATCACACCGGCTGTACAGCGGCAAGAAATTCACTTGTTTAAAGGGGTTAAAGAAAGAGGGGGAAAAGAAGCGACTAAACCGATTACCCTTTTACAAGAAGTCGATATATTCAAACCCTTCTCTGATGAAGCTAAACTCTACCTTAGCGATTGCATTCGTCGTCATCGAATTGAGCAAGGTGATGTTATTGTTGAGCAAGGCGATGCGGGCGATTCCTTATTTATTATTGTCGAAGGTGTTGTTGGTGTTTATGTGCGGGCAGATGATGGAAAATCCAAAGAGGTTGCTCGTTTAGGGGCGGGGAACTTTTTTGGTGAAATGGCCCTTTTGACGGGTGAAGATAGAACCGCTACAGTGATTGCTCTTGTTGATACTTATCTGTTTGAATTAACTCAGGCTGATATTGCGCCTTTAATAGCAGAACAACCTGAAGTGTCTGAACTTGTGAGTAAAGTATTGGCTTATCGCCAGAAAATGACAGAAAAACACAAGCATGTGGAACATGATGAAGTCGAGACGAAAGATGCGGCTTATAAGCGGTTTCTTAATAAAATTGAACAATTCTTTGGAGTGAAAGAGGAACAGTGATAACTGAACTATGCAACAACATATTTTAGTTGTAGAAGATGAAGCTGCTATTCGTGAAATGCTACAAATCACCTTAAACAAGGCCGGTTTTGTCGTTGAAGAAGCAGCGGACGTTTATCAAGCAAAGACATTAATATTTAATCGCTTACCTGAACTGATTTTATTGGATTGGATGTTGCCTGGGGTTAGTGGGCTTGATTTTGCCAGACAACTTCAAAATGACCCTAAAACGCAGCATATACCGATTATCATGTTGACCGCTCGTGGTGAAGAGGAAGATAAAATTCGTGCTCTTGATGTTGGCGCTGATGATTATGTGACTAAACCTTTTTCTCCGAGAGAGTTAATTGCTCGCATAAAAGCGGTATTACGTCGGGTATCTACAGACAGCGAGCTTTTATCTGTGAAAGATTTGCAACTCTATCCGACGGAACATCGTGTGATGGTAGCCGATAAAGAAGTACAAATGGGTCCCACAGAATTTCGTTTATTGCATTTTTTTATGCAACATCCAGAACGGGTGTATACCCGTAACCAGGTACTTGATCAAGTGTGGGGAAGTAATGTGTACATTGAAGAACGTACCGTTGATGTTCATATCCGTCGTTTGCGTAAAGCACTCGCCTTATATCATTATGATTATCTTGTGCAAACGGTGCGCGGTATTGGGTATCGCTTCTCGGTACGTGAATAATAATTGATCATTGTTCAGGCTTCAATGCGAACTCCAATCTCAATGTTTGCACTTCGCTTTTCGCTTCTGCCATTGGAACCCTTTTTTAAGCTTGAATTTCAAAACACTTAGGCAAAACGACTCTCAAACTGGGGGGGGAGCGACTCTTCGTTTTCACCCTATTTTTGTTCCAATAAATCACAACGGATGGTGGGTCAGTGGGCTTGATGTCATATTTTTGGTAAACAGAGTGACAACGATCCCACCTGACAAATCTAGGGTGAAAAGGTCATAAGGCAATTCCAAAAAAATAAAATACCCAAAACAACCACACTACTCAAATATTATGTAACAAACTGTCTGCTCACGCAGAGCCGCAGAGCCGCAGAGAATGAAAGAAGATTGATTAAAGGTGTGGGTATTTTAATTTTTTGGAGTTACCTAAATACCTGAAATTTAACACCCCTTTCTCAAAGCGCACGTCTATTATGAGAGTTGTTATTTTGACTGAAGATAAAAGCGATGGACTGATAATTGATAACTGATAACTGATAACTGATAACTGATATGTCTTCGGCTTGGATTCAAGAACTTTCGCGACTGCTCGGTTTGGTGCTGGGCATGTTGATTATTGGCCTTTTAGTGGAACACACTTTTTTATTCTTATTTCTTGCTTGCTTTATTTATCTCTGTTGGCATTTGTATAATTTGTATCGTTTGGATCGTTGGTTCACGCATAGTAAGACATTTTATCCTCCAGAAGCACCTGGTATTTGGGGAGAAGTGTTTTATCATTTCTATCGTTTACAACAACGCAATCGTAAACGGAAACGTAAGTTGGGGGCCATGCTTAAGCGTTTTAGAAATTCTACTTCTGCTATGCCCGATGCTGCGGTTATTTTAGGAAAAAACCATGAAATTGAATGGCTTAATAAAGCGGCACATCAATTGCTTGGTTTACAATCTCCCCAAGATAAAGGGAAACCTATTACTAATCTGATACGCTATCCTAGTTTTTCTCAGTATCTCACTCATTGTGATGATAAAACGTCTATTAAATTAGCTTCTCCTGCTGATCCTAATATTATATTACGTATCAGTGTTATTCCTTATGCTCGAAATCATCAGCATTTATTGATCGCTAGAGACATTACACAAATTCATCGTTTAGAGCAAATTCGCCAAGATTTTATCGCTAATATCTCGCATGAATTACGCACACCACTAACTGTTATTAATGGTTTTATTGAAACAATGCGTGATGCTCAAGATGACTGTACGTCGCTCTGGGAACGCCCTTTGTTGCTTATGGATGAACAAACGATTCGGATGCGTCATATTGTTGATGATTTGTTACTCTTATCACGTCTTGAGTCGGAAGCTGTGACGCATAAGAAGCAGCCTATTGTTGTCGCAGACTGGCTTAAAACGATTTGTGAAGAAGCGTGTGTTCTGAGTGGTGAACAAAACCACCATATTACTTTAGAAGCGGATGAAGATTTAATCCTTGAGGGGCATTCTGAGGAATTGCGTAGTGCTTTTTCTAATATCGTGTTTAATGCGGTGCGTTACACACCGGCAGGAGGTGATATCTTGATGTTGTGGTATGAAGATGAAAAAGGGAAACATTTTGAAGTCCGTGATACGGGTGAAGGTATTGCGCCTGAACATTTGCCACGTTTGACTGAACGCTTTTATCGGGTAGATGTTGGACGTTCACGTAGTCAAGGGGGCACCGGTTTAGGTTTGGCAATCGTTAAACATGTACTGAATCGTCATAATGGTTATTTGCGTATAGAAAGCACGTTAGGCGAAGGCAGCACTTTTTGCTGTGATTTTCCGGATTCACAAATCAACGAACAATTATCAATGAATATTGAACAATTCTAGGCTTGCTGTTTTTGCGTATAAAAACGGGTAATCCTTGCAAAAATAAGCCGGTTTTAAGATTCAATTCTTTGCCTTTGGGGCGATGATAAAAGTTGTTCTCGCACAGAACGAAGTTTGTCACGTAGAGCGACAAACTAAAGTTTGCTACTTTTGCTGGGTTTAACCTGATAATTGTTCATTGATATACGAACGCTAAAGCAATGGGTAAACTGATAAAACTGGCTACATTGCCAAGCATGACAATGGCTGCCACTTTCTGCGGTTCCTGCTGATATTGTTCGGCAATAATATAATTCACTACGGCGGGAGGTAGCATGGCAAAAATGAGTAATCCACTCGTTTGTAACGGTGTTAATGTGAACCAAGGCTGTATGAGTAAAAACATGATGCCGCCTGAAAGTGGGCGCAAAAATGCCCCTAATAAACCAATTCGCCAATGGGTTAAATCAATATCACTCAATCGCACGCCGAGTGATAATAACATCACTGGAATCGCACAAGTGCCTAACATCTTAATAGGTGTGATCAATAAGCTGGGTACCTCGATTGAGGTTAGACTAATGAGTAAACCGACTAGCGCGGCTTGAATCAGTGGCATTTTTAATAGTGCAATTAAAGAGGCGCGTTGACTGACTAAAGATATTCCTAAGGTAAAATTGAGGAGTGCTGTTGTCATTAAAAATAACATGGCCGCTGGTAAACCAACCTCTCCAAATGCAAACAGCGCGACGGGAATACCCATATTACCGGCATTCACAAACATCATGGAGGGGATGAAGGTTTTGGGGTTGATTCCAAGCCAACGAATTAAAGGGAATACTATGATGCCAGAGCCTAGTATCATCAGTATTGTTGCTAAGGCTAATTGTTGGTAATCCATGATATTAAATGTGTTATCGGATAAAACCGTGAATAGCAAGGCGGGCGTAAAGACTTCCATATTGAGACGGTTAGCGGTACTCATATCTATAGGCCTGATACGTGCATATAGATAACCTACCATCACAATCGTTAAGATGGGAAAAAGAACGGTGAAAATACGGGCTATTAGCATATTATGTTGCTTTATGTTTTTGAGAACGGTAGGTTATGGGGTAACATGGGTGTTTGTGGGATAGCTTGATTTGACTGATTTTATAGGCAAACGAGCAGAAGAGGGACTGAAGAAAACAAATGAAATCAGTGTTTCACGCTAAAGTTTCGCTTCGCTAAACTTTAGCGTGGCGTCATGATAATCAGTTTAATCCGCGTTTTATCTTGAAATCCCTGTACTTGTTGTTATACCTAAAATCAAAAAGTCATGTTAAACATTCCTAAAAAAAAACGCGCCCGTTTCGGCATCATTTTAATAACTGTACTTGGCTTTTTCATAATCATTTTACGTCAGGTATTTGATTTAACTGACCTATTTTGGTTGGCTGTCATAATCTTTAGCGTTTCGACAATTGTTGCTATAGGATGGTTTGCCGCTCGGTATGTCGCCAATAACCGCAGTAAATGTCTTTCTAAATCAGCGAAGATTGACACTGATATCAAAGCTTTTTTGGAAAAAAGTTTAACCCTTGCTACCAATAATCAACATAGACTCAGTCAAGTTGAAATAACTTCTGTCGAAGCTCAATTTAAGAAAGAAGTACACAAGGAAGTTAAAAACAATTTAGAACGAATCACTTATGAGGTTTTACGATTTTATTTCTTCCTATTTTTTATGCTGGGTATTGTGTTGCTGACGCTTATTATTCTATTTTTAGGCAAAATGAGAGGAATATAACGGCAAGCATTCTTGGTTAGAATTGTAAATCAATGCCGTGATTTAAAATCAATGCGTTTCATGAAAATGGGTACCGTGAAAATCATGACTTTTATTTTTGACTCACAATTCACTATTTTTAATTTGCAATAATAGTCGCTTTAGCGAAGACTCGTGCAACGACTACAAACGTGTTTTTGGGTGTGCTGGATTTTTGGCAGCTAATGTACTATTCTGAACTCATGTTATTATTAGAATAAGTTAATTTTATAACTTGCTAATTGTTTAATTGGAATAAAACTATGCGAAATGCCTGTTATTATAAATCCGTTTTGGGATTGTTATTGGGATCGTGGATTTTATCGGGATGTGCTACTACGGCTAGCACCCATGAGTCTGATCCTTTTGAAAGCTTTAATCGCAGTATCTTTGCTTTTAATGAAGGCGTCGATAAAGCAATACTTAAACCTGTCGCAAAGGGTTATAAGGCAGTTACGCCAAAGCCTGTTAATAAAGGGGTGACTAATTTCTTTAGTAATCTTGATGATGTTATCGTGATTGCTAATGATTTGTTGCAATTTAAATTTAAACAAGCGGCTTCTGACACGGGGCGGGTGTTACTCAACTCGACTGTGGGGTTACTGGGCTTGATTGATGTTGCCAGCGAATTTGAGCTGCCTAAGCACAATGAAGATTTTGGGCAGACATTGGGTTATTGGGGAGTTGGCAGTGGCCCTTATCTCGTTTTGCCCTTCTTAGGGCCAAATTCAGCGCGTGATACTGTGGGACTGGGTGTGGATGTTTTCTTGGACCCGCGTCTGTATTATACAGGTTCACCCAGTGGATTGACTTCAGATCATGTTATTTATGCCTCAGAGGCGGTCAAAAAAGTGGATATGCGTGCTGATTTTTTAGAGCTTGAAAAGGTAAGCGAAGTGGCTGCTTTGGATAAATATTCGTATTACCGTGGGGCATACTTGTCAAGACGTAATTACTTGGTTTATGATGGCAATCCGCCGCAAAATAAGAATATGAAGAATATTTTCGACGATGATGACGAGGAATATGACGAGGAGGATGACGAGGAATATGACGAGGAAGATGATGAGGAAGATGATGAGGAAGATGACGAGATAGCTTCAAACTAAAGTTTGCAACGCCAATTCAATGGTTTACGTTCCAACTTTAGTTTGCAAACACTTCAAACTAAAGTTTGCAACGCTAATTCAATGATAACTGATAATGGCTCACTTGAACTTCTGAATTTCTGATTTCATAAAATACTTGATAATTGATTATTGATGATCAATAATGATGGGCCTTCAAACGATACCGTTTTTTCGATAATCGCTTGGCTTTATACATCACTAAATATTAAAGAATATCAATCTGTTGATAACTGATGTGATCATTGATAATTGATAATTGATCATTGATATATGGAAAAACCTGATTTTTTGCTACCACTGGAAGCCAAGGTTGATGCACTGATTCAAACCTGCAAACAATTGGCAGAAGAAAATAAAGCTTTGCATGAAAGTCAAGCTAACTTAATATCGGAACGTGCCGCATTACTTGAAAAAAACGCCATTGCACGCACACGTATTGAAACGATGATTGCACGGCTTAAATCGATGGAAACAAGCACATGAGTCGTGGAAAGCCAATACCGGTTAATTTACATATCCTTGATAAGGATTATGTCGTCGCTTGCCCTGAAGAAGAACGCGACACATTGATAGCCTCAGCACACTATCTTAATGAGAAAGTACAACTGGTACGCGAGGGCGGAAAAGTGGTTAGTACGGAACGTATTGTCGTCGTGAGTGCGCTTAATATTATTCACGAATACTTACATTACAAACAAGACAAAGAAAGTGATATGCTGGCTATCAGTAATGAAATTGGAGAATTGCAAGAAAAAATTGGGGTTGCTTTATCTTCAATAAAGCATTAAAGTACAGGCTATAATGAAATAATGACTGAAAAATGATTATTTATAATTAGAACATTTATAATTAGAACGAATGAACTGATGTCATTTTACAAGTGATTTCTTCATTCAATGACTCATTGAGTTTATATAGAAAACAGTTATATTTTGATTTTGGCATCCCCTCTGGTGTTGTGGGCTGAGTAAACGCTTGAACCTCAAAATCATCTGCCAAGGAACTGAGTGTAGTAGGTGTTGTTGAGCTAATGCCGTCGGCCGAAGTAATAGCGGAAAGCCTGAGGCATCTCTCGGAGGTTCCATGTTGAACCAATGCGGTTCAAGGCAATAATCCTCACAATATTGGTAGGTGGATGCCTTCTTTTTGATTGTCGATTCCAATCCCCCCTCCCTTTTCAATGATCAATCTATCAATGATCAATTCCACGCAAAAGTTTTTACGGATAAAATAGGAGTACAAACTTCGTTACCGAGCTTCGCTCGATCAATTTTAGTTTGTTCACCTTGTTATCCAAAAGTAATCTTCGCCTGTAAGTTAGTGCGTGAGTCGGCACTGGCTAACGCTTCTTCCAACGTCACCCGGCCTTCTATATATAAATTGTATAAGGCCATATCAAATGTCTGCATGCCTTCAGCCCCACTGGTTGCCATTGCCTCTTTTATATCCTCTATTTTGCCCTTTAGAATTAGATCAGCAATATAAGGGGTATTAATCATCACTTCTACCGCGGCGACTCGTTTTTTATTCACACCGAGCACAAGGCGTTGTGAAATGACGCTTATCAAATTTAAAGATAAATCCATAAACAATTGCTTATGTTGTTCTTGGGAAAACAGATTGATAACACGTTGCATAGCTTGATTAGCATTGTTAGCATGGAGAGTAGACAGGGCTAAGTGGCCTGTGTTAGATAATTCTAATGCGGCAGACATCGTTTCTTGATCACGGATTTCACCAATCAAAATGACATCAGGGGATTCACGCATCGCACTTCTAAGCGCACGTAGATAAGAATGCGTATCAACCTCTAATTCGCGTTGACTCATCAACGATTTCTTATGCGAATGGACAAATTCTATTGGATCCTCAATCGTTAAAATATGCCCGGCCTGATTTTCATTACGATGATTTATCATAGCGGCTAGGCTTGTCGATTTGCCCGAATTGGTTCCCCCAACCATCAATAACAATCCACGCCTGTGCATAATCAATTCTTTGAGTATGGCTGGCATTTTCAATTCGTCCAATGTGGGCACCTTGGATTTAATATAACGCATTACCAAGGCCGATTGTCCTTGTTGCTTAAAGGCATTAACACGAAAACGGGCGTTGGCTTCAGGCAAGCCAATGGCAAAATCGATTTCAAGTTCTTTTTCAAAAATGGCCCACTGCTCTGTGTTCATAATTTTGCGGGCGATAGTCTGCATGATCTCGGCCGTGAGGATTGTCTTACCCACAGTGATCACTTTTCCAGCCGCTTTAATACGCACCGTTGAGCCGGCTGTAAAAAAGATATCAGAGGCATCTTTTTCAACCATTAATTTCAAATAGGGGTTAATATCCATATTGATGAATTTGTGAAGGGCAAATGAAGGGCAAGATCAAATAATAATTGATGGGATGTAGGGGCAAACCCTTGTGGTTGCCCCCTTGTCGGGGAAAACCCGGTTGCCCTTGTAGAGAAAGGGAAAATAGAAAAACGGAAACTGGCAATGCCCAATTCCCGTTTTCCGATTTGTCATTACTGCGCTTTAGACACCATATAGCCTACAGCGTTCTTAATATCATCATCGGGTAATCCCATTTGTCCCCCTTTGGGTGGCATAGCCCCCAGTCCTTGCAAAGCACTGGTGAATAAAGCCTCCATCCCTTTAGCAACACGAGGTGCCCAAGCCTCTTTATTTCCAAATAACGGGGCGCCTGCAATTCCCTGAGCGTGACATAGAGCACAAGCTGTATTATAAAGTTGTTCGCCTTTAGCCAGATCAAGGCTTGGCTCGGTAGGCGCTGGCTCGGCAGGTTCGGCAGGCGCTGGCTCGGCTGGTTCTGCGGGAGCCGCAGGTTCAGGCTGTTTTTCAGCTGGCATTGCACTCTCAGGAGCGGTTTCTTCACTGCTGCTTTGAACATCAGCACCCGCAGCATTTAGTATATAGGCGACAGCGTTCTTAACTTCCTCATCGCTTAATTGCGTTTGTCCCCCTTTAGCTGGCATTATCCCGGTTTCACCCTTAAATCCTTGTAGAGCATGTGTCACTAAGGTATCCATACCTTTCTCTATACGAGGTGCCCAAAGCGCTTTATCCCCAAACTTCGGTGCCCCTACAATGCCCATATTGTGACAGAGACCACAAGCGGTCTCATAAACTTGTTTACCCACGGCAAGATCAAGCCCAGTGCTTGCTTGAGGCTCAGGTTTGACAGCTTCTGGCGTGGACACGGCCTCTGGCGACTCCGCACCCACGGCTTCTAACATATACTGTACAGCCTTTTTAACCTCTTCATCGCTGAAATTAGCACCCCCTTTTGGTGGCATAATACCGATCCCATTCAAGGCACTTTGTACAAGCGCGGCTTCGCCTTTAGCAATGCG
>Ga0316201_10000436_pt1 | contig 23298 bp, 13 predicted proteins | sample CS6wburrow_MG_FD_204516 | JGI IMG/M metagenome (GOLD analysis project Ga0316201, IMG submission 204516) | Coastal sediment microbial communities from Delaware Bay, Delaware, United States - CS-6 worm burrow | ecosystem: Environmental > Aquatic > Marine > Coastal > Sediment | place: USA... | reverse complement strand
ACTGCATTTCCTGTATGCCCTGGCTACGCAGATACTCATCATAACTTCCTTTGAAATTAACCACGCCATCTGCGGTCATGTCGATGATGCGGGTGGCCAGCGATGAAATGAATTCACGGTCATGACTGACAAAAAACAGGGTGCCCGGGTAATTCTCCAACGCCAGGTTGAGTGACTCGATGGATTCCATATCGAGGTGATTGGTCGGCTCATCCATCAGCATGATATTGGGCCTTTGCAGCATCAGTTTACCAAAGAGCATACGGCCTTGTTCCCCACCCGAAAGGACTTTGACCGTTTTCGAGATTTCATGCCGGGAGAACAGAAGACGTCCCAGTGTGCCACGGATCACCTGTTCGTCATCATCTGCCTGTGCCCATTGTGCCATCCATGAATACAGGTCCATATCTTCCTCGAAATCGGCTGAATGGTCCTGGGCGTAATAGCCGATGTTTGCATTTTCCGACCAGCGCCGGACTCCGTTATCGGCTTCCAGTCCACCCTGGAGTGTGCGCAACAAAGTGGTTTTACCAATGCCGCTGGCACCGATGATGGCCACCCGTTCACCCACTTCCACCTGCAGGTCCAGTGCACTGAACAGGGGCTCTTCACCATAACCCTTACTTAAGCCTTCAACTTCCAGTGCCTGGCGATAAAGTTTCTTGTCCTGGTTAAAACGCAGGAAGGGACTCACGCGACTGGAGGGCTTTACCTCGTCCAGCTGAATCTTGTCGATCTGCCGCGCACGGGAAGTTGCCTGCCTGGCTTTTGACGCGTTGGCGCTGAAACGGCTGACAAATGCCTGCAACTCCGTGATCTGGGCCTTCTTCTTGGCATTGTCTGACAACAGACGTTCTCGCACCTGTGTGGCAGCGATCATGTATTCATCATAATTGCCCGGATAAACCCTGAGCTCACCATAATCCAGGTCGGCCATATGGGTGCACACACTGTTCAAAAAATGCCTGTCGTGCGAGATGATGATCATGGTGCTGTTACGATCATTGAGTACCTCTTCCAGCCAACGAATGGTATTAATATCGAGGTTATTGGTGGGCTCATCGAGCAATAAAATATCAGGGTCTGCGAAAAGGGCCTGGGCCAGCAACACTCGTAGTTTCCAACCGGGGGCTACCTGTGACATGGGTTCAAAATGCTGGGATTCGGGTATCTCCAGGCCAAGCAGGAGTTCACCTGCGCGTGACTCGGCGCTGTAACCGTCGAGTTCGGCGAATTCCACCTCAAGCTCGGCCACTTTCATGCCATCTTCTTCACTCATTTCAGCCAGTGAATAAATACGGTCCCGTTCCTGCTTTATCGTCCAAAGCTGCTCATAGCCCATGATGACAGTGTCGATAACGGAAAATTCCTCGAACGCAAATTGATCCTGGCGCAACTTGCCGAGACGTTCATTGACATCCACCTTCACATTTCCTGCGCTTGGCTCCAGTTCTCCTCCCAGAATTTTCATCAGGGTTGATTTACCACTTCCATTGGCGCCTATCAGGCCATAACGATTGCCGTTACCAAACTTGGCGGATATGTTTTCAAACAACGGCTTGGCGCCGAATTGCATGGTGATGTTTGCGGTTGTAATCACGTTTATTCCGTTCAATATGCGTCCGACGACCAGTGGCCGATCAGACGGGGTAAATATAGGAGAAGCCGACATCAGTGATAATCAGGTAGCAACCACACTCATGATGCCTGCGAGCAAGGCTGCGCATTCTAGATAAAAGTGCGTAAGGATTCAAGCCGGGATTAACAGGTGACAGATAAAATCAGTCATATTGGAGTTGAGGAGCACACTGACCTCACTGCTTATATTAGAATTCTCTAATAAACCTGTACATAAGCTGATTTATGTCAATTTTTTGAGGTCTTAAACAGCTCATTCAGCGCGATTCCAGCCGCTTTGTGGTGTAAAATCTGTGACAAAAGGAGCATGCAATGATGACCTTTGAAAGAACCTCGATTCTGCTACTGTTTTTACTGCCACTTCTACTCGCATGTTGCACCCCTGCTGAAGACCCAATGACGGCGTCCATTTCCGGCGGCATATTTTTTGACTGTGACAAGGATGGGGAATGTGCAGAGGATGAAACCGGTATTGCTGACATGTGTGTTCGTCTTTATTACGGCAATTGTGGTGAGAATATGATCCAGAGCCATACAACCAACATAGAGGGCGAATTCCAGTTTACCGGCCTGGCAGCCGGCGAATATTGCGTCCTCGCTGATTTCGACCTGCGTACCTGTGGTTTTGGAGGGAATCATCCCACAACATCCATCTCCCGCCATGTCACCTTACAGGTCGGGATGCACGCAGAGCTGGAGTGGTTTGGCTTTGGGAGTCTCTCCGGAGAAGCAGAAACTGATTAACGCTTTTACCGGGAATGACCGCGAAGCTAATCAGCCTGTTCAGGACTTCAAAAAGCCCAGAACTGCTGCGAGGGTAGCGTGATAATCATGGTAGTCGTGGGCTATCAAGCTAGTGCCCGAATCACAGGCCAGGACCAATGATGGAAAACTCCTGACCTTCAAGTGCCTGCGCAACGATAAATGATTTTGAAATTCTGCCTCAAGTTTTATGGAGACGAGATCCTGCATAAACCGGCCGCGATTCAAATCCAGTTCATTTGCCAGGTCACCCAGGGCTTCAGGATTGGACGGATTCATCGCCCGTAGGTAATAGGCTTCCTGAATGGCCTTGATCATAGCTTCTTCAGCACCTTGCCAGGACGCGGCGATGACCGCACGGCAAGCCTTGTAGGTATCCCTTCGTGGATTACAGTTTGTCCAGAAATCGAAATTGAATTCGGTACCGACGGTGGCTTGAATATTTCTCCAATGACCCTGGACCATGCTTCGGGTGTTTTCCGGCATCGGTTGATCGCTATCCGGTGCCAGGCCTCCAAGCACGTTTTGCCAGCGGATGTTTACCGGCAGATGTTCGCGCAACCGTAACAGGGTGGGCCGGTAGGCCCAACACCAACTGCACATCGGGTCATGGACATAATAAAATGTGGCTGGAATGGATGACATGACGGGACTTAGAGCATCATCTCGTATTGGTAAGCATCTACACCGTAGATGTGAATGAGTGGTCCCCTGCTCATACCCAACTTTTCAGCAACTTTGATCGAGGCAATGTTTTCCGGGACGATTAAAGCGATCAGCTTTTTGATATTTAGATCTGTTCTGGCAAATTCAACACAGACCCGGGCCGCTTCGGTACCAATTCCCTTGCCCCAGTGTTCCTTCAGATAGCGATACCCGACTTCCGGCAGGTCGATCTCCGGCAGGTATTTGATACCGCAGAAGCCGATGACTTCACCGGTTTCTTTCAACTCGACGGCAAAACGACCATAACCATATTTTCTATAATCGGATAGCTGGCCTGCCTCCATTCGTTTGCGCACCTCATCCATGTCCTTTGCCGGGTCATCGGCATACCTGATGACATCCGGATCCGTGCACAATATGTACATGACCGGTAAATCCCCGTAGGTAAACCACCTGAGTCTGAGTCGCTCGGTTTCCAGTTCTTTACGAATCATTGGCCGGCACACATTTCAAGACAAATCTCTTCACCATTCATGGGGATTCCTCCTGTTTTATCAAAAATACCCGACATGCGCAGGTTGGCGATATCCGTACCTTCTTCCGACACCGTCACCAGCGTGACGTGATCGATGGCCGCGGGATTGCCCGGTGCATGTGAACCACCGGTGGTGCCCAGGCGAATGTAGTCACGACCCAGTCGTTGCTCGTGAAGATAGGAATGAACATGTCCGTAAAACACGGTGTAGGGACGCCCGGCAAGGGCCGCTTCAATGCCGGAGAAGTTCTCTTCGTCAGGTCTCTGCCACGCTGGTTTGTGCATCAATAGATAGGTCCAGCGAACATCGGGATATTGCGCGATGACTTTTTTGAAATACGCCGCCTGCCCTGCACCTATCCGGCCACTTTTTCTTTCTTCCAAATGAGCATATTCAGTCCTGGCGTATGCTTCCGGGCCCTGATCCTCCCAGGTCTCGATCGCTTTTAGGCGTATCTCATGGATGTATTGTTGCAATTTGGGCGGGTTATCTTCGGTATCCAACACCAGGAACAGAACATTCTTATAGACAAAATGGTAATAGCGTTTACCGTAACGTTGCTCCCAGACCTGCCACATATCCGGGTTTGTCAGGTCATGGTTACCACCCACATGGAAAACGGGCGCATTTGCACGATTGGCGCGTTCATCAAACGAATCCCATTCGCGGTGGAGTTTTTCATGATCCATCGTACCGCCCTCGATCAAGTCCCCGACGCTGATGATCAACTCCGGGCGCAACAGTCGCAATTGCTCTATCGCCACCTCGAAGACCCCTTCGCGTTCCCCACCAGTCAAATCCGAGAAAACGGCAAAGGTAAACTTGCCAGGCTCATCATCAAAATCGCTGCCTGTCCAGGGAACAGGCGACTCGCCGAAGTCATGCAGGAAAGATTCCAACACGGGTTCAGTTGGTGGTGTGTGTGTGCAGGCACCAACGAGCATCAACATGAGTGGCACGAAAAATATATGTCGAAGTGAGAGCATTGTCCGGTCTGGGCTGAGTTGAATATTGAGACCAAGTCTGAAGCATCAGAGGATATCAATCAATCAGGTAAATATCTTGAAAACCCGACCCTATTGACAAAAAGACCACTGAGTATTAATCGCCGGTTGCCCAGTCGACCACCATCGTATCCACCTACTCTAGCGCAACCGGTCTATATACTTCCGACATGAAAGTTACCGGTAGCATCACCACCAGCGTCCCGATCCCACCCGATGTAAGCAACTATGACATCAGCGGAATTTTAAGCGCTTGGACATTTTTTGACGGAGTGCGAACGATTAGTCATACAAATGGGGCGTTCCTGCCATCAGCCCCGCCACTTGCGAGTACAGATGCTTCAGGAAATATTACCTTTGCTTACTTGCTAACGTTCATGACTCCAATGGCGACCTCCATTGGAGAAACCGATGATACTATCTGGGTCTTCGGAAGCCAGCTTGTTACCCAATCAGCGGCCTGCCTGACGCTCGGTGTCGATGGTTTCTGTTCCTCCTGGACCTACCCGGCCGACTATGCATCAAGTGACGTTGCGGGCACCTGGACGACAGAACCAGCCAGGCCAATCCCGACGATGTCTTCATGGTCAGTATTGCTGCTGATTTTGCTGCTGGGAACAGTCGGGTATGTGAGACTCAGGTTGCAAATAAAACCATGACAGATAAGCCTCATCAACAGACCCCACATCATTGGGGTCTTGTGCTTCAATTGTAGGCACCCGCCTTTGGATGGCGCCACTTCACCAGGCGGACACTGTTGTTGCCAATTCTGCGATTGGCCGTGTAGGTGAGTAATGGGCCGAAGTCGGTTTGCAGATCCACCTGGCTCTGCAATACCTGTTTGAACAGGTCATGGGTGAAGTTCTTACCAGCCTGCTGCAGTGCAGTGGTTAACAGCCTCATCAATGTGAGTGACCAGAGCCTTGCGGATAGGTACTGACTGGAAAAATGGCCTTCCTTTGCCAGCCTTGCATAGGCGAGCCGACCCTGTGTTGTGACGGATTCCGGGCCGGGTGAACTCAGACCATATAGAGGCGCAGGGTAACCCGTCAACACTGACTCATTGTGCGGTAAGGAATATAAACCGTCGGAAACGATTGTCGGATACAGGTCGAGCGCCTGTAATGCTGTAATCACATCGGTCAGGGGCTGCATTTTCCGGTCGTGGATCAGGGCAGTTGAACGGAGCTGATCATCCGTCATCTCCTGCAAATTACTGATAATATGATTTATATCCAGATGGCCGATAACAAGAGGTGTCCATCCCTGTGCTTCTACAAGCGGTACCATCAGATGGTGAAACTGTTGCGGATGAGGGTAAAGAAAGTATTCAGATCCGCAGTTATCCCGGGTGGAAAAAACAGCCAGGGTGGTTAACTCACATTCTTTTGCCGGTTCAGATTCCATGCGTAGGTCAAGAATGCCAAAAACAGCCTGGTCAGACTCAGTGTCCCGCTCATGCAAAACCAACTCGCGCCCGTAAATACCGCCTTGCTTGTTGATACTGCTGGCGTAGGTCAAAACCGTCTGACGGATGGCATCAGCAAATCCACGATCACGGGGTAAACGTAAGTGGAAGTGTATTGCATGCTCCTCTACCCCCTGCTCAGCTTGTTGGGATACTTGAATGAGATAAGCGATCAGTCCGGTGATTTCGCTATCGTTGAGTTGATACCGTGGCATGCTGTCCGACAGTTTGCCACCGTCAGAATTCACACCTGTGATCAACGCGGTTTTGAATGATTCCTGATTGTAGGCGGTGCGCTTGTAACCCCCGTTAAGATCCTTGCGATAAGACTGTTTGAGCTGGCCCCAGCTGATATCTGGTGCAACGATACCGGATTCCTTGCTTCCCTGCCCCTGTGCTCCATGGCAATTAACACAGGGAAACAGATTCGAAGGGGCGAAGTTTTCCTCCTGGCCGATACTGGCCCTGCCGGATTGTGTTTCACCAAGCAGGTAAATCGCTGCACCGTTATCAGCCAATACGGGCTTTGCCAGGCTGTAGCCGCCAAGCAAGGCAATACAGATCAACGAGAGTATTTTGCAGCTAGTTTTCAGGTGAATTGGCATCGGGCGCCGGCTTCAACCACAGTGACAGTGCCGAATAAATAAGTTTTGGGTCGCTTTCACCATCCAACCATCGCCACTCGTTTAACGGCTCATTGATCAGCAATACCAAGGAGCTGTGATCCTGCTTGTCTGCTGAAAAAGCTTTCAGTGACTTTAACAGCTGATCAATATCCTGCTTGTCTCCGGTCACCAGGTTCCAGCCTGGACCGGCATTGAATTTCTGTGCCCATGTATTCAGACGCTGGGGAGTGTCGTAGCCTGGATCGGTCGTTATCGATATAAGGTGTATGCTCTCACCGGCCTGTTCGCCCAATAATTTACGCAGCTGGCCGAACTTGAAACCCAGCATCGGGCAAATCATCGTGCAACGGGTAAACACGAAATTGACAGCGACAATCTTGTCCTCGACCAGGTCGGTATAGAATTGGCGATCGGCGCCATTTTGGTCCAGGACAGCTGTATCTGGAATGGTTTGTACCCTGTCACTGCTTGATGCAACAATCGGCACTGGTGAGAAAAACAGTGCAAGACTGAAAACAATCAGGCATGTCAGCAGCACAGGCTGCCTGCTAAGGTGAAACATCAAAACTGAATTTCTCCCTGTTCAACAAAACATCACTGTCCACTGCTGCAAGATGTACATCATAGGTACCGGGAAGCGGTGGTGCAAAATCCAGCACTATTTTGTTGTCTCCGGTCACACGGGTGGCCAGGCGCTGCCGCCAGAGACCCGAGGACAAGACAATAATGGCGTCGAAGGGTCTGTCAGCCAGCGTAACACCTGTATCGTTCGATCTGAGCTGAAACTCCAACTGAACCTGCTCTCCTGTTAGCAAGGCGGTTTCAGGGCCGGTTTGCTCAATTTCAATGCGATGGGCCGGTTTGGCAATGGGGCCGCTTATCCCCGGCTCAATTTTAAACGGGAAACAATGCACCACGCGAGGTGAATCCATAAAGTAGACCGCCTGGTAACTTCCGGCCCCAGGAAGCAATGCCGAAGTGGAATAGACCCCTTTGGAGTGACGTTCGGCAAGACTATGATCCACCACCAGCACCGCACGCGGGGACTTCCCGTAGTTATTGAAATGCCCCATGGGTGCTGCCATGCCTTCCTTGTAAAAATATACCGCCTTGTCGTGATAATTGGAGATTAATACCGCATTACTCCCCGGTGCCTGCACGATGCCTTCACTACCGCTGTGAAAATCAATCAGGCCGGGCGGTTGATCACCACCCGGGGTGTCTACCGTTGGCAGTTCCATTCCTTCCCGGCCCAGGTTGTCATCATCCAGGCTGATCATATGCAGGTCGGAACTGCCCGCGTGCCGGATGTATCCCAGGTTGTCGGAAAAAGCAATGTACTCCGGGCCGTCTGCAACCCGCCCACTTTGTACGATTTTTTGTTTTGCGGCGTCAATGATTGACAGGCGGTCTGTGACCGGATTGACCAGCATTGCCCATCTGCCATTGGGTGCAAAACGCAACATTCCGATGCCTGGCTCAGATTTTATGACCCCGGTGATAACATGTTGCCGACCATCTATTACCCAAACTTCACCGCTACCGGCATGCGAGATGTAGAGTTCGTCAGCCAGGCTGGAATAATCCATGGAAACGGCTTGCTCACCCAGCGTAATCGTTGCTATCGGCGACAAGGTTCGTGTATCGATCACTTGCAGTTCATGCTTGCTCAATGCATACGCAAAACGGCCATCGGTCGAAAACTTGAGTGCAATCGGGCTGGCCTGTGAAACGATTGTCTTCTTGAAAACAAACGGTTGCCGGTCAAATATGGCAATGCCGTTTTCAACCAGCGCCCACAGGAATTGCTGTCCCGAAGGCAGTGACAACAAGGTAGGCGTTCGCCACTGCCCGTTGGACGAATGCCCGGTGACCTGCCAACTGGCGGTATTGATCTGGGCAATTTCATCGCTTGAAGGCACTGATACAAACATTTGATCAGCGGCTGGCGACAAGGCCCAGTCATAGCCGGGACCGGACAATGACAACATTGTAAGCAGCTTGGACCCACCAAAGCCAAATAGCGGATCAACCACGCTGATAGTCGCGTCCTGGTTCAGGGTCAATACATGGTAGACATTCAAATCCAGTTCTGCCCGAGAGAACAGGCTGCCACCGATGAAGGTCTTGGCCTTGTCGATGCAGACATCATCCGAGCCGTCTTCCTGCGGGTTGCTCGGATGAATCCAGGCAGCAGGAAACAAACCCGTCAGCGGCGCATGATGGCTGTCTTTCACTGTGAAATGAATCGAGACAGGCTCGCCCGCGCTCAAGCCCGTGCCGGTTTCAGGACCGAGTGATTTGATGCTGAAGGCAACGGAAATACCATTTTTTTCAACACTTGCCAGGTCACGTGCAAACGCAGCGGGCCACATCAGCCCGCTGCAGAAAAGTGCCATTACCCACCTGTGGTGCCAGCCCGCCATCATGTCACATTCATTGACTGGTTACCGTCAAAGTCCCCAGTTTGGTCTTTCCCGGACCCTTTGGATAATAATAGAAGTCAAATTCACCGGTGGTCTGTGCAACACCACCAGCGGAGTCAATGACAAGGTTATAGCTCTCCAGGCTGGTGACCTGCTGGGTCCCCATGGTCTGGGTCAGTGGATTATCCCCAATGACCGTCGACTGGTTGACAAAGGGTTCCTCCGGCCAATTGTGACCTTCGATGGTGATCAGGTTGGCACTGTCACCGACTTGACCGGCTGTGCCCCTGTTTGGGTTCAGGACGCGGAAACGCACCTCGGTACCGGCAATGGCGCTGGCATCAGACGTACTCTGCCCACTTATCACGATCTCGGTAAACATCGCATTACCACTGGCGTCATTGATGGTGGCGGTGAGCGCATGCTGCTCCGAGGCCTTCCAGGTCGAGCCTGCTGGTTCTATGATCAACGCACCAGACAGACCGTAAGAGGCTTGCAGCAATTGATCCGATGGAACCAGGTTCACTGCACCGAACTCAACCGGTGTCGGAACCGGCTCCGACTGGCTTCCCAGGGTGATATTGCCGGCATACCAGATGAAGGACTTTTGTTCACCCGGTGCGACGGTTTGATATTGCTGGTCCGCAACACCATTCAGGCCAATATTCAATCCGCTGGCCGTGGCCGCATCGTAGCTGATAAGACGGGGACTGATGCCGACATTGGCCGAGGCCTGGTAGGGCTGGATGGTATTGGATGAGGTGTTGGCACTTTTACTTCCCGCAGGCCATATCGCGGTCATGGCAGCAGCCTGTTCCGCTGTCAGTGAATTGGTCAGGTTAATTTGAATCCAATCACCTGCGGCAGCGCGTAACACCAATGGACTCATGGTCTGACCATCCACTTCATACTGCAGCGACTTGCCGGTACTTGCCAGCGATATCGTGATGTCAAAGACCCGGTCCGGTTGCCGGCCTGCAGGTAATGCGTGCATATCCGGCACTATGTGCGTTCCAGGTGGGTTGTTGGACAAGCTGGCCAGGTTGGGAACCTCTTCGTCATAGGTACGCAGGATGCCCCAGGCACCCTTGGCCAGGCCCATACTGGAGGTGGAGGACGCATAAAGTCGATCCACCGGGCCAGGGCTTCCGCCATGCCCTGCGGGCAGTCTGAATAACATCTCAAAATGCTCGGATATTCCCATACCCTGTACATCGCGAAAACCTGACTCCTGGTAAGAGGGCTCGGCATGCCAATTGACGCCCTGGATGCCAAAAGAATGAGGCGAATCCACTGCACCAACAATGGCACGTACTTCGATATTGTCATTGGCATAGGCACGTAACATCGGTGTGTAAGGATCGGGACCCTGCACACCACCGGTCCCTTCGGGCAACAGCGGCCTGCCGGGATACTTAAAGCCGTCGGGGTCGGCGCCAATCGGTGCTCCCGCTGTGGGTTGTGTGTTCAGTGCCGGATTGACGCGCTGGATCGAACTGAAAGCGAAGGAGGCGTCGGTCGCGATACCATCGGAGCTATCGCCCTGAATCCTCGAATCCAGCGGTTCGTTGCGATAATTGCTTACCCAGATACCGATATTTCCAGCGCCCCCCGGATTGGAAATGATGGTTGGAAACGGGGCATAGTCATTATCTGGCTGTGGGTCCGGGCAAGCAACCAGCTTGCCATTGCTGCAGGCGCGTGTCGCGCTATCCCCGCAAACGACTGTGACACCACCACAAGCAGGCGGTTTTCCATTTTGTGGAACGACATGGCCACCCTGGCAAACGATTGGATTGCCATTGCAATTGGCCGGATTTCCATGACTGTTGAGCAGTGTTGTCGCAGGTGGCCAGATAGATGCGTCAATATCTGCCCAGGACGGGCTGATGGTTTTGGTCTGCACGTTGATTTGACCCGCGGTCAGGGTCAGCAAAAACGTGTCATGGATACTCGGCTTCAACAGCCACTGATTGTCCGCACCTGCGGACTCGACCGTCGCCCCTGTGGGCAATGGTGCACCCTGGTTTTCAAAGACCGTGACCAGGGCTGACGGTATCTCACCATTATTCAATGCAGGGGCGTAATTAACATCTGGCGTGGAAAACCAGATACCTTGTGGCACACTGCGCTTTGAAGGGCTATCGGCAGTATATGCCAATTGCAAATCACCCATGGCAATGGCGAATTCGCGGAAGCTCTGGGCGGAGTCGTGACCTTCGATCAGTGCCTGCCAACTGGTAGGCCCGCCATCATCGCGTGACTCGCTGGGGAACTGCTCCCCGGTGACGGCATCAAACCAGTCAGTGCCCGATGGCTCGACCAGCAATGCGCCATACAACCCGACCTGCTGGTGCGTGGAAGGTCCGAAGTGGTCATGGGTAAAGACCGTACGCAAGGTGCGATCTTCACCCTGGTGATTCAGCAATGGGTCTGTGCCAAAACGCTGGATGGTTGTCTGCGCGCCATCCCAGTTTTGTCCCGGGGGCGGTTTGCCCAGTGAAGTACCATAGTCATCAATGTAGTTTGACAAAGTCAGTGGTACCTGTTTCGTTGTCTTGTACTGGAAATCCGGATCAAACAGATGTAAGCCACCCTGCTTGTTAATGGCTTCGATTCGCTCCTGTACTTCTGACGGGCTGAACGTACCATCCTCGTAGTTAAAGCCATTAGCCGCGCCATCAGACGAGGTCACGTCAAACTTAACCAGGTGAATGTGCTGGCCAAGGATATCAGTCGGGGTACGTACCTGGAAATCATCTAACTCATAGTAATTGGGTACCAGGTTGGTATGCCAGAATTCGACGGTCTCGCTGGTTTCGGATCGAAAGAAAAACGGCTCGGGCGGGCGTTCACCTGCGATGGTGTCCTTGACATCTTCCAGCAGGGTGATAAAGCGCTGCTGAGGGTAGTGCCAGCCCTGCTTGTTGAACACCACATCGGTTTGAATCACCGCCGCCTTGTAACGGCGTTTGTTGAAGGTCGAGTTGCCATCATCATCGACTTCGGGTGCGGCATACGGCGCACCTGGCGATGGCGGCAGACCATTTAAAATAAAATTGCCTGGCAGGCCGTTGGGTAAATGCGAAGCATGGGTGCGTGTCGCATGGGCATCCATGGCAGCCCTTTCAATGGCGGTACCGGTTTCCGGCAGTTCCATTGCAATCATCTTGCCAACCTCTTTTGTAAAATCCCAGCGGGTATGGAATTCACGATCTACTGTTCCACCCAGTACCACGTTGCGCGGTAAACCGCCATCCAGGTAGGCGATATCGCCCGCATCCCTGAAAGGTATCTTCTCGGCTTCCGCTGCACTCAGCAGCTTTGGTGTTTTATCCGGGTTTTCTTTCCAGGCAAAATCAAGCGGTGGATGTGGCGCACGGTGACCGGCAACACCGGGAATAAAAAATGGGAAACCGGGGTTCGTGTAGATTGGCTCGCCGTCTTCAGACCTACCGGAAGGCTCAACCGCCACCCGGCGTCCATTGTCCTTCAGGTAGGCTTTTGCAGGTGTCGGTGCCATTGCCAGGCCCGGCAGAGGTACCAGCGCCGGGATTGGTGTGCCAGCCATGATCTCACCATCAGGCAGGGCGCGCGCGCCGGCCAATGGCCGGCCTTCGCTGTCCAGTTCGGTACCGGCCTCAAACACATCATGTACCCGCCACATTGCCCACATGCCCTGGGCGAAATGCGGATAGATATGGCAGTGGAATATCGAATCCCCAACAGTTTGATTGCGGTTACCACTGCCGTTGTAGGTCATTTCAAGCGTATAGGTTGAACCCGGCGCAATCATCTGGCTGTCCAGGTAATGGCCATCTGCGCTGTTGGGTGTATGCAGCCATTGATGTGCGTGTTGATGGTGCACGTGCGGGGCCACAGACCCGGTATTCATTACCCGAAACTTAACATGGTCGCGCATATAACTGTGATACACATTCGATGGATCGTCAGGATATAAAGCCCGGGTAGCGCGTTTGTTACTCTTGTTATTGGCCGGGATATCAACCAGCACCGCCGGGTCACCCACTGCCCACGCACTCAGAAAAAACTCTTCAAACAACAGGTCAACACCGTCCTTGTTAATACCCTGGGGACCCACATTGATGCGATTGGCGACAATCTCGGGGGCGATACCGGCGATACCATAGTTCACAGCAAAGCCGTCCTTCCCGGGTGCAAGCATGTTGACAAGAGGACCGCTATTAAACATCTCAAACGCCTGCTGGGTATGCGGTGAAATGTGATAGGCAATGGTGAATTCCCGATAGGGTTGCCGGCGGTCGGGTGTGGCCGGGTTTTCGATGAAACTGGGACTATTGATGTAATACGGAAACCGTCCTGCACCAGGCCCGGTGATAATGGCCGTCAGGTCGGAATGGGCAAGTTCATAAGTGCCATCATCGGTATCCTTCACCAGCATATTCAATACAGGCGAGCCATAACGGAGATGTCCTTCGGGGTACATGGCATTGTAGTTAATCACCGGTTGGGAGTTCTGGGTATTCAAGTAACCCTGCGCGGTAATCAGAACCGATGAGACCAGCGCTGTTTTGTCGGATTCCAGGGTTGGAATACGCATTTCCCACAGCACCTCCCCGCCGGGACCCGGGCAGACAATGCGATTGTCAACTTCAACGGGTTGCCGGCGGATGGCGACGTTTTCGGGCAAACCGGTCTGTGAAGAGTCCAGGTATTGTTTGCAGACCGCGTTATCCTGGCTGGTCCACCAGGTATTCATAAAATCCTTATTGACACGATAGGTGGCAAGCTGCATGTCCTTTTCGATCACCTGGCTGCGATAATATTCAGCCTCCGGAGGCTGTACGTTGACCGCGCCGAATAATCCATAATCCAGTTGACTGTTTGGAATACTTTCGCCGTTCGGGGAGTACATCATGTAGACGCCCTCACCGGTTGCCTCGTACCTGTAGACATGGGTTTCACCCGGCGAAACACGTGTCCCATTATCATCGTCAAGCCAGTTCAGACCCATGACCTGTACACCGGCATCACTGAGTAATGCATTTGTGCCGGCAGGCATCAGGTTGGTAAACGTGATTTCCAGGATATCACCAACATTTGCACGCAATACGATCGGGCGAGGCCGTTTATAATTTCGCGGCCTGACCTGACCGGGCTTTAGATCAGCCAGGGAGTAGGCGCGACCCTTTTTGTCACCATAATCATTGAAAGGTGCTGATAAGGGCATGACATCACGAACCAGTGCATACATCTGACCATTGGTGATCTCGGCACCCAGGCGATTGTTCTTGATCGTCCACTCCAGCACCACCATGTTGACCTTAATCGTGCGCTGAGTGACACCCTGATCCGTATTGGCGGGTTCAAGTTTGGCGCAGCTGACAATCGGTAGCATGACCAACATCGCGATCACGCCCATAAACCAGTGAACTCTTGATTTATTCATTTTTCACTCCCCGGTGTGTTTGAATTTATGACTTTGCTATGACCCTGCTTTCCTGTCCCACATAGCGCGACCGCAAAATCACCTGGGCTCACACCAACATTGAACGGAAACCCAACGATAGTATTTTTGTTGTTACTCACTATGCAGCCAACCTCCTTTGCCAGAACATGTTGTGGGCAAACCGGGCTTCCTCGGCATAGCATTCGCGCCGCTTGTCCATATATGAAGTGAACTCAGCAGCTGCTACCTGATTGTATTTAAGCAGTTCCTGGTCCTTGGTATTGAAAAAATCCTTGATCGCGTAGGATGCATAGATCGACATGCGCAGCGCCTTGAAAATGCCCAGGGAAGACAGCGGGTCGTAGGTAAAAGCCGCATCCCCGGTGGCCAGCCAGGCTCTTCCCGCAATTTGGTCCAGGCACTGCGTGTGGGCTGCGGTAACCCTGGGTACGCTAATCGCGGTCAGCCCGGCAATTCGATCTGCAATCAGGCGGGTTTCGCTGATCGCCTTGTCATATTGAAAACCATCCCTGTAGTTCTTTGATCTGGCTAAATCTGCATCGGTCATCACTGCAGTAACGCGTGTTCGTCCCGGTAGCCGGGCCGTATACCACCAGCCGTTTGTAAAGCTCTCAATAGCGGTACCAGATTCCGAATGCGCACTACCCGGTTGGTCATCAACCGATGGCGAATAAAAGCGATAGATGCCAACCAGCTTGTCGAAGGCTTGCAGGTTTGAGCCGATACGCCGCGACAGCCGGGCGGAACGTCCAGAGGCATCCACCACGAATCGGGTGGTGAGGGTCTGTCGACTGGCAACGCCCTCTTCTTTCGCGGTTTGAAGCTGCAAATGCCATTGATCGGATTTTCTTTCCACATCCATCACTTGTGATTGACTGATACAGCGAATACCCTGCTGCAGGGCCAGTGCTCGCATGATGGCATCAAAGCGTTGCCGATCCAGGTGCCAGCCTTGCCCATATGGAGAAAAAACATATTCATTGGCGTGTGGTTGATTCGCACCCCAGGCTGCCAGGGTGCCGGCAGACGCCAACGGCAACATCGCGGTAAAGCTCTCCCAGATACCCAGTTGCTGCATGGGGATAATGATCTCCGGCGGTAATGTTTCACCAATGCGAGGCCTGATTTTGTGTGCGTCAGCGTTAACATCAGTGTCACGACCGCCGGGCGCCCGGCCCCGATCAACCAGGCACACATGTAACGCCGGCACAAACCGTCGCAGGGCTATGGCCATGGCACAGCCGGCGACACCACCGCCAACAATGACAACATCCGGCGACTGGCCAAGGTTCAGGTCACCGGTCATAACGTGTCCGTCGTTTTGATCGACCCAGGGTCCTGCTTCCTGATGCGGTTGGTGTACCCAGCGCAGCGTCATTTCTCTCGGTCTGGTAGAAGGCAGGCAAATTTGATGATGGATCCGCGGATTCAATCAAAAAACCAAGATTATTCCACTGCGTGACCATTTCCAGATCACCCGCATTGTTATCAGGAATTCCCGAGGCCCAGAAGACCTGCTCACCCTTCGCGGTCTGTATGACCACGGGACGGTGGGCAGGCCACCAGGGAATGTTATAAGCAATCTGCTGCTCGGCCGGATCACCCGTGGAAGACAGTTCGATGTTGTTCCAGTCCTCGTAGGTGACATTAATATCCTGCGAGGTACATTCATGGAAATCGGCCTGCCAGGGAATACCGATATACTTGGTCAAGTCACCAGGCTCCATGCCCGCTGCCAAATCCGGTGCCGGGCTGCCATCAAGATCAGCGATAGGTTTTGGAAGACTTAGTGCACCGGCCTGATAGCTAGTGTGCCTGACCCTGTACGGTGAGCTGTAAACCGCCGGGTTCAGCATAATCCAGCTCAATTCCCCACCAGGACAAAACGCACCACCCAACAGGTTACTCATCACGCCCCGGTCAATTCCTTCGCCTGTTGTTGGTGGCTTCGCCCAGGGATTTTGGCAATGGCTGTCGCCTTCATCCCACTCCAGGCACTCATTCACAAATTTTCCAGCTGCCCATTGGCGCAGGAAAAATAACTGCGTCCGGGTCATGGTGAGAAATTTCTCCGGCGCGGTATTGGATAAGGGATTATTCCCGCACAACATCGGCATCAGGCGGGGTTTGTGATCTGGATTGACTTTGCTTTTACCGGTATTGAAATACAGGTTGGTTTGTAATGGTTCGCGCATGATGCGGATGACATACTGACGATTCTGCCGGTATGGGTCCTTGCCGCCACTGGGTGGCGTGGCCAAGGCATTTTTATCCAGGTTGCCACCGGTGCCGGTATTGTGCGGATCACCACCGCTGAAAAAGTCAAAATCGTAGGTGTATTGATACAGGTCCGGGCGTTTCAGTATTGGCCAGATTTCCTCATAAAATTTCGGGTAGTAGTCAGGGTTGTACCCGGCGTCATTCAGCCATAGTGCGGTTTCTTCTTTCGTCGAGGGTGTATTACTGGCCTTGTCATAGGGTGCGACCCCGAACACTTGCGGGGCATACTGAAAATGACGCACAAAAATGTCGTACATGGCCTCATCCATGGTGACCATGTCCAGCATTTGCGGAACATAGCGGGGATAGCCAACCACCACCCAGGCCGGCACCTGCACCTGCATGGATGCATCCTTGGTTTCAGTGACCTTTTTGCCGTCGACATCGGTGTAGGTGAACGGATAGCTAAACAGAATCTCCGCAGTGACCGGACCATCGGAAATATCGTCGAACCAGCCATTATTATTGACAAAATTGGTGATGACCGGTGTACCTGTACTGCCTGAGTTTCCCCGCCCTCCGAGTACGATCAGGCGTGGTTTCCCGGCCTGCTGATTAGCAATCAATTCTCCCAGCGTGTCAATCGGATTGGGTGAGATATCGTCTGGTGGAAAGGTCTGTGGGTAACCGGGGTTTTGTCCCTTGGCAAATGTTGCTTTTGGGTTTTGCAAAGACACCTGCTGTGGTCCGGGATCGGTAATCAACTGGCGACGCAAATCCGGTTGCGTGACCGTGGGGTTGCGCAGCGGGTGGGACTGCGCATAGCCATGCATGCCGTCGGTCTCCAGAAATTCATACCATGAGCTCTTTTTGTTGGCCAGGTGCACGTTCCAGACGATATCCGTAACCGTGCCTTCGACGGGGGTTGGCGCGGTCGTCGGGGAGGTCACCACAAAGTGGTATTTGCCACCCACTTCTACTTCCTCATCACTGGAATCCGCATGATCAGAATAGACAAATATCCGAAACCGTGCGGCCTGGCGCTTGATCTTTGACAGGTCGTCAGAGTCTTTAAAACTGGAAATCCGAAGCGGCTGTCCATCTTTTTGCTGTTGCTCTGTTCCATCCGAATCACATTGGATAGGCAGTGCACCGGGCTGCTCAGGGGCAAGGTAGAACTCGTCGCTGTTACCTAGTCGCGCAATACCAATTGCCGGATGAATTTTGAATGTTGTTGTTGAAGTCGTCTTTTCATTCTTCATCATTGATCCCCTAATCCAGAAAGTTCAGTGACACGCCATCGAGATAAAGCGCGTTGTCAATCGGTCGCCCATCCAGACCCACCGCGACGAGATGTACACTGATATCATTTGCACCCTGCGCCAGCATGCGATTGACAGTATCGGTAGCGTCAATCCGGAAATTTCGCGGCTCGTTGTGATGGATGCTGCGTTGGTCAAACTGGCGTTTTTTGTCCAGTGGCAGATCACAATGTTGCGGACCGCCGTAACAGGAACCGTGAAAGGTCTGAATCTCACCGACGAAATTATCGTTGTCCAGCATGCTGGTGTTTTCATTGCATGACTTGTCATTCAAATACACTCGGATACTGGCATTGGGCAGGTTGGCTTTTTGCACCCGGTGCAAACGCACCTCCGCTTTGCGGAAAACATCCAGTGTCAATGCACACACCCCTGCTTTTTCTGAATTGAATTTCAACATGCCGTGCTGGCTGGATGTTGGGTAGTGGTAGCTGTTACGTACATATTCATAGCCCAGCTTTTTGGTGCTCAAGGCATCATTGACCGTCAACGACCATGGTGCCAGAACACCATCCAGGACCTCGGGATTGCCGTGGGGGTGTGTCATCTGCCAACGCGCCCAGATACGATCCACATTGCTGTGATGGGCCCAAAAAATCGGGTCAAAGGCGGTGATCCTGTTATCCACCATCCAGCCATAGGGCGGGTTGTCCTTGTTTTGCAGGTCCTGTGCAATACCCAGTTTTTTATACAGGGCGATCCACTTGTCGTTGCCGTCACGGGGGTAGTTGGGATTGGTCCCACCGGAAAAATTATGCATGCCATTGTGCACCTGTTCCAGGTAACCGAAATGGGCATCGTAATCCGGGCCGCCACCGAATTCCGCCCAACTGGGTGTTTCCAGTAGCAGCTCAATGTCTTTTGCGGTGGGATAACTCGTGGGAGAACCGATGGCGCCAGGCCAGCGATTCGGGAACCACAGCGGATTAATACGAAGCAATTCCGCAAAGATCGCTGCAATTGCCGGTGTCCATTTGGCACCACCTGCAGAGGTCGGGGTGGTATCCAGTTCCACCATATAGTCGATACCTGCCGCTTTTAAAAAACGCGCACTGGAGTGATATACCTTGCCGTTGTCGACAAGTTTTTCCAGGCCGGCCAGCTGTTTCTCATTCAGAGCACCGGTGGCCTTGAGCGCGTTGTAACCCCGTTTGTCCATCCAGCAACCGTAACGCTCCGGCAATTTGCCCTGGTCAAGTTGCCGGGTATTGAAGGTATCCCTGTTTTCATCGGCATAATCCGACCAGGCCCAATAGGGCAACGTGATCTGATCATCAAAGTCCTGCAACATCTGCTCAAAAAAATACAGGTACAAGCGGTGCCAGGGCAAAAACTGTTCCCAGCCATGCTGGCAGGAACTGGCATGTATACGTGCCCAGTAATCCCAACTCCGCTCATCCTGCCAATGCGCGTTGTACGTTTGCATACAACTGATCGCATCACGGAGTTTCTGTACCTCCGAGTCGTTCAGCGAGCCGACTTCCTTGCGCACACGCAAGCCCTTCAAGGCTCGCTGGGTCTCGTTACTGGGTTGAGAGGTGACCGAATGCCTGGTTTCCCCACAGGCCAGCGAAAGAAGCTTTCCCACCTGCAGGCTCCCGATGGTCTTTTGGGCAACTGCTTCAGCACCCTCTTGTTCCACTTTATCATCGGGACAACCATCATCGATCCAGGCTGCAATGGTGTTGATTTCCGATGTGGTCGCGCTTCTTTTCGAATCCCACAACAATGCCGGAAATACCGATCCGTCAAACGGCGCCTGACCCCGTAAACCCCTGATGATGCCGGACTGATCGCTTCTTGATGTATCCCTGTCACTACCGGTGTCGTGGCGACCACCACCGGATGGCCAACAACCTGTTGATTGGCTTTTTTCAGCACTGGAACCACAGCAACTACCGGATGTCGCCCCGGGTCCGGATGAATCACCAGAGCCGGCGTTCGGATCCGGGGCAATCATGCGTTGCCCGTAAATAACGGCTGACAGAAACGTATCATGGTCAAGCCAAAATGCCTTCAGACCCTGGTAATCCGGAACGGTTTTTCCCTGGATGTTATTCAGTATGGATTTGATTTCAGCGTAGCGAACTGCAGGCTTTGGGGTGTTTATAGTCTCTGTCATCGCAACTTCCTTCTATGTCCTGGACGACCCAACAAGATTTGGGATATCGATAACAACGGAGTTCCCCGGTTCTTTAAAAATTCGAACTGAATGGCTTCGTGTAATCGCGTACCCAACGCAAATCAACACCCGGTGAAGAAAAAACCTCTACATGGGAATTGTTATAACTGTTGGTTTTCCAATCGTATTAATTATTTTTATCGACCATGAGATGTGCTTTCACATATTTCATTGGCCTGCTCTTGCATGCAAAGTTGCGACACTATGAATTAAATCATGCAAACTGATAGCGTTGTTGTTATTGCTCTATATTTTCGAAGAGTATAGTTTATGTTTACTGGTTTTGCAGAGCATCAAGCATATTCACATTCTATTTCAGGTGGGGAACTGGCGTGTCAATCACGGCGTCGGGTGCATTGGAATCATGGCAAACACTGATGCGAATTCTCTGACATTGAAAAAAATTCATGTCAGGATGACCCCCTGCCCACGCCCGGATTTTTTCTATAGACAAGCCCGTCTCAAACGTCGTAGAACTGGACACGATCAAGGCCATTGGCCTGATGAGCCTGACTGTGGGAATGTTGTCCGCCATGGACCTTGCAATCAAGCAATTGGTCGAACACGACCCAGGTATGCAGGTCGTCTTCCTGCGTTGTATGACCTCGGCACCGCGATTATCGTGATGTCAGGTCTGTATATAATTCTTGGCGAACACCGTCTTAAAAAACAAAAGCAGGTGACGCCAAATGCCAATGTGGTGATGGTCCGGGCAACGCCTGAATAAACAGCCTGATTGATTGTATAATAATCACTAGCTTATTGATTATTTTCTACTTTACCCAGATCATTGAAATTCAGTATGCCGGTCTCCGATATCTTCAATGACGGATAAAATCCGGCGAGATCGAGTTTTGCCTCAAATTCGTATTCCAGCGATTCGTTTTTTTGCTTCATCATACCCGTGATCAGACGGACGCCGCTCAAGAGGTTCGCGCTCGCGCTAAGTTTGATGTTGCCTTCACTGTAACCTTCTATCTGCGGAAAGCCCTTGCCTACCCCCTTTACCAGTTCCTGCCCCTGAAGCGAGATCGAGTAAACGACACCTTCCAGGTCCAATGGAGTCGCATTGGGATTGATGATCCTTAAACCGACTTCGAATGACGGCACTATCCCGTCGGACGGGACCGCACGGAAAGAGCTGAGTATGACTGTGGGCTCTTCGTAGTTCGGGTCCAGAGTGGCACAGGAATGCAGAAATAATGCGACCACGAGCAGCACCGCAATTTTCTGCGAAAGCCGTAAAACGGCCACATCATTCTTGGTACTTCCCTTCATTATGAACTCCTGTGCTAATGACAATTTATATTGAAGCATTGTGAATCTCGAGCCAGGATTCACGCCACCAGTTTTAGCGCACTTTGCAAACCCTCGTCCAGATTTTTTGGGTGGGCTTTGGTCAAAGACACTGAATCACATTCTTGAAAATGACAGAATTGTGTGATGGCATCTGTAAATGCCTTAATGAATTTTTCTTCATCACCACAAGGTTGCTCCAGATGCATGGACTTGATCTCTAAATGACGGATTTTTCGATGCGCTTTACAATCCATCCGTCCAATAAAGTCATCGCGGTAAAGTAGTGGCAGGCAAAAGTAGCCATGTTGACGTTTGGCTGCGGGCACATAACATTCTATTTGATAGTCGTATTGAAACAGTGCCTTGAGCCTGTCACGCTGTATGACACTGTTGTCAAATGGTGAAAGAATCACCATGCGGCTGTTCAACCGGGGAAGCGGACGTTCAAGCGCTCCCGCTTCCGTTATAAATACTTCACCACCTCTCACTTGCACTTGTTCCAGTGTGCGCTGCGCCAACCTTTCGTTCACCAGGGCTTTCACAGCTTTGCGTAGCTCAGCATTCCGGCGCTGGTAGGTCAGGCCTTTGAGTGAAACCAAACCATGACAACGCAGCTGTTGATCAAGAATGTGCGCCGAAAATTCTTCCATATCGGGCATTTTTGAATTTGCCTGCGACGGCAGTACCCGCTCGGTCAGATCATATTTCTTTTGGAAACCTTCGCGGTCGCAAACCATCAGGTCACCTTCCATGTAAAGCTGTTCCAGTGCCTTTTTGGCTGGCTTCCAGTCCCACCAGCCTGTATGTTTTTTGGTAGTGGTTTCGACATCCCTGGATCGCAGCGGGCCATCTGATCGTATACGTGCCAACAACTCACCCATGAGTTTCTTATCACGGGACCTGTACCAATGGGTCTGACCGCTTTTAATGGCGTGTTTGTAGGGTAAGGAAAAGCGAAAATCGGCGATCGGTAACAAAGCTGCTGCGTGCGCCCAATACTCGAAAATGTCTCTATCAAGCAACATTCGATTTGTCATGTCCGGCTTGAATCCGGGCACCCTGGAGTGAAAGACATGATGGTGTGCTCGTTCCACTACCGATATGGTGTCGATCTGAACATAACCTATGTGTTTAATCGCTTTACGTGCCCCCGCCAAACCACGTCCATAGGGCTGAACCCGCAGCAGGCCCTGTGCAGCCAGGGCAAGACGGCGTAAACGGACCAGCTCTTGCGGACGTTCAAGTTTAATCATGGTCACATTGCCTGAGTCGGAGCTGGCGCACAGCCGACCGGAATTGTGTCTTGGTCAAACCGATTTTTCATACGCAGTGGACAGCCACTTGATAACCTCTTCATCAATATCAGAAATATGTTGTAGCTGTATTCTATGGGTACACATGGTTCCAAACGGTCCAGAGCTTTCCAAACGACCTTGTACCCCTATATCTTTAAGTTTCAGGCCCAAATCTATTCTTGTTTTGGTCGCAGGTTTTATGACTGCAAATTGTCTTTTTCTGATCAAACTGACACTGCCTTTTTTTGGGGTAATGACAACGTCATTTCCAAACCCTTCTACAGTAGAAATCAGTTTTTCATAAATAGGTTTGAGTGACGCTTTACCATCATATTGACTTGAAACCAGGTCTTGCGATGGTTCACTTTTTTCCCTGGACAGGGAAACAATTGTATTTGCAGA
>Ga0316201_10000435_pt1 | contig 23305 bp, 22 predicted proteins | sample CS6wburrow_MG_FD_204516 | JGI IMG/M metagenome (GOLD analysis project Ga0316201, IMG submission 204516) | Coastal sediment microbial communities from Delaware Bay, Delaware, United States - CS-6 worm burrow | ecosystem: Environmental > Aquatic > Marine > Coastal > Sediment | place: USA... | reverse complement strand
TCGACATCGGTGATGTTCCGAACGTACGTTACCTTGATGCCGTCGCTGCGCAGGTGGCGGACCAGCACGTCGTAGACGACATAGCAACGAGCATGGCCGAGGTGAGCGTAGTCGTAAACCGTCGGGCCGCAGACGTAGATGCGGGCGTGGTCGGGGTCGGCTGGCTCGAAGGGCTCCTTTTGGCCCGTCAGGGTGTTGTACAGGCGTACGTTCATGATCGGCGAAGTCTGAGCACTTTCCGGCCCGGAGGGCAAGGTTGCGAGGTTGACCCCGTTCTTACGCCCGCTAGAACTAGCAAATGCTCACGATCTACGAGCAAGGCCAACCCGGCTACGAAGACACGTTGGCGTCTTTGAGCCGACGCGGCGACGAAGATCTCGCCCGCGTGGAGCCCGACGTGCGCGCGATTCTCGATGCGGTCCGTCAGCGGGGCGACGAGGCCGTTCTGGAATACACCGAGCGCTTTGACCGCCGGCGCCCGACGTGCCTCGTGTTGAATCGCGAAGCCTGGTTGAAGGAGGCGCGCGCGGTCGACCCCGACATCCGCGAGGCCTTGGCAGCGGCAGGCGAGCGGATTCGACGCTACCACGAGCATCAGCGGGACGCGGGGTTTCGTTATGAAGAAGACGGGATCGAGCTCGGTCAGCGCGTCAAGCCGGTGGCCGCGGCGGCCGTGTACGCGCCGGGTGGCAAAGCCCGCTATCCGTCCACGGTATTGATGACCGCGATTCCAGCGACCGTTGCCGGGGTCGAACGCATTGTGCTGATCACGCCCAATCCGACTTCCGAGATCTTGGCGGCCGCGGAGATTGCCGGAGTGACCGAGGTCGTCGACGCGGGGGGCGCGCAGGCCATCGCGGCGGTTGCCTATGGCACCGAGTCGATTCCCCGTGTCGACAAGGTCGTCGGCCCGGGTAACATCTACGTCGCTTGCGCAAAGCGGCTCGTTTTCGGCGTCGTCGACATCGACTCGATCGCTGGCCCGAGCGAGATCCTGGTCGTGGCGGACGACGGCGCCGACCCAGAGATCGTCGCGGCGGACCTCTTGTCGCAGGCGGAGCACGACGAGGCCGCCTATCCACTTGCTGTCGTCCTTTCTCGCACCCAAGCCGAGGCCGTAGATGCCGCCCTCGGGCGACAACTCGCATCGCTTCCTCGAAAAGCGATCGCCGAGCAGTCTGTACGCAACAACGGCTACTGCTTCATCGTCCACGACCTCGAAGAGGCAGGCCGAGCGGCGACCGCGCTTGCGGCCGAGCACTTGAGTCTTTCTGTTGCAGATTCCGAAGCCATGCTCACAAGAATCGGCGCCGCGGGCGCCATCTTCCTCGGCTATCACACGCCCGAAGCCGCAGGCGACTACGCGGCAGGGCCCAGTCACGTCCTGCCGACGGGTGGCGCTGTCCGTTTTGCGTCGCCCTTGGGCGTCTATGATTTCGTCGTCAGGTCGTCACTCATTCGCTACTCTCAGGCCGCGATCACTCGCCAAGCCGACCTCCTGGAGCGCCTGGCTCGGCTCGAGGGGTTGGAGGCGCATGCGCGCGCCGTGGCCCTCCGAAGATCGAAGTGACGGCGAGCCTTGCAGCCTCGGCGCTCGCCGAGTACCCATCTTGCGTGGGTCAAGCCGCGTTGGAGAAGCGACTCGCTCGCGAGATGGGGCAGTGCATTGCGGACTTCGGGCTCATTGCACCCGGCGACCGCGTGATGGTCGCGATCAGTGGCGGCAAGGACAGCTATACCTTGCTGCACCTGTTGGAGCGGGCGCGCCAACGAGCGCCAGTGCCGTTCGAGCTCATCGCGGTTCACCTCGATCAAGGCCAGCCTGGGTATGACGGGACTGCGCTCGAGGCCTGGTTGCTCGCGAACGGTTACGCGCACCAAATCATTCGCAAGGACACTTATCAACTGGTGACCGAGCGGATCCCGGAAGGCAAGACCTACTGCAGCCTATGCTCGCGATTTCGGAGAGGCATCCTCTACAACGCTGCGGAGAGCCTCGGCTGCACGAAAATCGCGCTCGGCCATCATCGAGACGATGCGATCGAAACACTCATGTTGAACATGATGTTCAATGGGGCGCTCAGCGCGATGCCGGCGAAGCTCCTCAGCGACGACGGGCGCAATACGGTGATTCGTCCGCTGCTTTACTCCTCGGAGCGGGACATTGCGGCATACTCCGGGCACTTGGACTTCCCGATCATTCCCTGCAACCTCTGCGGCTCGCAGGAGAACCTCTGGCGACAGCAGGTCAAAGAGCTTCTCGACGAGGTCGAAAAGCGCGCGCCCAAAGTGCGCCAAAGCATGCTTGCCGCGTTGAAGAACGTTCGCACGACTCATCTCTTGGGGAGCACCGAAGTCAGATGATCCGGTGGACGCCCCTCCTTGGGTTGCTCATGGCGCTCACCGCCTCGGTGGAGGCATCGGCACAGGCGATCAACATCGAGCGCTTCCGGCCTTCGCTCGACCGCTTCGGTTTTCTCGGTTTCAACGGTAGTGCGACGCTGGGGCATGCCCGCTATAATCTCGGCCTCTCCACGTGGTACTCCAACCGTCCACTGCGCATTCGATACGCCGATGCACCGGGCGATCAGCTCATCGACAATCGCCTGACCGGGGACCTGTTCTTCGAGGTCGGCCTCTTCGGGCGTTGGTCACTCGCGTTGGAAGTGCCGCTGGTTCTCTATCAGAACGGAGAGACCGTAGACCCTACGAACGACGTTCCGAGGTCATTCACCGGATTTGCCGTCGAAGACCCGCGGTTTACGACAAAGGTTCGGTTCTTCGGAGAGAAGACCGAGCCCACCCAGAACCGCCCCGACGGTCCCGGCCTCGGTCTCTTGCTCACATTTCCGGTTCCGATCGGGAGCACGAGCTTTTACGCAAGCGAAGGCCAGTTCTCGTTTGACGCGCAGTTGCTCGCTGACTTTCATCTACTGGGCGCCGGCGCAGGCATGATGCTCGGATGGCGCTACCGCGTGAACCCCCGCAGCTTCGGTGTCGACACCCTGGGGCAGGAGTTTCAGTACGGCTTCTCGCTGAAGCCGCCGATTCCTCCCGCGAAGGACCTCTTCGGGCTTCTCGAGCTCCGCGGCACCACTTCGTTTCGGGGGAAGAGCACCAATACACTCGAAGGCGATGTCGGCGTGCGCTGGACCAAGAACCACGTGACGATGACCGCCGCGATCGGCATGGGCTTCGTCCGAGGTCTCGGTCAACCGCGCTTCCGCGCGATCGTCGGTGTGTCCTGGTCTCCGCAAACCGACGACCTGGACGCGGATGGTATTCCGGATTCGCGCGACGAGTGCCCGCGACTGCCCGAAGACTTCGATGGTTTCGAAGATGCCGACGGCTGCATGGATCCGGACAACGACAACGATTTCATCCCCGACGCGGACGACAAGTGCCCCAACGAAGAGGCCATCGAAGGGCGGGACTTGGATGAAGATGGGTGCACGGATCCGTAGGGGAGGGGCAGTGTCAGCGACAGCGACAGTGTCAGTGCCAGCGTCAGTGCCAGCGACACTGCCAGCGTCAGCGTCAGCGTTGGTGCTGGCGTTGCTGTTGTCGGCGGGGTGTACCCCGCAAGGAGACCCCGGGATTGGGACTGGCTTTGCGGACGACTTCGAGCGGGTCCAGGTCGGGGCTGCGTACAAACAGACCGGGGGGAACTGGCGAATCAAAGCAGGGCAGCTTCACGTGCAGGGGGCAAAGAACCATCCGCTCTGGCTCCTGCGGACGCTTCCGCGGGACGTGCGGGTCGAGTTCGACGCGCGAAGCGAGAGTCCCGAAGGAGACATCAAGGTCGAGATTTTCGGCGACGGAGCGTCCTACGCGAATAGCGATAGCTATACGGCGACGAGCTATGTCATCATCTTTGGAGGCTGGAACAACTCACGAAACGTGTTGGCTCGGATGGATGAGCACGGTCGAGATCGAGTCGTCGGCGAGCCACGAAAAGTCGAGCCCGGCAGGGTCTACCGGTTCCGAATCGAGCGAATCGATGGCGTTCTAACGGTCTGGGTGGACGACGACGTACTATTGAAAATGGGTGATTCGGAGCCTTTGAAAGGCCGGGGACACGACCACTTCGGCTTCAATAACTGGCAATCTGAGCTGTTTTTCGACAATTTGAAGGTCACACCGCTCTGACGGTGGGGTCATGACGCCAAAAGAATTCGAGATCATGTTGTCTGACGCCGAGATTCAGCTCTCGCGCATCAAGCACCTCTATGAGCAGTGGTTTCAAGGCATCGAGCGCATCGAGCCGCAGATACCGCGAAAGCAATTCGACCGTTCGCTTCACGCGCTTCGCAAGGAAACACCCAGAAACACCGCGCTTCGATTTCGCTTTCAGACCTTGATCCAGCGCTACACCACGCTCCAGACCTACTGGCGTCGCATCGGGCGTCAGATCGAAGAGGGAACCTATCGCCGCGACCTTCTCCGAGCCAGACGACGACGCGAGGCGGGGCGCGCGGAGCGAGAGCAAGAGAGGCTGCGCCGCAGCAGCGGGCCGGTTCAGCTGGATCCCGACGCCGATGTCAACATGGATCAGCTCATCGCCGAAGCGAGCGAACGCATCGACGAGCTCAAGCGGGCGCCAACCGTTGCCGCAAATGCAGGCGCGGCGGACGCGGAAGAGACGACCACGACGCTACAGAACATCCGCGCGCAGCGCGCACGACCGCCGGCTGCTCAAAAGCCCCAGGCCCCGGCGGCCCGCTTCTCGAAGCCGAAGTCAAAGCGCCCTGTCGCCGCAAAGGAAACGCCGAGCACGGCATCGTCTTCCAATCGCCGCGCGCCACCGGAAATCGCTTCGCGCTCCAAAGGGCCGGGCGAGGCGAGAATGCGCCAAATCTACGACAGCTACGTCGAGGCTAAACGGAGCAACAACGAGCGCACCGACAAGATTGACTATGAGCGAGTTGCCAAGAGCCTGAAGAAAATGGTTCCCGTGCTCGACCGAAAGCACAAGGGCAAGCGTATCGATTTCAAGGTCGTGGTGAAGGACGGCAGGGTAGGCATCAAGCCGGTCGTGAAGAAGTAGGCTCGTCCGCTTGCAGCATGGGGTGCGAGACTTCGAGTCGCTTCTCAATCGCCTCTTCGAGCACACCTAGGCTGCTGCGGTCCAGCGCGCTAACGGGAACTCCACGATCCCCGAGGGTCGCGTAGGGTGTATCTAGCTTGTCGCATTTGTTGAATACGAGGATGCGTGGGACTCGCTCGAGCCCGAGGTCGACCAGGAGCTTCTCCGTGGTTTCGACATGTTCGCTTCGGCAGGGGTCCGATGCGTCAATCACGTGCAGCAAGAGATCCGCGTCTTGTGTCTCGTCGAAAGTAGCGCGGAAGGCGGCGAACAAATCCTTCGGCAAGTCACGGATGAAACCGACGGTGTCGGTCATGATGACATCGCGCCCCGAGGGAAGCCGGTTCGTCCGCGAGCGCGTATCGAGCGTCGCGAAGAGCTTGTCCTCCGCGATCACGTCGCTTCCGGTCAGCGCGTTGAGAAGCGTGCTCTTGCCCGCATTCGTGTAGCCGACGATCGCCACGGTCGGAGTCCCGCTCCTCTTTCGGCGCGCGCGCCGCTGCTCTCGCTGCTTCCCGAGCTGCTTGAGCTGCGATTGGAGGCGCGTGATGCGTTCACGTGCCCGGCGCCGCCCAACTTCGAGCTTCGTCTCGCCCGGTCCACGACCGCCAATACCCCCGGTCAGGCGTGAGAGAGCGTCGTCACGTTGTCCTAGGCGCGGCAGAAGGTACTTCATCTGCGCGAGCTCGACCTGCAGCTTACCGTCGCTGCTTTCGGCGTGCTGCGCAAAAATGTCGAGGATCAGCTGTGTGCGATCCACGACCTTCAGGTCGGTCATTCGCGCGACGTTGTTGGCTTGCGCAGGCCGAAGGTCGCGGTCGAAAATCAGCGTTTCCGCATCGAGCTGCATCGCTCGGATCACAACGTCTTCGAGCTTGCCGCGGCCGAGGGCATAGCGAGAATCCACCTGATCACGCACTTGCAGCACACGATCGGCGACCTCGACGCCTGCCGTGCGAGCCAGCTCCTCGAGCTCTCGAAGCGAATCCTCTGCCTGGCCGGCGCTTCGCTTGTCGCAAACGTGGACGAGGATGGCGCGACCGTCTTTGGCAGCGACTCCGCGCGCCCGTGCGGCGCGGGCGAACTCTTGTTCCAGCGTTGCGATGATCTCGGCCGGGTTGTCCCGGGCCTTCGCGTAAGGAATGGGTCCGAACGTTCGGAACGGCGGCTCGTTGCTGTCGTCGACGACTGGGAAGTTGTGACCGTAGTACAGGCAGAGGGCCCGCTCTTCACCAGGGGCCAGGCAGATCGCGACCACCATGTCGAGGTGAAGCCGCGTGAGGTCGACCAAATCGTCCCGGCTCAGCGGCTCGTTGCGCAAGTGCGTGTGAATCAGCCGCTGGCCCCGTAGCCTCCCCGCACCGGCTCGCATACGACCGAGGTCGGGCAACATGAGCTTGGATGCATCCCCTACGATGACGTGGTGCACGGCTCCGCGGCGGTCGACCAGCACCCCAACTTGTCTCCCCGTGGCATGCGAGACCCCGACGAGCGCGCGGGTCAACTCCGGCGTAGTCAGTCGATCGAGCGGCACCTTTCGCCGGTAAATCCGCTGCAATGCCTTCGTTTCCGAAGGACTGAGCCCACTCGTGTCGCCGTAGATCTCCAACGAGGCCTCAGCTCACCAGACTGACGGGTGCGATTGGAATGGGATGCGGTGCGATCATTCGAGTTGCTGGAGGCGCGCCCTCACGGATCGCGCGTCGGTGCTGTCTAGCGCGATTTCGAGTGGGACGGCAGGGGGCAGCTCGCCGGCCCGTCGCCGGAGCGCATTGGCCCGTGCTTGAGCTTCGGTCAGCCGGGCGCGAAACAGCTCGCTGCGGTCGGCCTCGGCTGCAAGTGTTTCGCGGAGCCGCGCCGCTGCGTCGAGATTCGAGCAGACCAGAAGGAGGTCGCATCCGGCTTCGATCGCGAGCACTCCGGCCTCTTCGATCGAATAGCGATCGGTGATGGCTTTCATCTCGAGGTCGTCCGAGAACACGGCGCCCTCGAATCCGATTTCTTTGCGAAGGAGCTCAGCGATCACCGCCCTGGACATCGTGGCTGGAACCTCGGGGTCGACGGCTTCGAATACGACGTGAGCGGTCATCAGCGAGGGTATTCGTCCCGCCGCCGCTCGGAATGGCTGGAACTCGACCGCCTCGAGGCGGCCACGGTCGTGGCGGAGCGTCGGAAGGTCGAGGTGGCTGTCGAGGTCGGTGTCGCCATGGCCCGGAAAATGTTTGCCACAGGACAAGACACCTCCGGTGTGAAGTCCGTCAGCGAAGGCAAGGGCGTGCTCAATGACGGCTCCTGGCGTTCGGCCGAACGCGCGATCGCCGATGATCGGGTTGTCGGGATTGGTGTCGACGTCGAGCACTGGTGCGAAATCCACGTTGACTCCGATCGCCCGCAGCTGTCGGGCGAGGACGCTTGCCGCCTCACGCGTCAGGGTAGCGTCCGCGGCAGCCGCCAGCGTTCGCATGGCCGGCAGCTGAAGAATCGGCTCACCGAAACGCGCAACGCGACCACCTTCCTGATCCACACAAACCAAGATTGGCTTCGCAGGATCGGTTCCCTCGACGCAAGAGGTGACCAGCTCCGAAGCCTGATGCAGATGATCGATGTTCCGCTTGAACAGGATCAATCCCGCTACGGCTTCCTCGCGCAACCAAGCGTGAATCTCGGGCGGAGCCTCGGTGCCCGGAAATCCGCAGACAATAACGTTGCCGGCCATTCGTTCCAACTCGTTCATTTTGTTGGGGGACCGTAGCATTGGTCTTAGATTGCCGTCAGGACGGGTTGTTGCTACAACCCAGCTAATACTTCTTGCCCCACATGGGCATTGGAAACCGATGACCCGAGTTATAGATACTGACTTCGGTCGACGAGAAGACGACGCTCGAGGCGCCCTCCAAGACGAGCCGCCCGAACCCATCGTTTACGCCCACGCGATTCCGCGAAGGCTCGTTGACCAAGATGCCGCTAAGGTGATTCGCCGCCTCAACCGACACGGGCACACTGCCTATCTCGTTGGCGGCGGTGTGCGCGACCTGATGCTTGGCCGAAAGCCAAAGGACTTCGACCTTGCCACGAGCGCCCGTCCGTACGAGGTACGCGATCTTTTTCGCAATTGCCGCGTCATCGGCAGGCGATTCCGTTTGGCGCACGTCTTGTTCTCCGGGGGGAAAATCATCGAGGTTGCCACGTTTCGGCGTGACCCTTCGCAGCACTACGAGGTCATCAAACCGAAATTCGCAAAAAAGATTCCGCTTTGTGCGGGGCCCGATCCGGTGCGCCTGATTCCTTCGCGGCAATCGATCACCGAAGCCGACGATACCGACCTTCTGATCACCAACGACAATGTTTTCGGCGAGCCACACGAAGACTCGATTCGGCGTGACTTCACGATCAACGGTCTCTTCTACGACCTCGAGCGCGGCGAGGTGATCGACTTCGTGGGTGGCGTGGCCGACCTCGAAGAGCATCTGCTGCGTACGATTGGGGACCCAAACGTTCGCTTTCGAGAAGACCCGGTCCGCATTCTTCGGGCGATCAAGTTCAGCGCGCGCCTCGACATGGGGCTCGATCCGGATGTCTATGACGGGATGGTCCGTCAGCGAGGCGAGCTCAGACGCGCCGCCGCACCTCGTGTGCTCGAGGAGATTCTCCGTTTCCTGCGAGGAGGGGCAGCCCATCGATCGGTGTTTCTTGCCTGGGACGTCGGCGTGTTGAGCGAGATTCTTCCAGAGCTGGCTTCCTTCTTGGACGATGAGCTCGAGGGCGCGTCGCTGACGTTTGGACGTCTCAAAGCGGTGGACGCCTTGGCTGCCGAGGACCGGCTTCCCGGCGATGCCGTGTTGCTTGCTGCCCTCTTGCTAGGGCCGGTCGACGAGGCACTCGAAGGCGTGACCGACGTCCCGGTCGCGTACGAGGAGTTCGTTAGAGAGCTCTCGCTTCGCCTCTCGCTGCCGCGACGACTCAAAGACCGTATTCGCCTGCTCATCATGGCTCAGCGGCGTCTACGAACGGGGCGCATCCAATCGATTGCGCGGCGAGAATACTTTGCCGATGCAGCGACCCTGTTCGCGCTCGATCGCATGGCTCGTGGCGAGGATCTTCCTTCGTGGGCCAGCGAGCCCACGGAGGCCGTCTACGATGCGGAGCCGCGTACCCGCCGCCGCCGCCGCCGCCGACCCCGCAGTTAGTTTGCGGATCCTTTCTCTCGCAAACTAGGGATCGCTGCGATCGATGATGAGCTCGAACGCTCGTTTGCTCACGTCTGGTTCGTCGGCGTCGGGCAAGCCGTCCGCTAGGTTGGTCACCACGAACAGGAGCGTCTGCGTGGCTTCGTCGAGCTCGATGGGCAGGTACGCGCGCGGTGTCGTGCCGCTGTGCGGCGCGGCGATTCGCCGAATCTCATGGCCCCGGGCGTCGAGCTGAACCGCGACGAAAGACCAGTGGACACCGTATTCGCCCTGCAGCCAGGCGCGGATGCGCCGCGTCTCGCCCCAGGTGCTCGCGTCCATGATCAAATAGGCGCTGCCGAACGTCGCAAGCGGCTGCGAAGCCACCACTCGCGTCGGCAGGCGCTTCATTGCTCTCGATATCGGCACCATCGCGTCACGGTCGAGGAACGCGACCAAAGAGTCTGCCCGATCTAGACGTCCGACGAACCATCGTAGGACGGCCAGCTCTTCGATGTTGTCGACCAAGCGATCCCCGCTACGACCGACCGCGGTCTCGATGGCGGACCAAAGATCTGGGTCCGCGCGTAGGCCCACGCCTTCCCAGGTCCGTTGGCTGGCAAGCCCCCATACGTCACGCACGAAACGCGCTGGCACGGCGTCGTGACGCGCCGAGAGATACGCAAGGAGGAGCGCTCCGCCCGCGCCGTCACCCGCAGCGCCGGCGACCCAGGACCGATAGGGCTCCGCCTGCTGATCGGGCAGGGCGTCATTGCAGCCGAACTGGCCCGTAAGCTCCCAGGTGAGCCAGGCCGCGGTCGCATGCCGCCACGTCCTCGCCTCCGCAGGGTCGATACTCATCAAGAGCGCTTCGACGTAGGCGGCGGTTGCGCAGGCCTCGAGCCTGCCCTCCGGCGTTGCAGGGCTGATGACGGCAAAGGTCGAAGCCCGGTCGAGGTAGGACCAGAACGCCATGCCATCCGAGTACGCCCCCGGGGGTAGGGCACCGCTTAGATAGAGATCCAGATCCGGCCCGCCTCCGAGGTCTCCGTCCGAGATCGGCCACGGCCAGCTCATCGCGTCCAGCCGGCCTCTAGCCTGTTCGAGAGCGCTCAGCGCTATCCGCATCGAGCGCCGGCTGACCCCCGGGTCCGCGTGAACCCGGAGAAGGGCGTACGCCGATCCAACGCTCTGTGATGCGCTTCGAGGCCGCGTCACGGGGTCCGGAGCCGGCGTTCGAGGCCCCGTCCAGACCCGGGAGGTCATCGACACGATCGCCTCGGCGATTCCGTCTGCATCCAGCATATCGCCCTGCGCCTGCGCGATTTGCGGCTGCAGGGCAATCACAACCGCGACCCAGACGAGGTTTGATTTCACTCGGGGCATTTGACACGATCCGCTTGTACCTTCTACATCCCATCGTAAGGGGGGCCTATGCACGACGGCCGTTTTGATCCTGGCGGCTTTTACGAGTTCAATCTGACCGGAGGCATGATTCGCACGCGTAACGGCGAGCGAGTCGTGGTCCTCAGCGAGGATGTGCTTTCATCTTTGGTTGCGGCTGCAGCGCGTGACGGCGACCTGACTCCGCTCCGGCGCTTGGGCGAGCTCCTCGGCGAGCAGGTACTAGCCAGCTTGGACAGGCCAGCATCGGTGCTCTCGGCTGAGGCGGTGCTCGGACACGTCTCCGCGGTGACCTCGCTTTTTGGTTGGGGGAGGTTGGCTTTCGAGCGTTGGGGCTCCGCACTCGTCGTCGCGCTCCGCGACAAGCCAGAGCTCGACGAAGACGAGCTCGGCGCTGCCGCGCTCCTCGGGGGCATGTTTTCAGAGATTTCTCAACGACAGGTTTCCTGTGTTCCGACCGGCGACTCGAAGTTCATCATGGTCGACTTCGAGGTCGCGGAGACGGTCTGGGGTTGGTTCAAGGATGGAGCGGACCTGCCTGCAATCGTAGGCATGCTCGAAACGAAGAGGGCATCATGACGGATCGCGAAGACAGGTTGAGGTCCTTGCTCGACAAGGTCAGGGCGAAACGCCCAGGCGAGAGAGAGACCCATGCGGCGGAGGCCGTCGATCGGATTCGGGCCGGGTCGGGCACCATGGCAGCCGCCCAGGAAACACCGCTTTCGGAGCCCTCAACCTCACCCCACGTCGAAAGCCCCACGCGATACTCGTCTCAACCGCCCAGAGTGGAACGTCCGCTTTCGGTCGAGCCTCGGGCGCGGTCTGCACAGCCTCCCTCGCGGCCCGCCGCGGCGCCATCACAATCGCAGCGACCTGCATCGATTCGGGCTCAAAGCGTCGCGCCGACTGGGCAGCCGGTCGTCTACGCAACCGATCAGCCAGACTTCCCGCGCCCCAAGACCTTCGGGGAGCTCCTCGAGCTGACCCTGTCGTTACGGCCTCGCTAGATGCTCCTCGTCGTAGACGTCGGCAACACCCAAACGGTGCTTGGCCTCTATGACGGGGAACGCCTCGTTCACGACTTTCGAATCGAAACGTCCAAGGGCCGAACGAGTGATGAATACCACGTCCTCCTCCTCAACTTGTTGGCGCTGGCAGGGATCGTGCGCAGCGACGTGCGCGCCAGCATCCTCGCCTCCGTCGTCCCCCCGTTCAACGACATCGTGGTCGAGGCCATCGATCGCGCCTTCGATCACGAAATCATGGTCGTGGGCCCCGGAATCAAGACCGGCATGCCGGTGCTCTACGAAAACCCGCGAGAAGTCGGTGCGGACCGTATCGTCAACGCAGTCGCTGCCTACGAGCGCATCCAGGGCGCCGCGATCGTGGTGGATTTCGGGACGGCGACTACGTTCGACTGTATCTCTCACAAGGGTGAGTATCTCGGAGGTGCGATCTCGCCTGGCATGCAGATCAGCGCGAGCGCCCTCTTCGCCCATGCTGCCAAGCTACCCCGCAGCGAAATTGCGCGTCCGCCCCGCGCCATTGGGCGCAATACGGTTCATTCGATGCAGGCAGGCATCGTGTTCGGCTACGTCGGGTTGGTCGACGGGCTCGTGCGCCGCCTGGCGTCCGAAATGGACACCGAAGTCTCGGTCATCGCCACCGGGGGCCTCGCCCGCTTGATCGAGCCCGATAGCGAAACGATCCAAGAGGTCGACGAGTACCTGACGCTCGAAGGCCTTCGCCTGATCTACCTTCGTAATGCCTAGGGCCGCATCAGCAGGGCCATTGCGATGATGCTCGCCGCGACGACGAGCGCCGCAAGGGCGTAGACCGCCAACTCGCTTCGTAGGAGCCGCACGGGTTCCTTTGGCATTTCAGCATCGGGCCGCGATGCACGAGGTCTCGAGGGCCTGGACTTCCTTTCAGGCGGAGGTGGTTCACTCACCGCTTCGTTCGGGATCGGCAACAAATCCACGCGCTCGTCTGGACCGCTCTGGATGCCGCTCAGCGCGGCGTCGACGCGCACGGCGTCCTCGACGGCCAGTTGCTCGGCGAGCATTCGCCGCGCGAAGTCGGACGTGAGCCTGGCCGACATCGTCTGTGAAACAGGAACGCCCACCTCGATGCTGAGCCGGTAGCCGCCCAGGTCGAGCAAGTCGCGCGTACGAAGCGCCTTGGGGCGCCCTGGGACGACGCGGATTTCATTGACGCGCGTGCCGTTCGTCGAGCCTTCGTCTACCAGAGCGTAGCCCGCGTCCTGTTCGCGGATGCTCGCGTGCATCGCGCTGACTGCGGCGTGAGGTAGCTGAACGTCTGCGCTCCGCGCGCGACCGATCACGATGCGGCCTTGAGCGAACTCGTACACGAAAGTCGAAGGGTTAAGCTCCGTCCAAAGTGACTGCACAGTGATTCGCACGCCCATCGTGGCGGCCAAGGTTGGGGTCCCACTCCGGACTGGTCAAGGAACTGGGTTGCAGAAAAGTGGACGGGTTCGCGGAGTTTTGGGACCAGTCTTGATGGGAGCGGCTCATGGTCGCGCAGGAGAGCATTCGATGAACACATCCGCGGGTTACTATCAAGCACCTCGGCAGCCACGCGTGCTGCTCGACGAGGTTCTGATCAAGCTCCACCCCGAAGGTTTCCATCAAGAGTTTGAAGCCGACGGAATCAATATGGGGGCCGGCGGGCTCTCGATGCGGGCGTCCGTGTTGCCCGAGGTCGGTTCGATGCTTCGTTGCCAGTTGGACAACCCGGCTGGCGGCTCGGCGATCGAGATGATCGGCCGCGTTGTCTGGGCGCACGAGAGCGGCCCGCATGTCGGGGAGTTCGGTATCCGGTTCACGCATCTATCGGACCGGGATCAGACGCACATCGAGGCGCTGATCCAGCGCTGGGGTCGTGCGACTACCAAGGCCCCGCTCGTCCAGCTGCAGCTCGATGGAGTCGCAAGTCCGATCGTGGCCGAGGTTCATTCGGAGACGGACGATGGGCTGTGCGTGGAGCAGCCCATGCCGTTTCTTGCCATTGGGGCGTCCGTGCTGAACGAGAGCTCCGGTCGGCGTGGGCACCTAGAGGCGATCGAGCTCAAAATGAACGAAAGCACCCCCAAATTGGTGTTGAGCATTGGCTACGAGCTCGACGGGGCATCCACAGGCTTGGCGGGAGGTGAAAGCGAACGGGACACGCTCCCCGACGACGCGCCTCTGAAGATTCGCGTGCGAGGAAGCGGACGCGAAGAACGCATCCACGACACGCCCCGCATCGTTCGCTACGACAGCGAAGCCGAGGCGGCTGCGAAAGAATCTCTCCGCGATCGCCTCAGCGCCTATGCGAAGTCCACGTCCGACCGACTTTCGGGCAGCTTCGGCAGCGCACGCACCGCGCTTACCGACGGGCTGTTGCCACGCATCGCAGACAACGCGAGGGAGCTCTTTGCACTGGCTGGGCGATTCATTGCGGCGCTGCGCTCGCAGCTCGAGGATAAGCCTCGACGCAAGCAGGTACCCCGAAGCGAGGCGGCGCGCGCACACCTCAAGAATACGCGCCGGAACGGACGCCGGTATTTGATTCTAGCCGGGATGGTTTGTGGAATCGTGGCGTCCGGCTGGGGTGTATACCTCTGGGCGGCTGGAACCGTGAACGACACCGACACCGAGGCCGAGACCGAGATAGAGGCCGAGACCGAGATGGAGGCCGAGGCCGAGATGGAGACCGAGACCGCGGCCGCGAGCGAGACCATGGGCGCCGATGCGACCCCGAGCCCCGCCTATCTGCCCCAAGGCGCTCCCTTACCCCCGGAGACCGTGCGCGGGACCGCATTTGGGGCCGATTCAGTGGACGGTGGGGAGAAGTATGTGCTTCGGATGAGTAACCCGGTCACCGGGCTGGAGGGCATCATCGAGGAGGACGGGTTCTCGATCACGATCCCCGGGAGCCTTTCCCTCTCTCGCGCTGGTCCGATCGCCGCGGCGCATCCAGACGTGGAGCACGCAAGCATCCTGAACCGCGGCGACTTCTCCGAGCTCACGCTCCGCTTCGTCGCAGGTCGGCACCCGGCCTACCGCGTGGAGGCACGCGGGCCCGCGATCGAGATTACGGTCGCGCGCTAGCGCGGATTCGAACGGTTGAGCGGTTGAAAGAACCGCTGGGAGTCCCGCTCGATGTAGAGCAGGACCTTGCCGTCGCGTAGGGCCGCGCGCATGTCCCCAATCGTACGAACGGCTTGCCGGTCGGCTTGAAGAATGATGTCACCTGGTCGGAGGCCCGCCCGATCTGCGTCGGAACCAGGCTTCACCGCGCGCACGAAAACCTGACCTTCGCCCTCGTACCCCACCCGAGCACGGAGCCGCGCCGTCAGCTGTTCGAGAGCAAGACCGAGCATTCCATTGTCTTCGGCGCTCTGCTCATTGCTTGGGGCGGAGTCTTCGCTCGGTCGCTCGCCGGTTACTACGGCGATCTCCTTCGTCTTCTCCCCGCGCCGCACCTTGAGCGTCAGGCGTTCGCCCACCCCTTGACGCAACACCGTGCGCAAGAGGTCGTGGCCTTCTCGAATCTGTTGGTCTCCAATCGCCGTGATCACGTCTCCGGATTGCAGACCTGCTTTCTCTGAAGGTCCGCCGGGGACGACAGCGTTCACCAGCGCTCCTCCATCGAATTTTCCTCCGAAATGCGCGGCCAACTCGGGTGTGATTTCCTGGAAGGAAACGCCGAGCCATGCCCGCTTGACCGAGCCGTTTGCCATGAGCTGACTTGCGACACGCTGTGCGATCTCAGCCGGGATTGCAAAGCCGATCCCGGAACCGCGGCCGATGATCATCGTGTTGATCCCGAGCACGCGGCCGTGAAGGTCGACCAGCGGTCCGCCGGAGTTCCCGGGATTGATGCTGGCGTCGGTCTGAAGGTAATCCTCGATCTCGTTGGCACCGATCCCTCCGCGCCCTTTCGCGCTCAGGACCCCGGTGGTCACCGTGTAGTCCAGCCCAAAGGGCGACCCTATGGCGATGACGAACTGGCCTACGCGCGCTTTCTCCGACGAGGCGAACTCGGCCTGGGGCAGGCCTCGAGCATCGATCTTGAGCATCGCGAGGTCGGTCGCAGAATCGGCACCGACCAAGGTTGCGGGGTATCGCTTCCCATTCCTCAAGCGAACGTCGATCCGGTTTGCTTCACTCACGACGTGATTGTTGGTCAGGATGTACCCGTTCGATTTCAAAATCACGCCCGAGCCACCGCCTCGGATGATGCCCCCTTGGCCCTGGCCTCCGAAGAACGACGGCAGACCGTTGTTGACCGGCCTGCTGACTTCCACTTGGATGCTGACGACCGAAGACGACACTGATTCGGCCACGTCGGTCACGGCGGTTTCGAATGCGACCGCCCTCGACAGAGCGGTTTCGTCAACTGCGGCTTTCCTCGGTGACGCGGAGGCCGTGCCCAGCGTGATGGCTGCGAGCATCGCGCCGATTGCCATTAGCCAAGGTCCCCGCAGCGTGGTTCGAAACATGAACGTACCTCCCTTTGTCACCCCTAAACCTCCCAGGAACGGGGTTGATTCCATCGCTAAACGTAGGGCGCTGTCACGATATTCAAACCCCTCGTGATTACGAGCCTTTTAGGCCCTGAGGCAGGGCAGGGTGACCAGGGCGCGGGTGTGCTGGCCGACCTCGCTCTGGATCTCGATACTACCCCGATGCTCTTCGATGATGTTCTTCACGATCGAAAGGCCAAGCCCGGTCCCCTTGCCCTTTCGCCGCGTCGAAAAGAATGGCTCGAACACCCGGCTGAGCTCGGCAGGCTGAATCCCCACGCCGTTGTCCTCGACCACGATCTGGATTTGGTCATGGCCATGGAGCCGGGTCGACAGCTGCACGCGCCCGCCCTCTTCGGGTGCCGCATTACACGCGTTGGTGATCAGATTGACGAACACCTGGTGAAGCTGCCCGTGCACGGCCTTTACGTCGGGAAGATTCTCGGCATAGTTTCGCACGACGGTCACGTTGGCTTCGTGAATGCTGTGCTCGCAGAAAACTTCCGCCTCTTTGATGACGTCATTCACCGAAATGGGTTGCGCCTCCTCTTTCGAAGGGCGCGCGTAAGTCAATAGGTTGCGAGTGAACGACATGATGCGATCAGAGCTTCGCAAGATGCGCTCCATGCGCTTGAGGTCCGACTGCTCGGCGCCGCTACGTGACAGCTTGCTCATCAGGTACTCGCCGTAGACGGAAATACTCGTCAGCGGGTTGTTGATCTCGTGCACGATGCCCGCGGCGAGCTGGCCGAGTGTCGCCAGCTTCTCCGCGTGGATGACCTGACCTTCGAGCTCACGCACCTCGGTCCGGTCCTGCCCGATCGCAATGACACCGGCCACGTTGCCTTCCGAATCGAGAATCGGCACGAGGGTGAACTCGAGCCGCGCGTTTCCGCCCCCGGCCTTCGGCAAGCTAAGCTCGAACGGTGGCACCACTCCACCGCGAAGCGCGTTGACGAAGGCAGACAAGACCCGCACGCGTTCGTTTTGCCCGGCCAGTTGCAGCAGATCCGTCGAGACGAGCTCGGCCCGATCGAGGCCGGTGATGCGACCAAAGGCGCCGCTCACGACGCGGATGTTGCGGTCACGGCCGATCACCAAGACCGGGATGTTCGCATGCTCCAAGAGCTTCTCGAGGTAGTCGCGAAGGTGAAGCGATTCTCGGCGGAGACGGCCGCTTTCAATCGCGGCGCTTGCCTGCGTCGCCGCCATGAGTAGCGCGTCCACCAGCCGCGAAGGAATGTCGGCGCCCCGCTCGAACTCAGCTGCCAGGACTCCGAAGACCTCTCCCGCACGCGCTAGCGCAACGTCTAAACCATCGGCAGGAACGAGCTCTTCGCCGGGCTCCGCGAGCAATATGGGTTCGTAGGTTCGCCGCAGGCCCATCGCCGGCGGCGGTTCCGTCGTTTCCGTAAAGCCCGCTCGAACGAGCCCCGCTTCGGTGATCGAGACCTCGTCCAGCGCATCGGGCCGAATGTGATGCGTGGTGGCTTGGACGATGGCACCTCGCTCCAGTAGGCCGCGCGATAGTCTCATCGCGAAGCGGACCGTCGGATAGAGGCGTTCGAGCGCGTGCACGTATGCGCGAATGATGTTCTCATCCGTCGTGGGCCCGGCCGTCTCGCGCTGTGCCTGCGTCAACGAGGCAAGCACAGTCGGCAGTGTTGGGCTTGCGGAGTGCCGGCTCCGGCCTTGCCGTGGCGAAATGATCGACTTCACGGAGGACACTCGAGGCGCCGGGTCCTGCTCTGGAACAGGGGGCTTTCTGTGCGCGGAGTCGTCCATCGCTCAGCCCTTTGCCCCGGGTTCAGTCGTCCCGTCGGCTGCACGATCGAGATCGAAGATCTTCTGGTGGCCGACGTAGGAGGTGGTTTCGTAGCGTGTGATCTTCGCGATCTTGCGGACGATATCCGCCATCCGTTCCGCTTCCCGGATGAGGACGCGTGCAGCTTTCGCCCCGCTCGAATCCGGCTCGGATTGGCGCAACAGCAGCTCGGCATACGCCATCATGCTGGTCAGGGGCTGGTTGAGCTCATGAGCCGCAGTGCCGGCCAGCTCGGCGAGGACCCCTTGCTTCTCGGTGAATGCCAACTTCTTCTGTGCGTCAGCCAGGCGTTCCTCGACTCGGATCCGGTCGCGCAAATCGGCGAAAATCAGGACGATCGCCGACGGCGCACCCTTTTCATAGATCAGCGAAGCCGAAAGTTGAACCGGGATGCGTGAGCCGTGAATGTCGAGAAGGTCGAGCATGGTGGGCTCGAGTCGACCGGTGCCGCCGTGCTCTGCTGAGAGCACGCGTTGGCGGACGAGCTCGGCCGTCGCACGCCCGAGAAGATCTTCGAGCGTCACTGCTCCTATCACGTCCGATTCGTGGTACCCGGTGATCCGCGCCGCGCTCGCGTTGAACAAGCGCACGCGCTGCTCCATGTCCGTAGCAATGATCGCGTCTACGCTTGCGTCGATTAAAGATTCCAGGAACTCCATCGTCTGGACGAGCTCCTGCTCGGCCTGGCGTTGAAGGGTTACGTCTTCGAACGAGATCACGGTGTGATCCTCCGCGCCGGTCAGCGGAGCGAACGAGGCGCTGCAAATAATGGTCGTTCCATCTCGCCGGACGAGATGGATGTCCGTCGCGCGTGGGTGCACGCGTTGGGCGAGAGTTTCCCGCACGCGCGGGAGGTCTTCGGCGGACAGGAGGTGCCCGATGTCTCGGGATGCGATCGTGTCCTCGCGGTGGCCCGTGATCTCGAAGGCGCGCGGGTTGGCGGTCAGGATCTCGAGGTTGGGGCCCAGCACGACGATGCCCATGGTCATCGACGCGAACGCATTGGCGTAATGGCTCGGCAAGTCGCTCATCGGGTTCCGCGCCCGCAGACGCTCGAGACGGGCCAGCAGCAGGTCTGGGCGCGTCGGCCAGACGACGTAATCGCTTGCCAGCACATCCAGACCCTCGGGGTACTCTCCCTCCACGACCAGAAGAATGGGCTTGCCGCGCGTTGGTTTCCAGGCCGCTGCACCTGGGTGGGCAGCGTCTAGCATCACCACTTCCTGCCGCAGCTCCGCGTCCTCCAGGATCTGGGGCCCAAGCCACTCGACCGACCAGTCCGTTGTCTCCAGGGCAGCGAGGAGCGTTCGGTAGAGTTCTGGATCTCTCGAAATCAGTGCCAGTCCGGGCATCTCGTTCGTACCCTATCAGAGACCAGTCTGCTGGTGGCTCTTTCGGGACGGCCGTGTAACCTTGCCCCTCACGGGGACGTGGGAAAGCCGATTGGCATTTTTGATTCGGGATTGGGCGGCCTCACGGTAGCCCGAGCCATTGCGGGGGCGGTTCCAGCCGAGAATCTCGTCTATCTTGGGGACACGGCGAGGGTTCCGTATGGGACGCGGAGCGCAAAGACCGTCGTCCGGTACGCTATCGCCTGTGCAGAGCGTCTGCTGAGCTTCGACATCAAGCTCTTGGTCGTCGCGTGCAACACCGCGAGCGGTGTCGCACTGGGCGCCCTTCAGGACCAACTCGATATCCCCGTGATCGGCGTCATTCAGCCGGGCGCGCGCGCTGGCGTCAAGGCGACTCGAACGGGGCGCATTGGAATCCTCGCGACTGCGGGCACGGTGGCGTCGGGTGCCTACGAGCGAGCAATTCACGCCGAAAACCAGGCGATGAACGTGTTTGCAAGACCAGCGCCCCTGTTCGTTCCACTCGCCGAGGAAGGCTGGGTGACCGGCGAGGTACCCAGGCTCGCGGCTCGTCGCTACCTCCAACCGCTGGTGGAGGTCGATGTCGACACAATCGTCCTCGGTTGCACGCACTATCCTCTGCTCTCCGAGACCATTCACCAAGTCGCTGCCGAGTTGCTCGGACACGATGTGGCGATCGTCGACAGCGCCGAGGCGACCGCGACGACCCTCACCGAAATGCTCGACCTGCCCGCCACCCCCGATCGAGCCGCCGGCTCACTGGAAATCCTGGTCACCGACCTCCCCGGCCAATTTGCCGCGGCCGCGTCTCGATTTCTCGGGAAAGCAGTCGGTGGTCTCGATATCCAGGTGATCGACCTCTGACCTTGCTTCTTACAGTATCACCAATATATTATGTAAATACTGGTATGCATGATTTGAGGGGTGGACAGGCAATTGCGGCGGGCGAGCCGCTGGATGACGGCGAGAATCGTATTTTCGCCACCGGTGAGCTGCTCGATGGCGTCTATGAGATCATCAAGCTCCTGGGCCGGGGAGGGATGGGCCAGGTCTTCGAGGCGCACGACCACCTGCTCAATCGGCGAGTCGCCATCAAGGCAGCCTGGCCCAATCCCCTGACGCCGCCGCTTCGAAACGAGGCACGCGCGCTGGCCGCATTCCAGCATCCGAGCTTGGTCAGCGTTCACACGCTGGGGGAGCACCGCGGGATCGACTATCTGGTCATGGAGCGGGTCTACGGTGTGTCCCTGACCAAGCATGCTGACACCCGTTGGGGAAGCGGCGAGCCGTTTAGCGTGTCCGAAGTCGTGCAGATTCTCCTGCCGGCCGCTGAAGGGCTCAGTGTCGTTCACCGCGCCGGGCTCGTGCATCGGGATATCAAGCCCGACAACGTCATGCTGACTCCGGTTCACCGTGTGGTGTTGATGGACTTCGGGCTCGTCTTACCGGAGTTCGACGTGAACGGGAAGCAGCGTGTTGCCGGCTCTCCGCCGTACATGGCACCGGAGGCTTTGTTCAACACTGCGGCACCGGGCAGTGGTCATCTCGTCGACATCTTTGCGCTCGGGGTGCTCGCCTACGAGTTGCTCACCGGGTCGCGACCGTACGACGGCAGCACGTTTCGTCAAGTGGTGACAGCGCACGAGCGCGGTCAACCCGTCGCCCTTGCGGAGCTCCGGCCCGACTGCCCGTTGGCGATGTGTCAGCTCGTACACGAAATGCTCAGCCCGAACCCGCAGATGCGCAACCAAAGTGCCGAAGCCGTTGCGTGGCAGCTGCGTGCGGTCCGCGACGAGCGACCCCGCAGCCACGACTCGAAGGAGCCGAGTCGCAAGGCACCGTCGGTACTAATCGTCGATGACGACGTCGACCTCGCGAAGATCCTCACCTTCTACGTGAGGCAGATTCTTGGCCCGACGGCAATTCGGGTTGCCCATGACGGCGAAGACGCGTTGAGCGAAGTCCAACGGGAAGAGCCCGATGTGATGTTGCTCGATTTGCACATGCCCCGCATGAACGGCGTCGAGCTGTGCATGCAGCTCCGAGGCGAAGGGCTTGCGCAGAGCTGTTCCATCATCTCGGTCAGTGCCGGCGCCCAGGAGCACGATGTCCAGCTTCTGCATCAGCTGGGAATTCATCACTTTGTCGAGAAGGGGTCGAACTTGCGAGAGCGGCTCCGAACGGTGATCGCCGAGGCCTGCGGCGACCAAGTTCTGGCGAACGACTGATCGCGCCTCTAGAGTCCGGGCATGGTGGACGCGGAACGTTCAGTTTCGACGCTCCGTCGCTGGGCGGAGCAACTCGTCACGCTGCTCGATGACCGCTTTCGCATTCCGGGAACGGACGTCCGCTTTGGCCTCGACCCGGTCATCGGCATTTTGTTTCCGGGAATCGGAGACGCGGTCACGGGTGTGGGCTCGATTGGTCTCATGGCGTTGGCGCTCCGTCGCGGAGTGCCTCGCGTGGTCTTGTTTCGAATGATTCTAAACATCGTGGTGGACCTACTTGCTGGCGCAGTGCCGATCGTGGGCGATATCTTCGACCTCGCATACAAATCGAACCGGCGAAATCTCGAGCTGATCCGTCAGCACGAAACCCCAGGGTCGAAGCCGACTGGGTGGGACTACGCGATCGCCACTTTTGGCGTGAGCCTCGCTGTACTCAGCATCATCGTACCCCTGGCTGCCGTGTTCTACTTCGGTCTCAACTACGGGCCTGAGCTTCTCGAGCATCTTCGACTTCGATGATGCGCTCCTGGGCTTCGTGAAGCTCTTGTTCCAGGTGCCGTATCCGACGGTGTAGCGAGCGCAGGTCGCGTTGAGTCGCCAAGTTCAGCACGCTGGCCATTTGCTGTACACGCTGGTCCATCGCCCCTTCGACCCGCCCACGGAATCGAAAGCCCTTGACCACAGTCTGTTGAACCTTCGGGTTCTGCAGTAGCTTCGCAACCCGGGGATCCTGAAGGAGCTTGAAAAGGCGGTCTTTGAGCGCAGTCATCGTGCCGAGAGGTGGTTAGCCGATCACGGACTGGAGCTTGGTGGCCAGCAGCGCATTGCCCTTGAGCTTGATCTTGCCCTGCATGAAGAACTGCATGGCAGCGCCTGGCTTGTCGGTCATCGCTCTCCAGTCCTCGGTCGACAGCTCGATTGTGCACTCGGCGTTGCCTGTATCACCTTCGGTGACTCCCGGCGCGTCCTTCATGTTCACGGTCCAAACGCCCCCGCCCTCTCCATGGACGATGAACAGGAACACCGCGTCGACGGCTCTAGCCTTGTCGACGTCGCTCCCGATAGACCGGGGAATGTCCCGTGTGAACGATGTTTTCGCGTCGGGCATCGTGATTTCCCCGCAGCGGCTGCCCTGCGGGCGGTGAGCTAACAATGCGCTGCCGAGAGTGTCAAGCCGAGCGGTTTCAGGTGCCCGTTTCGAGGTCACGCGCGAGATAGGCCAAAATGACTTCGTCGAGGGTCTTTTCACTCAACACCTCGTGACCAAACGGAGCCGCGGGTGCGCGTGAGATTCGCTGGCCCGACGCGCTGTTCGGACGCAGCTGCTCGTATTGCGGTGAACCCTCCACCAGAAGAGCTGCAGCGTGGTTCAGCACCTCGGTGCTTGCCTCGGGAGGCAGCGCATCCCCGTTCGCGCCATCGCCATCAATCGTGGCGGGGTCATCTTCGTCGTAGACGCCATCGCGTAGCCCGATGAACACGCGCTTGTGTTGCTCGCGCATCAGCTGCTTCACGATTTCGGTGAGCCTTTCGGACCCAAGGTGTTCTTGGTACGAAATCTTCTCGGAAGCGATGATGCGACCGCCATCAGCGAAAAGTTGGGTGATGACGTGCGGCCGCTTCACACCCGAATCTTCGGTTTGAATGTGATACAGCTTTCCCTTATGGCGCACGTTCGTGTTGTAACCCA